>ERZ777011.2165-NODE-2165-length-16915-cov-3.975445_pt1 | contig 16915 bp, 15 predicted proteins | sample MGYA00374964_ERZ777011 | MGnify/ENA primary metagenome ERZ777011 (study PRJEB29310, sample SAMD00008975) | mouse gut metagenome | study: EMG produced TPA metagenomics assembly of the Metagenome analysis of fecal microbiota from mouse which was promoted...
CATGATACTGTAGACAAATCTGATACCCCATATGTTATTTTAGTGTCAAGTTACTGATTTTTCCCAAATCGGAATGAAAACGATGCCATTTCCATTCTCTTACACCGCATTCGCAGCATTTAAAACTTTGGACGAAATCAGTGGAAACCCTTGATTTTACTGGTTTCTCACCAACTTGACACTATAATAACATAAGACCCCAGATGTTTTCTCTTGTAGCCGTAGCTTCTGCCCGCGCCGAAATCGTCATAATGGGTATAATCAAACCCTCTGGCAATGGGGAAATATCCTTTCAACCCGTATACCGTCTCATACTCCCCGCTGTCCGCTGATTCGCCGGTTTCGCGGTCCGAGGCTGCGCCTCCGTCCTTCCCGGCTTCCTCTGCCCCGGCACTGCCTCGGTCCCTCCCGGCTTCCTCTGCCCCGGCTGCGCCTCCGTCCCTCCCGGCTTCCTCTGCCCCGGCTGCGCCTCCGTCCTTCCCGGCTTCCTCTGCCCCGGCTGCGCCTCCGTCCTTCCCGGCTTCCTCTGCCCCGGCGCTGCCCTGTTCCCCATTTGCCCCGGCTTTGGAGCTGTCTCCTGTCCTCTCTCTCTTATATTCCCCTACCAGTCCGCCGATGGCGGCATCATATGCTTGCTGGTAATATTCATAATACTTCAGATCTGCCGTCAGCTCCTCCAGGGGCTTTTCTCCCTCGGAAAGCTTCTTCGCCGCCTTGTCCATGATCTTAAGTGCACTGTTGTCAAAATTTCCCCCTGTCCTGGCAGCCGTATATGCCAGCAGATCCACCCAGCAGATCTCATGCTCCGTCCCATGGGTCTTCACGTCCCAATCATAGGCCTTACACAAGGCCTCGTAGGATATTGTAAAATCCACCCACTTTATGTAATCGTTTTCTATGGACAGGACCATATTGCCCGCAGCCTCCCTGTCCTCTGACCGGCTCTCCCGGCCCACCACCAGCGCCGCCAGCGCCAGCACCAGCAGACATTCTGCAAAGATCCCTTTTTTCAGCCGGTTCACATACCCTTCCCTCTGTTTCTTATCCATCGCCGCTCCGGGTAGTCTTAATCATTCCAATATATGAAAAAGGCGGTGAACTTATTCGCTCACCGCCCTTGCCTTACTTTAGCCTTCCGGTTCTATCAGCCCGTATGTGTCTCCCTTTCTCTTGTAGACCACGTTTACCTGATCCGTATCCGCATTGATAAATACAAAGAAATTATGTCCCAACAGCTCCATCTGGATGCAGGCATCCTCAGGATACATGGGCTTTATGTCAAATTTCTTGGTACGGACAATCTTGATTTCCTCCTCGTCAGTGTAATCGTTTTCCACATACATTTTACTGAAGGAGCCTGCCGACTGCTGCTTGTCCACTATTTTGGTTTTATATTTCTTCAGCTGTCTTTCAATGATCTCCTCCACCAGGTCAATGGATACATACATATCGTTGCTGACCTGCTCCGAACGGATAATATTTCCCTTGACGGGGATCGTCACTTCGATCTTCTGGCGGTCCTTCTCAACACTCAATGTCACATGCGCTTCCGTATCAGGATTAAAATACTTTTCCAGCTTGCCAATCTTTTCTTCCACCGCCGCCTTCAGTCCGGGCGTAATCTCAATGTTTCTGCCTACAATAATAAATTTCATGCTGATCATCCCTTTCGGTTATTTATTGTGTAAACATTATACCATGTTTCCATACGGTTTTGCAACAATTTGCCAATTTTTTTACTCCTGCAATATTATGATTTTTTTCGACAGAAAAAGATTTTTATACGTTCTTCACAAAACAAACGTTCCCGTTTTCACCTTCTGATTAAGGAATGATGCAGTCCAAAAGCGGTGGATAATGTGTATAACTCAGTGTATAAGTCACTTCTGTCCGTTTTTACCGGGTTTTGACTGTGGATAACTGCTCCTCCCAGCCTGCTTTAGTTTCGACAAAAAACAGCACTTTTTTCATCTTTTGTATAATGTGCACAGATTTCCGGCATTCAAAATATTTCCCCGACAGATACAATATTTCGAAAACTATGTAAATTTGCAGCGAAAGTTCCGCGGCCAAAAAGTGCTTCCCGCTCCTGGCGCACCCGCCTGACGGCGCAGTTCCTATAAAAAGAGTCCTTCCCACGCCAGATGTACGGGTCTGCGTAGCAAAACGGGCCGCTGCTCCGGAAGCAGCGGCCCCTGTTATACCTTCACCACCGACAGCATGGCTGTCTGGCTGCATCAGAAGATTCTCCTGATTGCCAGAATCTTTCTGTAATCTGCCTGGGAAACAATGATTCCTGTCTTCTTGTTGGACGCATGGACAATCTGTCCGTTTCCGATATACAATGCCACATGTCCGGAATAGCAGATCAAATCTCCGGGCTGGGCGTTTTCAAGGCCGTCCACCTTGTAGCCCTGGGTGCGGTCGGCCGCCGAGGAATGGGGCAGTGCCACACCGAAGTTGGCATATACGCTCATGACAAAGCCGGAGCAATCGGCACCGTTTGTCAGGCTGGTACCGCCGTATACATAAGGATTTCCTTTAAATTGCAGTGCATACTCTGCCACAGCCTTGCCCATTTCGCTGCCTTCGCCCACCGTGTATGTAGTGTCGTTCTGCGTGGGAGCAGGCGTTTCCGTATCCGTCTTTGGCCTGCTGCTTTCTGCCTTTGCGGCAGCCGCCTCCCGGGCCTTTCTGCGCTCTTCCGCTTCCTTCGCAAGGCGTGCTTCCTCTTCTGCCCTGGACTCTGCCTGGACAAATTCACTGTGAAGCTCCACGTAATCGGTGGATACCCAGCCGGTACCTTCCTCTACATCGACCTTCGCCCAGCCTTCCACCTCCTCGAGAACCAAAAGCTCGTCGGCCATGGGCACCATCCCCAAAACGGCAGACTCCGTAGTGGGCTCCTTCCGCACGAACAATGTCTGTGTGTTCACGGTGGCAATCCTTGTCCCCACATTCCTGGCGATCTCCACCGCACCTTCACCGGTAACGCAATACTCACCCTTCACATACCCTGTGACGGAACCGGACTGAATCTGATACCAGCCGTTCTCCTCGGAGAGAAAAGTACCCACGGAATTATTGTAAAGCTTTCCAACAATATTGCCTTCTTCACTGGGAATATCCCGTACATTCACATAAGCACGAACCTGGGCAATCACAAGATTGCGGAAAAGCGCCTCTTCGGCAGCCTCTTCGGATTCTGCCGCATTGTCTCCTTCCACATTGATCCACTCAATGATAGACTTTATGGGAATTGCCGTATTACTTGCAACATCTTCCAGCTTATTACCGTTTGCAATCGCCAGCCCGATGCCTCCGCTGGGCATGACCGATGCCTCTGCCGTAAGCCCTGCCCCGGAAAAGGCAATTACCGCTGCCATAACACACGCTGCCGCTTTTACACATTTGCGATTCATCTTATCTCCCTTTCTATCCCTGTATCAGAAAGACTGTATTTAAAATATTAATATTTGTTGTCATTTGTTACGGAATTGTTACGATATTAATAAATATACCACTCCTTTTCCTCTTTGTCAACAGGGTCTGCAAATTCAATAAGTTTTCTGAAAACGGCGCTTTTTTCAGTCTTTTTCGGGATTTGCGTACAAAAAGAACCACCCTTGCGGGTGATTCTTCTCTACATAAAATATTAAGAAATATTCTTTCTGCAATAAGCACCTGCGGATGCCGCCGCGTTGGCTCCATCCGCCACGGCAGTCACGATCTGCCGGATCGGCTTCCGCCGCACATCCCCAGCCGCGAACAAACCGGGCATCTCAGTAACACAATCTTCCCCTGCCGGGATGTAACCGCCCTCGTCCAGCTTCAGACACTCCCTCACCGGCCCTGTCTCCGGCCGCGTACCCACTGCTATGAAAATACCTGCCGCCTTCAGGTCACACAGCTCTCCGGTCTTAAGATTACGGATGCGGAGATTCTCCACCCCGTTTTGTCCCTGGATCTCCTCCACCGTATGGCTGTACAAAATTTCCACGTTTTGCAGGCCTTCCAGCTCCTCCCGGAGTACCGCCGCGCCACGAAGCTCATCCCGCCGATGGATCAGGTATACCTTTTCACAGGTTCTTGCCAGATATATGGCGTCCTCCAGGGCCACATCCCCGCCGCCTGCCACCGCCACCGTCCTGCCCCTGAAAAAGGCTCCGTCACAGGTAGCGCAGTAGGACACTCCCATACCTGCAAACTCCTCTTCCCCGGGAATATTTAAATGCGCATGGACTGCGCCCGTTGCCAGAATCACCGTCCTGGCTTCCAGCTCGCCGCCATCGGTGACAACACACTTCCCATGGTCCGAATCCCTGACTGCAATCACATCCGCTTCTTTAAATTCCACGCCGAGGCGGTCCGCATGGGCACGAAACTGCATCCCCATGTCAAAGCCGTTCATCCCCGGCATTCCCAGATAATTGTCCACTTCATAAGTATTCAGCACCTGGCCGCCGCTCATGGGTGCCTTCTCCAGCACCAGCAGGTCCAGGCCTGCCCTTTTCCCATATACTGCCGCAGAAAGCCCCGCCGGACCGGAGCCGATAATAATCAAATCATACATACCTTTTACCTCGCATCTAGAGTGTACCAGTTTCTGCCTGGAAAAGCAAGACTAACTGTGGTATACTGATCGTACAAATTCACAGGAGGATCCCTTTATGCAGACAAACAGAAAAACCGCCCTTATCACCGGGGCTTCCCGGGGCATCGGACGCGCGGCAGCGGAATGCTTCGCCACGGCCGGTTACGATTTGATCCTCACCTGCAGTCAGTCTGTAAATACCCTGCAGGCTGTCGCTGCCTCTCTGGAAGAAGCAAATCCTGTCCGCTGTCTTGCCCTGCAGGCCGACATGGGTAACGAGAACGATGTCCAGCGGCTGTTTGCATCCGTAAGTGACCTGGACGTGCTGGTAAATAATGCGGGCATCTCCCACATGGGACTGCTCTCCGACATGACTGCGGAAGAATGGCACAGAGTCATGGCCGTCAATCTTGACTCCTGCTTTTACACCTGCCGCGCCGCCATTCCTCTGATGCTGAAAAGGCATCGTGGCAAAATCATCAATGTATCCTCTGTCTGGGGCACCCGGGGAGCTTCCATGGAGGTAGCCTATTCCGCCTCCAAGGGCGGCATGAACGCTTTTACAAAGGCCCTGGCAAAGGAGCTCGCCCCCAGCGGCATACAGGTCAACGCCATCGCCTGCGGCGCAATTGATACTGCCATGAACGACTGTCTGACTCCCGGGGAAAAGGCTGCATTGATTGCGGAAATTCCCGCTGACCGGATGGGGCTGCCGGAAGAAGCTGCAAGACTGATCCTCCAGACAGCCCAGGCCCCCGACTATATGACCGGCCAGATCATCACCCTGGACGGCGGTTGGTGCTGAGGACGCGCTGACTCAGCTGCCCTTCCTCAGAACACCCTGCCTTGCCGATCCTCGTCCACAATGGCCTCCACATCCGTTCCCGGTGCCAGATCATCTACGATTTTCTGCATCTCGCTTTTTGATCTGGCATCCCTGCACCGCATGATCAGATGCTCCTTTTCCGACTCTGTCAATCCGGCGTAGCCCTGCATTGCGCCTTCGTTCCTCATCAGGTTCATCCCAAAGCCCACGGGAATTCCCTCCGCGCTCATGGGCAGCCCTTCTCCGCTGATTCCGTTAATATCCATCTCCGCACACTCCTTTTTTATGCCTCGCCAGTCATGCCTCACAATACGCAGACTGCCGAATACCTTTTCCTCCCGCAGGCAGGGATTGCCTGCCGGACAATGTCCCTGGCCGGCGGGTATTTGACCGAAAAAAACAGCCTCCATGCGGCTGTTCTTTTCTTTCCATAGTGTGTGCAGTTATCCGATAAAAATACGGCCTTCGACTTTTTGTGATTACTCCATAGCCGTCCCGCTTTTCTCTGCCTCCTCCAGATCCCGGTAGCCGTACATCCTGACACTGTTTCCCATAATGTCAAAGACAGGATTTCTGCCTTCCCGGGCATAATTTACAATATACCTGCCGTACAGCTCCAGCATCTTGTCGGAATAAGTTCCCAGCTCACCCCGCAGATACGTTTCATAGGAAGTGTGAAAGGGATCGTCCTCGTAGGTGTGAATGCTTCTGGCCTGATTGGCAAGCCCCGGAAATTCGGCGGCAAATTCTTCCATCCACTGTACCTGAAGCTCGCAGATCCCGCTGATAATGCTTTTCTTATCCTCAGGAAGCTCCGGAAAGTGTTTTTTGATTTCTTCGTATCTTTCCGGCGCAGTGCTTTCCATCATACGGCCATACTTTTCTGTAATCAGATTATGCCCCCGCTCATACTCCCGATGAAAATCATAAAGATACTGCAGCAGCATGGTTCTGTTCCAGGTCAGATATTGGCTCTTCCTCATAATGGAAAACGTGAACCAGTCATTCTGGCAGCTTGCCCTGCCGCCTTCGTTCTGTACTTTGTCAAACGCCTCAAACTCCAGCCTGGCAATATCCTCCGCCAAAGCCTCCCTGTCCTTCTCCGCAAGGGACGCCTTGCAGATCAGCTCCTCGCTGTGGGCATCCAGATAGGAATCAATGTCGCTGATAATATCCCTCCGGTAAAGCTCTTTTGCAAAGTATCCGCCCAGACCGTCCAGCTTCTCTTTCAGCACCGCCTGGTCCGGCGCCGGTACGGCTAACAGCCCCATGATCTCTTCCAGACACCCGGCAACCTTTCTGCCCTCCCCGGATTCCCTGAGCCTGCGATAAAGCCACTTATCATGAGGCGGATATTCCCCGTCCAGATAGAGCTGTATGCGCATAGCCTCCCGAATGCCGTCCCAGGCAAACAATCTGGCCGTCAGCCCGTCCCCCCTCTCCAGCATCCGCGAAAAATTATATTCCGCCGCCTGCGCATATCTTGCTCCCGCCTCTGCCAGCTTCAGATAGAAAATATTCTCCGGATACCCCTGCTGCAGACGGCGGCGAAAAGCCGTAAAGACCCCTTCGTCATCCCTGAAAACCTCACCGTTCACCGCCGCAGCCAGGGAAGCATCACTGACGTTTCTCCAGTCGATCTCCTCATAGCGGTCAGTACCCACAAGGCTTCGGTAAAAATCCGAAATACGCAGAACCCCCCGCCTGTTTCTCCCGTTCACCCGGGGAGCACGCCTGCAGCCCCTGTATTCCGCCGGAAGGCTTTCGTATGCCTTTTGCAGGGCAGCGCCGATTTCCTCATAGGTCTCGTCCGTCACCCACAGACAAAAATCAGGCCCCCAGTCGTGATCCTTTGACAGATTGTCATCGTATCCGAAACAATCCGAGCCACGTCCCACCAGCCCGGCCGCAATTCTTCCTTCATACTCCGCGAACTGCTCTCTAATCATAGGGATCCCGTAAGTCTCATAATACGCCTTCGCCAGGCCAAGGCCGCCAGCAGCCCGGACAGATCCGGCCTGACCACAGGCAGCCTGGCTGATTCCGGCCTTCGGCGAAGCATCTGCATCGTTTCCCCGGGCATCCTCACATGCCCTGATATTCTCCTGCAGACGCCTGTATGCGTGATTCCTGCCGTTATACCGTTCCACCAGCTCCAACGCTTCCCTGTAAGCTGCCTCTGCCCGGGAGTATTCCCCCCTGTGGAAATACCCTGCCCCCATGGCCGACAATACCGCCGCGTAATGACTGTCCCGGATACCGGCCTCTTCGAAGATCTCCTTTGCTTTCCCGGCGTATTCCCCTGCCTCCTCCATCTGCTTAAGCTGCACACAGGTGGCCGCAAGATTGGCATAGGTCACTCCCAGTTCGTAGGGGGAACCCTTTGCCTTTACCACCTGCAGTGCATTCAACAGGCATTCTCTGGCCTTAGCGTACTCGCCCAGCTCCTGGTAAAGCAGGCTGAAATTGTTTTGAAAGCTGGCCGCCAGCATATCATCAGGAGGAAGCTGGCACCGGTAAATCTCCTGTACCTGAAGATATTTTTCCAGAGACTCCTCCAGACGTCCCCCTGCCCTGCAGGCATTTGCCACATTTAACAATGTTGTGGCATACGGAATTGTCCCCGTAAGGCCCATCTTCTCCGCCTGAGCCAATGCCCTGTCACCAATCAGCGCCGCCTCCTGATGCCTGCCGGTCTCCCGGTAAAATCCAAGAAGCTCATTCAGAAGCTGGAGCAGGCTGCTGTCGTCCTGCTCCGCCACCGCCAGGGCGATGCTCTCCTGCATAAGCTTCTCGGCTTCCTCTCTTTTGTTTTCTTCGAAAAGCTGATCTATCCGTACAAATATCTCCTGAATATTCACGACAACACTCCTGCCTTTTCCAGATATTCCAAACTTAACTTGATTTTCTCCAATCCGTTCACCTCTAACAGCATACTCCTGCCTGTCAGGCCATAGCGGCCGATCATGCCGAATATCTCCTTCCAGTCAATGCTGCCGCAGCCTAAGGCCAAATGATCGTCGGTGCTTAAATGAGTGTCATTCATATGGAAATGACGGATGTAAGGAGCCAGCTCCCTGAACCAATCTTCCGGCGGCGCCCCCTTCGTCAGCATCATATGCGCCACATCCAGACAGATGCCGAAACGGCTTTCGTCACTGAGGCTGTCAGCCAGCACTGCCAGCTCCGTCGGCGCTGCCTCCTGTACATTTTCATAATATACTTCCACCCCCGACTGGGCTGTAAGCTTCCTCGCCACGGAGGCCATGGTCTCCAGCCAGTTCCGGTAATACCTTTCCCCCTTCACATATTCCGAAATCAGCCCTGCATGGAAGATCACCGCCCTGCATCCAAGCTGTGCCGCAATCTCCGCAGACTGCTGCATGCGGTACTGGCTGTGCCTGCTGATGACGCTGTCCCAGCTGAAGGGAACCAGGTCAAAGAAGGCTCCGTGCATGGTATCCGTCTTCCCGGGACGCCCCAGTTGTCTGTATTGTCTGATCCTCTCTCTGACGGCGCTCTCATTCTCCAGCAGATCAGGATCGAAAAAATCATTATATTCAAAACCCAGTGAGTACTGCTCGGACAGCCTGACATATTCATCAATTCTGCCGATTTCGGGAATAATCTCTATCATTCTTCCTCCTCATGGTGGAAGAACAGGTTTATATCGCCCTGAGAGCCGGCCACTGCCTCCTTAAACAGCTCCAGCACTTCCACGTCCACCTTGCCCTGCGCTGCCATATCGTCCAGGACAGAAAAAGCCTTTTTCTCCTCCATGGATTTCTTATACGGCCTGTCAGCGCTTGTCAGTGCTTCAAACACATCCACCACCACCAGTATCCTTGCCTCAAAGGGGATCTGGTCCCCCTTAAGCCCTCTGGGATAGCCGCTTCCATCCAGGAATTCATGATGGGCCCCTGCCCACTCTATGATATGGGGATAACGCACACCAAAATTCATCTTCCGCAGATATTTCTCCGTATATTCCACATGGGAACAGATAACCGCCCGTTCCGCGCCGGTCAGGTTACCGGATACTACCGTCAGGCATTCCGCTTCTCCCAGGGACAGATAGCTGATCTTCTGGCCGTTGGAATCAGTATAATTCATCTTTGCCATGCTCTGGATATAGGCCACATCTTCCTCCGAGAGACGGGGCTTCCTGTTGATTTCTTCCACCTTTTCCCTGGCATCCAGAAAATAATTCTTTCTTTCTATCCATTTGTCCTTACTGAGCCTGCCCTGCAGATAATCTATATGATACAGCAGCGCAAGACGCTCAAAGCGCTCCAGCACCAGCCCCAGCTTATCGCCCAGCCTGGTGGTCTTGTCTATAATATCGTTGGGAATCACCAGCTTGCCAATATCGTGCATCAGCGCCGCCATCAGAAGCTCATCCCGCTCCGCCGGCGTATAATATTTATCCGTCTTTCCGGCCTCATGCTGTCTGTTGATATAATCCACCAACAGCCTCACATAAAGGTAAACATTTCTGGAATGATAATAGTTATAAGGAATGCGGGTATCGATGGCGTCTGTAAACACCTGGGTAATGGAAATCATCAGATCCTCGATCTCCTGTACAAACCGCATGTTGGCTACGGCCACAGCCGCCTGGGAGCCAAGGGAACGCAGTACCTTCTCACAGTCTTCCCCAAAAGGAATAATCTCACCCTTTTCGTTTTTGGCATTGATAAGCTGCACCACACCGATCAGCTTTTCCTCGTGGCTGATTAATGGAAAGACCAGCACGGACTTGGTCCGGTAACCGGTACGCTTATCATACTCCCTGGGACCGCTGAAGTCAAAACGGCTGCTGCTGTAGGCATCCTCAATGTTGAGGAATTCCCTGTGGATGGCCGCATAGGCACAGATATTTTTTTCATCCATGGTAACCGGAGGATACTTTTCATCTTTCGTACCCTTCTGGTCAATTCCCAGCGACTTGTTCTTCATAATACAGAACTGAAGGTGATCCTTTTCAAAGAGGTAAAGCGTTCCTCCGTCGCACTTTGTCAGCTCCATGGCACAGTCAATGATCTTGGAAAGAAGCTCGTCATAATCTCTTTCCGCCGTCAGCAGAATCCCTATCTCAAGTATTTTTTCCGCTTGTATTTGTTCCATTCGTCCCCTCCACCAAAAATACGTCCATGCCTTCCTGCCTGCCCTTGAGACTCTGACTGCCGGCAAATACGGCACTGTATCTGTCCTTTACTTGTTCGTACAGATCCCTGCTGATCAGCACCTGGCCGCCTTTCGCAATACTTTCCAGTCTCTCCGCCACATTTACGGTGTCTCCTATGGCAGTATAGTCCATCCGGAAGCTGCAGCCAATATTGCCCACCACCGCCCTGCCGCTGTGTACCCCTACACCACAGGCAATCTCTATACCGAATTCTTCCTTCAGTTCAATATTGATCCTGTCCACCGACGCCACTATGTCAAGCCCGGTCTGTACCGCTTTGCAGGCGTAATCCTCCACGTCCAGCGGAGCATTGTAAACCGCCATGACAGCGTCTCCGATAAACTTATCCAGGGTTCCGTCATTTTTAAAAATTGCTTCCGTGACCATTCCCAGATACCGGTTTAAGATCCCCACGATCTTTTCCGGCGACAGTCCTTCCGACATGGAGGTAAAGCCCCTGATGTCTACAAAGAGCACTGCCACCTCCCGGTCCCTTCCACCCAGCTCTATCTTATAATTTCCGCTCTTCCCCAGCTCATCCACCACCTGAGGCGCCATATATGTCCGAAACACGCTTAGGATCTTCCGCTTACGGACACGTTCTGTCAAATATCCTGCAGCCACACGCACCAGGAAGATAATCAGCACAAAGGCAAAGGGTACAAAACATCCCCAGTAGATGCCTGCGCCGTACAGAAATTTTGCGGCTATGATAATTCCCGCTTCCAGCACTACCCCGCCCACCGTATTCACCAGAAAACTGTTGTGGCTGACCAGCCAGACATAAAATCCGGCAATCAGGAATGCTGCCAATGCCTGGATCCAGCCATTCAGATTTACATAGGTACGGTCATTTAAAAGAGCGTCCACATGATTGGCCTGAACCTCGACCCCGTTCATAACGGTGCCTCTTGCTATGGGCACCATGTACTGGTCCATCATACCCTGGGCATAAGCACCCACCAGTACGATACTGCCCTGAAACACCCTGGGGTCACATCTGCCCTCCATCACGTCCACATAAGAATAGACCTCATACATTCCCGGCTCCGCGGTATAATCAAAACCGTAAATGCCGTTTACCTGCCTTGGTTCACGGCTCTGCTCCCCGTTTGCCTTCCTGTATTCGTCATATATTTTCCAGGCAAAATTCCATTCCTGAATACCGCCCTCCGACTCCGCCAGCATGGAACGCCGCACATAATTGTCCACATCCTGCACCGCATTGGTAAAGCCATGGGTAGTTACGTGAAGCAGCTCCTCATAAGGCAGCTCCAGATCCTCCACATACATGGTATCAATCTGATACCCCCCTGCCGCAGACTGCAGAACCCTTGTCCCATAATGTATGTAGGATGCCAGAACCACATGGGGGAACCCGGATGCCGCCTCCGCCAGGGCTTCGTCCCCCGCCTGGTCCCTCCGGCCCACGAAATTAATATCGAAAGCTATGACCGCCGGAGAATGCTCCTTGTCAAAGGCGTTCAGCAGATCAGCCGACTGCTGCCTGGTCCAGCCGGAAAAGGGCCCCATTTCCTCCAGGGACTTCTCGTCGATGCCAATGATCTTAATCCGGTTATCCACCGGCTTTTCCCTGACATAGAGCAAATCACTGAACCAATATTCCACTTTATCAAAGGGTGCCCAAAGAGTAAGGCACCCCGCAAGAACAGCTGCAATTATAATCAAAAAGATCCTGTTTCTGAATTCGCTTTTTTTAGGATTCATATTGTCAGCCCTAATATGATGTCGGCTCCGGAGACTGTGAAGGTTCCGGTGATTCTGAAGGCTCCGGTGACTGCGAAGGCTCCGGTGACTGTGAAGGTTCCGGCGACTGCGAAGGCTCCGGTGATACTTCCTTCAGTTTCAGAAGAATCACGCCGCTCACACTGTCAACGGAAGGATCCCACATTTTTCCGGTTGCAATCTCCTCATAAACCTTTTCCCACCAGTAATTTCCGGCATTGTCCCCATACTGGTCAGCCTTCGGCATATCTGCAGTACCGTAGGGAAGGCAGACACACTCCCCGTTATTGCCCTCTGCGCTCCTTAAAATCACAGTCCCATATTTCTTGCCTGTGGAAACCTCTTTAAACACAGGGTAAAGCACAATATTTTCGGTAACCACATCCTTATCAAAATCCCATTCCGTACCGTCCTCGCGATACCAGCCTTCTACTATGAAGCTCAAATTTGCATTGTCACACACCACGGAATACTCAGAGTCCGCAGGCTCTGCCATCGTCTTCCCGGCTTCCGCCCCCTTATAGACATCAATCCCCTTTTTCCCATACAGGTCGGAAATTTTCTCCAGCTCTCCGTTCGTCCATACATAAGGATTGACAAAAACCACCTCATATATCTTTGTCGGTTCCTGCGTAGGTTCCGGTTCCTGTGTGGGCGTGGGTGTTGCCGTAGGCTCCGGTGTGGGCACAGGTGTAGGCTGCTGCGTGGGCACGGGCGTCGGCTCCGGTGTGGGCACAGGCGTAGGCTGCTGCGTCGGCACGGGCGTCGGCTCCGGTGTGGGCACAGGCGTAGGCTGCTGCGTCGGTGCAGGCGTTGCCGTCGGCCTGGACGTCGTTTCAGGCTTCGGTGTTGCAGTCGGCGCAGACGTTACCTCCGGTTCAGCAGAAGGCTCCGGCGTAGATTCCGGTTCCGGGGTTGCCGTCGGCTCCGGTGACTGCGAAGAATCCGGCGCTGCCGTCGGATCGGCTGCCTGATCCGCCCCGGAAGATCCTGCCGATCCCACAAGCTTCACGTTTCCCAGCTCCAGCTTCACCCTCCCTGACGCATCGATCTTAAGCAGATGCTTCTGTATCTGCTCATTCATCATTTCCTCGCTGATGGGAGCCCTTTCAATGGTAAATACCGGCTCGCCGCCCTCGCCCCTCTCTATAAACTGTACGCATTCACCGGCCTCAATAGCAGGAATCTCCTTTATCTTTACATCCGGCACATCCTGTATCTCCAGTTTCACCTTTCCGTCAAAAACCAGCACGGAAACGATTCCTGCTTTGTCCCGGTCAACCTGGAACACAGTCCCCCGCACGGACATGGTTGCGTTAGGGGTCACCACATCATAGGAAGCACCCTGTCCCAGAGGATTCTGAATCTCGTTTAAAACGCTGCCCTGGGCCAGTACAATGGACGTCCTGCCGGCTTTCTCGTCTCCCTCGGCGATAACCTGCATGCTGCCCGATTCTCCCAGCATCACATATTTATCCGTGTCCAGCATCAGCACGACATAAGCGTCTGTACCGGTCTGCACGGAATCTCCTGAGACCAGGTTCATGTTCACGGCGGCATCCAGATTGCCGATGCCTTCCCTGCCTATGGTCACTTCACCGCTGGTCTCCACTACCTTGATGGAGCGATAGGCTTCCCCTGCCCTCCCTGCAAACAGTATGACGACCATGACCACTGCCGCCAGGAGCAGCGCACCTGCCGCCGCTATACCGATTTTTTGATTCTTTGATAAATTCTTCATACTCAATCCTGCCCTCCATACTGCGGCTGCCCCCTGTAAGCCGCCGTCAAAACTGCGTTTCACAGATGAAGTTTTACACTAGACTGTTATACTTTATATCTTACCTCATACTGGTTTTTTTTGTCAACACAGTATTCACCCTCTCATCTATATATCGTAAGTTTTCCCGGAATTATTTATACCCTATTTCGTTTTTCCAGGCCTGATACAGCCGGGCAATCACCTGCTCGATAGGCGCCCGCCTGATCTCCACGTCCCGGATCCCGTCGGTTTCCGACAGCATTCCCAGCAGGGCCCGGACAGGCGTATGGGACAGATCCGCTTCAAATTCAAAGACCCCGTGCCCCCCTCCCAGAAAGCGGCAGCCTGCAAGCTCCGGCCTTCTGCCGTCCGTAGTGACCGTGAAATGCGTTCTGTTTCCCGTAAGTCTGCGCAGTCCGTCGAAATCCCCGTCATAAGCAAGCTTTCCCCTGGAAATCATCATAATTCTCCGGGCCATCTCTTCCAGATCGTCCATGTCATGGCTTGTCACCATAATTGTCACACCCTCCTCCCGGTTGATCCTTTTTAAAAATTCTATCATCTGCCGCTTGGCCACCACGTCCAGGCCCAGGGTGGGCTCGTCCAGCAGGACCAGCTCCGGTGAGTGCAGCAGCATCATGGCCAGATCCGCCCGCATCCGCTGTCCCAGGGATAATTCCCGGGCAAAGGTATTCAGGATACCGCCGATGTCCAGAAGTTCTGTCATCCGCTCCAGATTCCGCCTGTAAACCTCATCCGGAATATCCCAGACTACTTTTTTCCATTCAAAGCTCTGGATCACGGGATGATCCCACCAGAGCTCCGTCCGATTACCGAACAGGACCCCCAGCTTTCTCATCAGGGCTATTCTGTCCTTTTCCGGGGACATTCCCAGTACGGAAATCTTTCCTTTCGTGGGCTGAAGCATACCGGACAACAGTTTCATTGTCGTACTTTTACCTGCGCCGTTCGGACCGGCATAAGCCACGAATTCCCCCCTTGTGACCCGAAAGGAGACATCCTCCAGCGCCGCCACCGTCCTTTTCTGCTGCCTGAAAATACCTTTGATCCCCTCCTTTCTCTGCCATTGTGTAAATATTTTACTGACGGAGTCTGCAGTTACCACCGCCTGCTCAGGAGCGGTGTCCCCCTGAGACATATCTGTTAATTCCCTTTTTAACATAATATCGAAATCCTTTCTTAAAAAAATGTGTTGCCGTAAACGCCGTAAAAAGTGCGAATACGGCCGGATAAAAGTTTTCTAATGTTGTGGCCTTCCCCAGCAGGATCATTGTGGGAAACCATGCCATAAGGCCCGCCGGAAAAAGAGTCAGCAGGGGATACCTGATATACGCCGGCATACCGGACAGCGGAAAGGTCATGTTGCGCTCCACACTGTATATCACGGTGGTGGATATTTCCTCACACTGCACCGGCGCATAAAAGGCAAGGCTGGAAAACAGGTAAGAAAGGGACACCACAATCACCATGCTTAAGATCAGCAGAAGAACCAGCAGCCCCGGCCACCACCAGGTAAAAACCATCTCCAGGTTACACAGCGCCACAGCCAGCAGCACGATTCCCGAAAGGAAGGTGCTGGAGCCGGTAAAAGGAAAAATCCCCACCGTGAGCTGCACCCCATAGGGAAGGGGCATGATAAACATATGCTCCCATTGCCCTCTGCCGATAATCCTGCTGGGAAACAGGGCGTTACAGCCCCCCATCATGTTCAGAAAACCCATGACAATATTGCCGTATGCCAGCATAAACAGGACCTCAAACCGATCCATGCCGCCAATCCCGCCGAATTTCCATGCCAGCAGAAAGATTCCTGATACAGCCGATACATTGGAAATCAGGTCGGCAGCTATCACCAGGGCCATAAATTTCCCGTCCCGCATCAGGGATGCCAGATCCATCCGTGCATAAATCCCCAGAAGCCGAAAATATCTCTTGAACGTTATCCTGTTATCCACCAAAGCTCACCATCCTTTCTCTGGAGCGCCGAAACCAAACGACTGCGGCGGTCCACATTACAATATTCCAGAAAAGCTGCACCGGCAGAATTTCCGCCGCATCCCCGCTCCCCACATACAACGCCAGAAAGGCTCCTCCCAGACTGCCAAAGGGCTGATACCGGATCCAGCCGTCCATACCGAAGGGCAGGATTCTGAAAGGAATCACCGTCCCCGAAAAAAAGGATACAATAGCGCTCCGGATTACATAGGTAAGCCAGGACACATTGCGCAGCCTGACGGTAACGCAGTAAAAAATAAATTCAAAGGCAAATCCCAGCGATACGCTTAATAACAGCGCCGGAAGCGCCCAAAGGCTTTCCGGCAGAATCCGAATTCCGAAAGCCGGGGCCAGCAGCAGCATCGGCAGGGAAAACAGAAGCAGCATCGGCATCCATTCCCCCACCGTCCTTGCAATCACCTGCCCGAACACCGACATGGGACGGGTGAACATTTCCATGCTCCTGGTATCAAAATCCCAGTCTGACAGACAGGATTGCACGATCATCAGATCCGCCGCCAGCGCATTGATATAAGTATAGCTCATAAGCTGTGATACCGACATCTCCACCCTTGCTCCCCTCTCCGCCAGGGATCTCCAGATAAACAGCAGCGGCACCAGACAGGCCACCCTCATGATAATCTCCGGTACCAGGTATACCAGGCCTCCGTTTGTCTTGCTCCGCAAGGACATCCGGGCGGTTATTCCGTATTTTCCAAACATATTTCCTTCTCTCCTAGTATAATAATGATATAGCCACAAGAGCTATATAGTTAATAAGTT
>ERZ777011.2167-NODE-2167-length-16902-cov-6.738588_pt1 | contig 16902 bp, 16 predicted proteins | sample MGYA00374964_ERZ777011 | MGnify/ENA primary metagenome ERZ777011 (study PRJEB29310, sample SAMD00008975) | mouse gut metagenome | study: EMG produced TPA metagenomics assembly of the Metagenome analysis of fecal microbiota from mouse which was promoted...
TGATTACCCTACGCAAACTAACTTCCGTTAACAATCGTTTTTAAACAAGCTCTTAAACTCGACTCGTCGAATATGGAGGACGTATTCTATACTCCGGAGGACTTCGACACAAAGAACATATTCACGACAGTTGACAATGTCAAGCCCGACCGTACACCGCTCGACTTGCTTTTCCAAGTTCTTCTCGAACTCGACATCGAACTGTCTGCTAAGATTGAGGAAAAGGAGGTCAACGGCAAAAAGGTGTTCTTCGTTGACGGCAATTATCTTATTGCCACCTTCGACACCGACGTAAACGAATCAACCGTGATGGAGATTGCGAAGATGAAGCCGCAATACTTCGTTATGCGCGATGCCTCAGCCACCAATGACAATGTCCTTGACAATTTCGAGCAAATCTTCCGTCTCTATTCACCCGACACAATCCGAAAAATTCTCTGATGACTGCTAAGCAATTACGACAGTTTATAATCAAGAATAACAACGACTGTGCATTGCTCATTGGCAATGGCATAAATCGTCATGCTAAAACCGGTTGCTCATGGGACACCTTGCTAAAGGCATTGGCAAAAGTATATTGTCCGAATTTGTGTTTTGAACAACTCCCTAAAGGAATTTCAAATACTGAATTTTTTGATTTATTAGAGATATCATACTTAAAGGAGATTCCTGTATTTGACAAGGAAGAGTTCGAGAAACAAAGGGTGAGTCTTTCAATGCCAAGGGAAACATTGGATAGAATTTCAGAATCTATCCAAAATTATGCGTTACAGACTCTTGTTAAACTTACAGACTTAAACCAATATAAAGAAGCGGTTCAAAAGTATAGCAAAGAGATTTCTAAGCTATCCGAAACTATTGATTTTAATTTTATGACAACAATCGCTTCTATTGGAAATAAAAAGTTTTCAGCAATTGTCAGAAGTAAGTTTATAGCTACAATTTGCGCATATATGAAAAAATGGGAATGTCATCCCATACATAAGCAAATAGCATTTTTCGCTCAAAAATATCGTCTGCCAATTCTGACTACTAATTATGATACTTTGCTTGAAGATTCCGTAAATGCAAAAGAACATAATTACAGGCATGATTCATCATCAGAAAATTTCCCAATTTCTCTAAGTTATACAAATAATAATGTCCCTGACTATAATGGTTTCGGAATATGGCACATCAATGGTGTGATACATTATCCAAAAAGCATCTTAATCGGGTTGTCGCATTATATGCGTGCTATTGAGTATGCTCGAAATTTATTGTTCCCACCAAATAAATTTGATGCGGAAATAATACAAAATCAATGGAATAATCCATTAAGGGGTACTTGGATAGACCTTATACTATCGAAGCATTTGATAATATTTGGACTTTCATTAGACAAAGACGAAACTTTACTCAGATGGCTTTTGATAGAAAGAGCTAAATTTTATGCGATGTTTCATTATATGGGAAAACGAGCAATCTACATTGTTCCGGAATCTGAGACTCTTGAGGAAGGCAAGGTTCTGTTCTTTAAAACTGTAGGAATTGATGTCTTTAGAGTTAAAGATTACGACTCTGTTTATAGAATTACAAGCGCATGAAATTCAAATTTAAAATACAAAATTATCAAACTGATGCGGTCGAGAATACAACCGCCATCTTCACCGGCCAACCAAACCGCGACGCTACGCACTATCGCCGTGACTTAGGTCGACTTCTAAAGGGTACTTTCCGTTTTGAAGGTGACGATGATGGATATCGTAATGCTGACGTGGAGCTTTCAGCTAAACAGCTTCTCGAAAATCTCCACTCTGTGCAGACTTCTGCAGGTGTACCTCTTTCTAAGTCCCTTTCGAGGATAGACGGCCTCGGTGCAGTCAACCTCGATGTCGAGATGGAAACCGGTACAGGTAAGACTTATGTCTATATCAAGACGATGTTTGAACTCAACAAGCTTTATGGCTGGTCGAAGTTCATCATCGTTGTGCCGAGCATCGCTATCCGCGAGGGTGTTGCCAAGTCATTCCGTATGCTTGAAGAACATTTCATGGAGCATTACGGAAAGAAAGTACGGTGGTTTGTCTATAACTCATCAAATCTTAATCAGCTCGACCAGTTCTCGCAGGATGCGAGACTGAATGTGATGATTATCAATACTCAGGCTTTCGCCGCCTCCCTCAAAGAGGGTGGACGGAGCAAAGAGAGCCGAATCATCTACTCGAAACGTGACGAGTTCGCATCGCGCCGCCCTATCGACGTGATTGCAGTCAACCGTCCAATCATCATCATGGACGAGCCGCAGAAGATGGAGGGCGCGGCTACACAGTCGGCCCTCAAAAAGTTTAACCCGCTTTTCGTACTGAACTATTCGGCAACTCATAAGACCAAGCATGATACAGTTTATGCACTCGACGCACTCGACGCATACCGTGAGAGACTTGTCAAACGTATCAAAGTCATCGGTTTTGAGCTGAAGAATCTGCGAGGCACTAATGGTTATATGTATCTCGACAACATTGTGCTGTCACCCAACAAACCGCCGATGGCACGAATATCAATTGAAGTTAAGAACGCCGTCGGAGAACCACGTCGCCACTTCAAGACATTGGGTGTCGGAGATTCCCTCTATTTCGAGTCTAACGAACTGCTGCAATACAAGGACTACAACATTGCGGAGATATTCCCCGGCTCGGCCACACAGCCGATAGGCTATGTGACTTTCACCAACGGCGTTACGCTACGCATGGGTGATGTAGTAGGCGACACTAACGAGCTTCACATGCAGCGTGTTCAGATTCGAGAAACTATCAAAGCCCACTTTGAGAAGGAGCGTCAGCTTTTCAAGAAGGGGATCAAGTGCCTCTCCCTTTTCTTTATCGACGAGGTTGCGAAGTATCGCCGCTATGACAGCGACGGCAATCCTGAAAAGGGTATCTTCCAACAGATATTCGAGGAAGAATACGCACGTCTTGTCAATGATGAATTCCACATTTTCAATGAGGAATACAATGAATATCTGCGCCGCTCCACACCGCAACAGGTACATCGCGGCTACTTCTCCATTGACAAGAAGGGCAAGATGGTCGAAACAAAAACTAAGCGTGGCTCCGACGTATCGGAAGAGGCATCTGATTACGATCTCATTCTTCGTGACAAAGAGCGTCTGCTAAGTTTCGACGAGCCGACCCGCTTCATCTTTTCACACTCCGCGCTCCGTGAGGGCTGGGACAATCCGAATGTGTTCCAGATATGTACTCTTCGCCACAGCAATTCGGCTACGGCCAAACGTCAGGAAGTAGGGCGAGGCTTGCGTATCTGTGTAGACAGCAACGGTGTTAGACAGGATAAGGAACTGCTTGGCGAGGAAGTTCACAATGTGAATGTATTGACCGTCATAGCCAATGAGAGTTATTCGGATTTTACGACGGCTCTCCAGCGCGAAACCCGTGAGGCTCTGCGTGAACGTGCTTCTAAGGCTACTTCTGACTATTTCGAGGGTAAGACAATTATACTTGACGGACAGCCACACATCATCAATGACCGCGAGGCAAGCCGTATTATGGTCTATCTCGAAGACAATGCTTATATAGATGATTCAGGTAATATAACGCCAAAATATCATGCAGATTTGGCCGCGGAAGCACTTGCACCTTACGGCTCACACCTTGCTCCTATGGCCGAAGGAATAACGAAACTTATCAATTCAATCTTCGATCCGGCACAGTTGGAGGGTATGACAGAGAATGGTGCCAAGACCAGACTGCCTGAGCCTAAGCTAAACGCTAATTTCTACCGAGAGGAGTTTCAGGCTCTTTGGAAAGCCATCAACCATCAGTATGTCTATACCGTCAGCTACAACTCCGATGAGTTGATTGAGAAGGCTATTCTGCATCTCAATACTGACGAGTTGCAAGTTCGGTCACTACGATATATCAAAATCGAGGGTCAGCAAGATACTGAGGATGTGACTGAATTTGGAAACACCAAATCAACTTCGCAGCAACTTACAGATGTTAGTACCTCCTCGGTCAAGTATGACCTCGTGGGACAAATCGCCAAGGGTGCCAATCTGACCCGCCGAACTACAGCCAAAATACTTCAAGGTTTGCGTCCTTCAAAACTCGCCCTTTTCCGCAATAATCCCGAAGAATTTATACGCAAGGTCATTCAGGTTATCCGAGAGCAGAAAGCCACGATGATTGTCGATCATATACATTACCACCTCACCGATGGCACATATAATTCCGACATTTTCACTGCGGCAAGCAAAGCGGAATTCGACAAGGCTTATCAGGCCACCAAGCACGTTACCGATTATGTTGTTTCTGACAGTATAGGCGAGCGCAATTTCGCTCACGATCTTGACGAAGCGAACGAGGTGGTCGTTTATGCCAAATTACCTCGTTCTTTCCAAATCCCCACTCCCGTCGGCAGCTATGCTCCCGACTGGGCGATAGCAATGCAAAAGGGAGAAGTCAAACACATTTTCTTTATTGCTGAGACAAAAGGCTCGCTTCAGTCAATGCAACTCAACGCAATAGAAAATGCCAAGATTAACTGCTGCACGCAGCTTTTCAATGAAATGTCAACCAAATCTCTACGTTACCATAAGGTTACTTGTTACCAAGATCTTATAGACGCAATGACTGCAATAAATTAACGATTATGTCACTTTGGAATTACATCGGTGAGTTCTTCTTGTTTCGTTGGCTGTTTGGCTCTCATAAGCACAACGAAACAAAACGGAATCCGTCAGATACTTCCAGCAGCTTTGGCCATAAGGATATTATTGATGACAATGATACGCACTCTGGCTTTGGTCGCCATGAGAATAGTTACTCTCACTATGACAATCGCGACTATGGCTATTCACAATCGTATGATGATTTTCATGACGAGCAGGACGACTACGACATGATGGATAATGATTTTTAGTAAATGATTGATATGGATAACGGTCAGATAATATTATTTCAGACGCAGGGAGGCGAGACGAAGATTGAGGTTCGGCTCTCCAATGAGACCGTGTGGCTTACGGCAGACCAGATGGCTGAGTTGTTTCAGCGAGACCGCTCAACCATACAACGGCATATCAAAAGAATCTACAATGAAGGTGAGCTGACCGCCGATTCAACTTGTGCATTTTTTGCACAAGTTCAAACGGAGGGGAAACGACAGGTTGAGCGTAAGATTCCCATTTATAATCTTGACATGATCATCAGCGTGGGTTATCGTGTCAACTCGCATCGAGGCGTTCAGTTCCGCCAGTGGGCTACACATGTGCTTAAAGAGTACATGATTAAAGGCTTCGTGCTTAATGATGACTTACTCAAAAATGCCGGACAAGGGAATTATTTCGACGAATTGTTGGCTCGCATCCGAGACATCCGCAGTTCAGAGAAGGTGTTCTATCGCAAGGTGCTGGAGATTTACGCCCTCAGCATAGACTATGATCCTCGCACCTCCATCACCCAACAGTTCTTCAAGACTGTTCAGAACAAAATGCACTTTGCCGCCCACGGACATACTGCCGCAGAGGTTATCTATGACCGTGCCAATGCCGAAAAGGATTTCATGGGTTTGACAACATGGCGAGGAGCAATGCCTACCAAACATGAGGCTGAGATTGCGAAGAATTATCTTTCGGAGGAAGAGGTCGATATGCTGAACCGCATCGTCAACCTATATCTTGACTTTGCAGAACTTCAGGCCAAGAGCCACGTGCCCATGTATATGAAAGACTGGATTCAGAAGCTCGATGATTTCCTGAAGCTGTCAGGTAAGGAATTGCTGACCCATGCGGGCAGCGTCTCAGCCGAAGTTGCCAAGCTGAAAGCCAATGAGGAATACGACAAATTCCGCGAGCGCACCCAATACCAGCTATCCACGGTCGAAATCCACTTCCTCGAAGCCTTCGAAGCAGAAAGAAAGCGTCTCGAAGGCAAGAAATCATAACAGACTACCATACACTGTCACACATCCGCGTTGACAGAATGTTGACGTAAATTTTGAATTTGCAGACAATTTTGAGGGAAGAAATAAGCCAAGCTGCTGTGGATTAGCAATTTGGCTTATTTTATTGGTGATCCGCCTGGAATTCCTGCGTGTCAGTTGTTGTAGTGGTTCATCGCGAATTCCGGGCCGGAGAGGCAGTATGCCTTGACGGCGTCGGTGGCGCGGCGCAGCAGTGCTGGCAGTTCCGCGCGTTCTTCCGGAGGGAATTCGCCGAGCACATAGTCGATCTGGCCTCCACGCGGGAATCCGTTGCCGACTCCGAAGCGAAGCCTTGCGTAATTGGTGGAGCACAGTTGGTCGGCGATGTTTTTCAACCCGTTATGGCCCGCGTCAGATCCACGTTTGCGCAGCCGCAGGTGGCCGAAGGGGATGGCGAGGTCGTCGACCACGACCAATAGATTCTCAAGCGGCAGTTTTTCCTGGTTCATCCAGTAGCGCACGGCTTGTCCGCTGAGGTTCATGAATGTGGAGGGTTTGAGCAGAATAAGCTCGCAGTTCTTTACTTTTATAACGGCGATATCACCGTAGCGTTTCGACTGGAATGGCACTCCGGCCTCTTCGGCGAGAGTGTCGCCGGTCATGAAGCCTATGTTGTGGCGTGTGCCTGCATATTCGGGCGCCATATTGCCCAGGCAGGCTATCAGAAAACGTTTCATTATATCTGAGGATGTCGAGTCTGAAACCCGATGTGTCTACAACTCTATATGTTTAATAATAAAGCATCATGCTCCCTGCGGGGGCATGATGCTTTTTGATGATGTCGGGAGCGCCTTTACTTCTCTGCCTTTGCGGCGGCACCGCGGGCGGCACGTGTGAGCTGTACGGCGCAGATAACTGCGTTCTTGGCGTTCATCAGCTCGAGGCCCTCGAAGTGAAGGTCGCCTACTGCGAGCGACTTGCCCAAACCGAGATGGTCCACGTTGATCACCAGACGCTCGGGGATCTCAGAATAGAGAGCTTTGACTTTGAGCTTGCGCATGGAAAGTGTGAGCTTACCACCGGCCTTCACACCCTCGGCGTGACCTTCGATCTGCACCGGAACCTCCATCACGATAGGCTTGTCGGGATAAACCTGAAGGAAGTCGATGTGGAGGAGAGTGTCCTTCACGGGCTGGAACTGCAGCTCTTTCATCACAACCTTGATGTCCTCGCCGTTGAGCTTGAGGTCTACCTCGAAGATGTCGGGAGTGTAGACGAGCTTGCGTACATCCTCACTCTTGACTGTGATGTCGGTGGTGATGATGCCGCGCTTGTCATCGATCTCCACGAGCTTCTGTCCGGCTTTGAGAGCGCCGTTATAGGGAAGTTCCACGATGGCTCCGCCATTGATCACGGCGGGAATCAAACCTTCCTTGCGGAGGTTTTTTACGGCTTTTTTGCCGAGCTCAACACGGGGCTGAGCCTCTAATGCGAATTTTTTCATTTCTGTTTCAGATGATTTGTGTTACTCAAAATATGATGATATTTCCCATCACACGGATGCCTGCCGTCTCCCGGCCGCACTGCCGCGGGGGCTCCGAAAGGCGCGGCAAAGTTAATAAAAAAACTCCGTACTGCCAAATTTCTGTCAGATATCGCGTTGTGTATAGAGTCAACTGGCCAGTGCCCCTACTCTCAACTGGCAAGTGTCTGCTCCGGGGCTTATTTCATTCTTTTGAGCAGGTTGTAGGAGGGAACCACTCCGAGTTCGCCGGCCTTGCTGAGGTCGGCGAAGGCCTGCCGGCGGTTCCCCATCCGCAGATAGGTGAGTCCGCGGTTGTAGTATGCCTCTCCGAACGAGGGATCGATCTCGATGGCATTGCTGTAGCAGGAGAGCGCCGACGTGTAGTCCTCGGCGCCGTAGGCGAGGTTTCCCTTGTTGAACCAGGCGTAGATCAGCTGCGGATTGAGGCGAAGGGCGCTGTCATAGTCGGCGGCTACGAGCGCGGCAAGTCTGTTCTCGGGGATACGGCTCCGGGCGAATGCTCTGCCAATAAGCGCCATGGTGAAATCGGGGGTGGTTTCCAATGCCTTGTTGAAGGCTTTGACAGCCGCCTCATAGTCTTTCAGCATGGTGCGGGCCACGCCGAGTGCGAAGAAGTCGGCCGGACGGGCGTCGGGGCGTGCGACGGCCTGCTCATAGTAGTCGGCCACGCCGAAAATTTTCTCCATGCTCTCGGCTCCGCCGGAGAACGACTCGCCTGGCGTGAGCCATACGCGCTGGCGGATATATTCCCGCTGGTTGAAGTCGTCGAGTTCGCGGAAATAGTTGGATGTCGACTTAAGCGATGCTGTGCCGGCAAGGAACGAGAAGGAGTAGGAGGGTTCGGGCTCCACCGCGATGTCGCGGTCCTGGACTCGCCCCTTGATTTTTTCATTATAGGAAAGTGAGGTGCGCGAGGCCGACCCTACGGTGACAAGCTGGTTGAAGCGGTCCATCACCTCGGTGTCGCTCATCTCGTTTTCCGGCGATCCGTCGCCTGAGGAGTTGGCTCGTCCGGCCTGGACAGCGGGACGGTCCAGAGGATTCTTTTCCGGATTCTTCACATAGCGTTTCACCAGTTCGTCGGCGGTGCGTACGTTTTGCATTGCGGCGCGCATGTCGCCCATGTCGCGCAACGCCTCGGCCTGGGCGTAGTAGACAGGATAGAATCTCGGATATCGGTCGGCGATGCGCCGGAAGTAGCTGAGCGCCTCTTTCGGTTTGGAGCGCTCGAGTTCCACAAGTCCCATGTTATAGAGGGCATGGAAGTTGTCGGGACTCAGGCGGAGCACCTCCTTAAAGTCTGCCGCGGCTCTGTCAAGATCTTTCACTTCGTAGCGCAGCAGGCCGCGGTTGAAGAGCGCACCTTCGTTGTGTGGTTCCAGCTCGAGCGTGTAATTATAGTCAGACATGGCGCCGAAAAAGTCATCGAGGTTATAGCGGATGAAAGCGCGGTTCACATAGAAGTCGGCTTCCTTCGGCCGGAGATTCACGGCCTTGTCCATGTCGGCGAGCGCTTCCTCCCATTTTTTAAGTCCTGATTTTATCTCGGCGCGCAGCAGGTAGGGCTGCAGGGATGACGGGGAGGCTTCTATGGCCTTGTCGAGGTCGGCTATGGCAGCGGCCGTGTCTCCCCTGAGGGCGTTGAGCCGGGCCCGGGCGCCGAGTCCTTCGTCGAATCGTGGATAATGCCGCAGGAGCACCGCGAATGTGCTGTCGGCACCCGAATAGTCCTTCAGTTCGGTCTGCGCCACCGATTTATAATATAGAAAGTATTTGTCGCTGGGGTTGTGTCGCAGCCCTACGTCGTAATCATCCATGGCCTCGCGGTTACGCCCCAGATACTGGCGGGCGAATCCGCGCAGCTTATAACTTTCGGTCTTGAATTTGTTGCGCTCGATTGCGGCGGTGCAGTCCTCTTCGGCTCCTTTGTAGTCCTCGAGTTCCAGCTTGGCCAGAGCGCGGAAGAAGTAGGGATCCGCGAGATAGGGCTTTGCCTTGATGGCCTGGTTGAAGTATTGGATGGACAGCATGTAGTCGTCCATCGACAGCACATTGCGGCCGATGGCGAGTACCTGCTCGGCATCCACCTGCGCGAGTGCCGGAAGCCACCATGTAAGCAGAATGACCGTCAGGGTAATTCCGCGTTTCTTTATCAGGGTGAGTGGTTTATTCACGTGGGTTTTCTTCATCAGAATGCAAAATTAAGAAATAAAATGCAAATAATGGTTTTCAAAGATGGAAATCAGGAAACCGACAGAGGGTTATTTCTGTTAAAAAACTATAAAGCATACGCAAAATGGAGAAGATTGTCTCCAGTCAGTCACCGGAGCGACTGACTGGAGTGCGTTCTAAACCTTTTTTGTGCGATGCACTCTAAATAAGAGTGAGATTTATCAAGGGTATATTTTATAAACGAAAAAATATGAATCGCAATATTTCAAGATGCATGCCGGCGCTTCCCGCGGCGCTGCTTCTGATTTGCACGGGATGCGGGATCTTCGGACCCAAAAAGGTCCAGCAAGAGGCGGTCCTTCCGCAGGATCGCGAGAATATAGCTGTCAAACCTGACGCGAAGCTCTACGCTCCGGAAGAGATTAAGCGCGGCGTGGTGAAGGGAGACTGGGCCATCGAGACTGTCTACGGCAAGGATGCCGTCGGAGAGAAGGCTCCCTTCCTGAAGTTTGTGGCTTCCGACAAGAGGGTATACGGCAATAACGGTTGCAACGTTATAAATGCGGCCTACAGCTATAACCCCGCCGACTCCACCATCAGTTTCGGCGATCTTGCCTCGACCATGATGATGTGTCATAAGGAGGGGCTGACCGACTATGAGATCAACACCGCTCTCGGAGCTGTGAAATACTATTCCTGGACTGTGGAGGATTCCAATTATTATCTCTTTTTCTACGACGAGACGCGCCGCGAGGTGATGAAACTGATGCATCAGAACTTCCAGTTTCTCAACGGTACATGGCGTGTCACCCGTATAGGCGAGAAGGCGGTGGATGTGCCGGACATGAAGATGGTGTTCGATGTCGACGAGGGTAAAGTGCATGGCAATACGGGCTGCAACATCTTCAACGGCAATCTCGAGATTGACATGGAGAAAGCCAATTCAATATCGATCAGTGCGCTCGGAGTGACGAGGATGGCATGTCCCGACCAGAATTACGAGACCCTCTTCCTCGTGGCTCTCGAAGAAGTGTCGGCTGCAAAGCCGGTCTCGTCGACTGAGGTTATTCTTTACGACAGCCAGCAGAAGGAAGTCATGCGTCTGCAGCGTGCCGTTGCCAAAGCTGAAAAGTAACTGAAAAGTGATGAACGACGAACGAATTGACAAGTGGCTCTGGGCGATGCGGGTGTTCAAGACCCGCAGTATCGCCACCGACGCCTGCAAGAAGGGGCGTGTGATGATGGGCGGTGTTGCCGTAAAACCGTCGCGGTCGGTGAAGGTGGGCGACGTAGTCGATGTCCGCAAGCCGCCGGTGACGTTCTCTTTTCGCGTCAAGGCCCTTTCTCCCGGCAGGCTCGGCGCCAGACTCGTTCCCGACTATCTCGAGAACATCACTCCTCAGAGCCAGTATGACCTGCTCGAGATGACGCGCATCTCCGGATTCGTAGACAGACGGAAAGGTCTCGGCCGTCCCACCAAGCGTGACTCGCGCGAGATGAGCCGGTTCCGCGAGGAGTCGTATGCCGACACATTCTTCCTCGACTGGGAGGATGACGACGAGGATGATGAAGATTGAAAAATTCTGAAAAATAGATAAAAAGGATTGATCCGCGGACTGATTTTTTGCAGTTCGCGGATTTTTTTGTATCTTTGCGCGAATTTATGCGCACTGATGCATGATCTGGATGCGGGTCGGTGCTGATTCGATATGTTTAAGAAATAAGATGCTTATGATCAATATAAAATTTCCCGACGGCAGCGTCAGAGAGTTCGAATCCGGGATCACTCCTTACGGCATTGCCGAAAGCATCAGTCCGCGGTTTGCGGCCGATGTTCTCGCGGCGAAGGTCAACGGAGAGGAATGGGACATCTCCCGTCCTGTCACGTCCGATGCCTCGATAGAACTTTTCAAATGGGATGACCCCGAGGGGAAACATGCGTTCTGGCACTCGTCGGCGCACCTTCTCGCAGAGGCCCTTCAGGAACTTTACCCCGGTGTGAAGTTCGGAATCGGTCCTGCCATCGAAAACGGATTCTATTACGACATAGATCCCGGCGAGCATAAGATCACCGCCGAGGATTTCTCGAAAATAGAGGAGAAGATGCTTGAGCTTGCCCGCCGCAAGGAGGATATCGTCCGCAAGGACATTTCCAAGGCCGACGCGCTCAGTATGTTCGGCGACCGCGGAGAAGTCTACAAGTGCGAGCTTATAAGCGAGCTTGAGGACGGACACATCACGACCTATACGCAGGGAGCGTTCACCGATCTCTGCCGCGGACCGCACCTTCCTTCCACGGCTCCTATCAAGGCCGTAAAGGTGATGAGTCTTGCCGGCGCATACTGGCGTGGCGACGAGAAGCGTCAGCAGCTCGTGCGCGTCTACGGCATAACCTTCCCCAAGAAAAAGCAGCTCGACGAGTATCTCGCTCTCCTCGAGGAGGCAAAGAAGCGCGACCACCGAATTCTTGGCAAGGAAATGGAACTTTTTGCGTTCTCTCCCACGGTAGGCGCAGGCCTTCCGCTCTGGCTGCCGAAAGGCGCCGCCCTGCGCGACCGCCTCGAGCAGTATCTGCGCAAAATCCAGAAGGAATACGGATATCAGCAGGTAATCACTCCGCATATCGGCAACAAGGCGCTCTATGTCACGTCCGGGCACTGGGCCAAATATGGCAAGGATTCCTTCCAGCCCATCCATACGCCCCAGGAAGGAGAGGAGTATCTGCTCAAGCCCATGAACTGCCCTCACCACTGCGAGATCTACAAGGCTTACCCGCGCAGCTACCGGGATCTGCCGTTGAGATATGCCGAGTTCGGGACCGTCTACCGCTATGAACAGAGCGGTGAACTCCACGGCCTTACCCGTGTCCGCGGATTCACGCAGGACGATGCTCATCTCTTCTGCGCTCCGGAACAGATCAAGGGTGAGTTCCTCAAGGTGATGGATATTATCCTCCACATCTTCAAGGCTCTCGATTTCCAGAATTTCGAGGCGCAGATATCCCTGCGCGACCCCGGGAACAAGGAGAAATATATAGGAAGCGACGAGAACTGGCATCTCGCCCAGAGCGCCATCATCGAGGCGTGTGCCGAAAAGGGCCTCAAAGCCCGTCAGGTGGAGGGTGAGGCCGCATTCTACGGTCCGAAACTCGACTTCATGGTCAAGGATGCCATCGGACGCCGCTGGCAGCTCGGCACCATTCAGGTGGACTACAATCTGCCGGAGCGCTTCGGTCTCGAATACACCGGTGCCGACAATCAGAAGCACCGTCCGGTGATGATCCACCGCGCCCCCTTCGGTTCGATGGAGAGATTCGTGGCAGTCCTCCTTGAGCACACCGCCGGCAAACTCCCTCTCTGGCTCATCCCCGAACAGTGTGTGGTGCTTCCCATAAGCGAAAAGTTCAATGATTATGCCCGCAAGGTGGCCAGGGAACTTGCAAAGCATGATGTAAGGGCTATTGTGGATGAGAGAAATGAGAAAATCGGAAAGAAAATCCGCGACAACGAGCTGAAGAAAATCCCCTACATGCTTATCGTTGGAGAGAAAGAGGCGGAAAATGGAGAAGTTTCCGTAAGAAAACAGGGCGAAGGTGATAAAGGTACGATGAAAATTATTAACTTTGCCGAAGAAATCAACGCCGAAGTGGCCAAAGCAACTCAGATTGATGCTCAACCAACTGAGGATTAGCTATATATCGACAAAAACTGATTAATGGAGAAAAAACCGCAATTCGGCGGACCCCGCCGACCAATGGGTGTCGGACCCCGTCCGCGTCCCGGACAGCGTCCCGCCAGGGGAGGCGACCGCAGAAATGAGCCGTATATCGTCAACGAGCACATCCGCGCGCGTGAGGTGCGTCTCGTAGGTGACAATGTAGAGCAGGGTATCCATCCTCTGCAGCAGGCTCTCCGCATTGCAGAGCAGCAGGAACTTGATCTGGTGATGATCAGCCCCACGGCAGAACCGCCGGTGTGCCGCGTGATAGACTACCAGAAGTTTCTCTACCAGCAGAAAAAGCGCCAGAAGGAGCAGAAGGCAAAGGCCGCAAAAGTGGTGGTGAAGGAAATCAGATTCGGACCACAGACCGATGACCACGACTACAACTTCAAGCTCAAGCATGCCCAGGGATTCCTCAAGGAAGGATCCAAAGTCAAGGCTTACGTTTTCTTCCGCGGGCGATCCATCCTCTTCAAGGAACAGGGAGAGGTGCTTCTGCTCCGTTTCGCCAATGATCTGGAGGAGTACGGAAAGGTGGAGCAGATGCCGGTGCTCGAAGGCAAAAGGATGATCATCATGATCTCGCCGCTGAAAGTTCCGGTAAAGCCCAACGTAGAAAAGGCGCACGGTGAAAAACCGAAGCGCGAAAACACTCAGGAACCGACTCCGGCAGAAACCGGGACCCCGGCAGGGGAGGAAGCGGAAGCCGGAAATGAATAATTAGAGACCGTAGGCACCATGTGCCGAGGTGTGAGTTCAAACAACTAAATTTTTCAAAAATGCCTAAAGTAAAGACCAATTCCGCGTCCAAGAAGCGCTTTGCGCTTACCGGCACAGGAAAGATCAAGCGCAAACATGCGTATCACAGCCACATCCTGACAAAAAAGTCGAAAAAACGCAAGAGAAATCTTGACAAAACCGGACTCGTGGCTTCCGCCAACATCAAGCAGGTGCGCGAACTTCTCAACCTCCGATAAGTTCGGGAAAGAGATCAAAACAACAATTTTTTATTAACCGGGTGTCATGCCCCGCAAGAGCAAAATTAACATCAACGATTTGCCGCTGACATCCAAAAAATCAAAAAAATGCCAAGATCAGTAAATCACGTAGCTTCGAGAGCTAAAAGAAAGAAAATATTGAAACTCACCCGCGGTTACTACGGTAGCCGCCGCAATGTGTGGACTGTCGCGAAGAACACCTGGGAGAAAGGTCTCACTTATGCTTACCGCGACCGCAAGCAGAAAAAGCGCAACTTCCGTGCCCTTTGGATCCAGCGTATCAACGCAGCCGCACGCATGGAGGATCTTTCTTACAGCAAGCTCATGGGTCTCATCCACGCCGCCGGCATCGAGATCAACCGTAAGGTGCTTGCCGAGCTCGCCATGAACAACCCCGAGGCATTCAAGGCTATCGTAGCCAAGGTGAAGAAGTAAGACGTCTCACTGAGACGCACGTAATGTGTTTGGAAATAAGCCGGTACTCTCTCTCCAGAGTGCCGGCTTTCTTGTTGAACCGGCCGGTGTCGATTTTTTTTCACAACAATAAGAATAAATTGCCGTTATAAGAGTGATAATTCATATTTATAACTCAGGTTGATGAACTTGAATAAAATTCATATCGGTATGAAAAAATTTATGGCTATTCTGGCTGTGGCTTTTTTGAGTTTCACGGCTTCTTATGCTCAGGAGAAAAATGCGCAGGAGTGTTGCGCGGCTCAGAAGTGCGAACAGTGCTGTCTCAATGAGCAGTGCAAGGCAGCGAACTGCGCCGGCTGCGACTGTGCCGACTGTCCCGGTTGCAAGGATTGCAAGAACTGTAAGGACTGCAAAGATTGCAAAGACTGTAAAGATTGCAAGAAATGCACCAAGGCCGATTGTGTGAAGAAGTGTGCCAATGCACAGAATTGCGCGCAGACCGGCAATTGCGTCCAGGCTGATAATTGCTGTGCGCAGACTCGTAATTGCGAGAAGGCTGTGAAGTGTCAGAAAGCGGTGAATTGCGCAAAGGCAAAGGCCTGCGGGAGGGTTGAGAAGGCAAAGAAGTGAGATTTCGCCCGAATTAACATTTTTTTGTAGAACACGGGTAAACTTTTATGCGCAAGCGTTGTCTTATATATAGGTGATTGTCGCAGACATTGCCTTAAATAATAAAACAATGCTATCGCGACAAAACGGAGCAAGGGTCGAGGCCTATGCTCCGTTTTTCTTTATAACTCCGGAAAAGACAAGAGCGCGCTTCAGGAAGCGCGCTCTTGTCTTTTCAGGAAGCGCGCTCTTGTCTTTTCTTTTTTCCGGTGGAATATTGCCGGGTATGCGGTATCGCTATGTCAGCGTTTCACGTCGTAGCCCTGATCACGGAGGTAGTCGAGAATGCGGTACGTCATCGCGTGGTCGTAGTAGCCGATGATGTGTGCCACCCAGTCGTTGTCGGTGGTACTTCCGGAGCGGGTGCGGTTATAGGTCTGTACTGTTTCATCGTATTTTTCGAGTTCGGCGACCATCTCCTCGCTGTCCTGGCGGTAGGCGTTGCGGTGGAACACGAGCGATGCGGGCTGTTTCGGCTTCAGGTCGGGATGCTCGCGTGGTACACCGAGTGCGAGTCCGCACACCACGAAGACTCCCTTGGGGAGCTGGAGGAGTTCGGCAACGCGGGCCGGGTCGACCGTGCGGAGGTAGCCGATACAGTTTGTGCCCAGACCGCAGGATTCAGCGGCAACAACGGCGCTCATCATAGCCAGGGAGGCGTCGATGATACCGATGGTCACACCGTCCATAGTGTCGGTGAAGGGAGGCATCGTCAGATTTTTCTTTGCCGCAAGAAGGGATATCTTGTTATAGTCGGAGCAGAATATCAGCAAACGGTTGCAGGTTTTAAGCTGTTTCTGGTTGGTAAGCCCATACAGAGTCTCCTTCAGGGCCTGATCATCGATGTCGATTACAGAGAATTGCTGGCCGTTGTAGCTGGTGGGCGTATTGGCCACGGCGCGGTAGATAAAATCCATTGTCTCCGCGGGGATAGGCTCGCGCTCATAGCGGCGGATACTGGTGCGGTTAAGCAGAGTGTCTTTTACGTCAAGCATGATATGCAAAGTTTAATGTATCTAAAAGTACGGTAATGGAAGAGCCGGTGAATGCGGATGCAACCACCGGCTCTATGAAGTCCACACCAAAGGATTGTGACGAAACTCCGGACGACAGGATTTGAGGGTCCGGACATCTTTGTAATCCGCCTGTGACCGTATGGTCAGCGCCCGAAGGCGCGGGGCCCGCCATCGACGTTCGGACTTGTCTCGGCATTTCTTTTAAATTTGATGAGTTCCCCAATTTGCTTTGATGTGGGATTTTTCTTTTTGTATTGGGAACTTGCGGGACTCTCTTGTCCCGTCGGTTTGATTTTATAACGCAAATTTAATTCAATCGGTTCGATTTTCCAAATCCGAAAGGAAATTATTTTTGAAATACTGAATTATTTCGCCTTTATGGTGTACTATTTAAGAGAGTGAAGTCATCTTGACTTATTTTAAACATACAAAATACAATAAGGAG
>ERZ777011.2168-NODE-2168-length-16840-cov-3.411379_pt1 | contig 16840 bp, 21 predicted proteins | sample MGYA00374964_ERZ777011 | MGnify/ENA primary metagenome ERZ777011 (study PRJEB29310, sample SAMD00008975) | mouse gut metagenome | study: EMG produced TPA metagenomics assembly of the Metagenome analysis of fecal microbiota from mouse which was promoted...
CATAAGCCTCTTGAATTAACGGCTTTAATCTTTCAAAGGTTGTTTCGGACGGGTTGAGCACACATACCCAACTCATCCAAGCGTAAACGGGGTGTGGCAATATTTTATCGGTTTTCGCAAAGTCATACTGCATATCTACAATACCACCTTTGGGCGGACGAGCAGGAACAGAGCCAAACATATTTATAAAAGTGTTTTTGCGAATACCTATATTAACGCGGTAAATTTTTTCTCTGTTCAAATCCGAACTCTTATCATTGTCACCGTCTTTCTCTTTGACGGTCAAAACATAAATTCCGCGTTTTAGCGTATTATTCGGATTATAGAAAATTCCACGCTCGCCCCAACTGCTTACTAAAACCGTATCGGGTAGATTATCAAGACAGTATCTAAGTATATCGTTAGGTTGCACTTTTTGTTTTCCTTATGTAAACTTCCCTATGGGAACGACAGTAATGTCGACGAATTGTTAATTGTTTTTAAACGAGCTTATAAGTTCTTCGGCATGCTTTACCGCTGCATCTGATTTGAGACTGCCCGTAAGCCTTATAATCTCCTCGATTTTCTCTTTATCGTTTAACTTTTTCACTCTGGTAAGCGTTTTGCCACCTTCTTCCGACTTATAAATATAATACTGCGCATCGCTTGCGGCGCAAATCTGCGCCAGATGTGAAACCGCAAGGATCTGCGTGTGCCCTGCAATATCGGTAAATTTACGCGCCACTTTGTCGGCTGTATAACCGCTTATTCCCGCATCTATTTCATCAAAAATATACGTGGAAATATCGTTCAAATCTTTTAACTGCGTTTTCATTGCCAACATAAACCGGCTCATTTCACCGCCGCTTATGACCTTGCTCATCGGCTTCATCGGCTCGCCTTTGTTTGCCGAAAACTCGAAGCACACAATATCAGAACCGTTTACCGAATGCAAGTTTGCATTTTCAAAGTTGTATTCGTTAAACTTAACGGCAAAACACGCGTCGGGAATATTAAGCGTTTTTAACTCCTCTATAACGCAAGCAGCTAATTTTTCGGCGGCATTCTTTCTTAACGACGTAAGTTTAAGACATAATTCGAAAATTTCTTTGTCGAGTTTTTCTATTCCACTTTTACACTTGTTGAGAATTTCGCCGCTGTCAAACAATAAGTTGTATTCTTCCTGGGCTTTATCTTTAAATGTCAAAATTTCTTCTTCGTCAACGCCGTATTTCTTTCGCAATATTTTTAAAAGGTCCAGTCTTTCCTCAATATGCTTTGCCTCCTGCTCATCAAACGTCAAGTTCTCCGCCATATCGGAAAGCGTTGACGCTACGTCCGACAGCTCCGCATTAAGCCCGTCCAACCGTGCGGCAATTTTTTCATATTCGCCGTCTATATTGGAAATTTGGTTAAGCGCATGTACGGCAGACGACAATCTGTCGCCGCAGCCGGAATCTTCGTTAATTAAATTAATAACTCCGTTAACCGAAGACAGCAGCTTTTCTACATTATTAATAATATTTTGTCTGTTTTTAAGTTCGTCAAATTCACCAGGTCTTATATCGGCTTTATTAATCTCGTCGATTTGATATTCAAGTAAATCCAGTTTACGGGCTCTTTCGGCTTCATCCCCGCCAAGAACGGCAATCTTCTTTTTAATTTCGTTCTTTTGGGAAATTGCGTCACTAAGCGCGCATTTGATACTTACACCCTGCTCGCCCAGCAATCCGTCTATTACTTTTAACTGATTATCTTCGTCAAGTAAATAAAAGTGTTCGCTTTGACCGTGAACGTCCACAAGATGCTGCGTTACGTTTTTCAGCATAGCCGCAGTAACTGTATTTCCGTTTATTTTTATAGAATTTTTACCGTCGGACGAAAGCTTACGCGTGATTATAATTTCACCGTCGGATTCAATGTCGTAATCGTTCAGCTTTTTAACCGCAACAGAATTTTTATCCGCAACAAATTCCGCACGGACGGATGCCTCCTGTTCACCGTACCGAATCATAGTCCTGTCCGCTTTCGAGCCGAGTACAAAATTAATAGAGTCGAGAATAACCGATTTACCCGACCCGGTTTCGCCCGATAAAACGTTTAAACCTTTATCGAACTCTATATCCGCTTGCTGTATGAGAGCAATATTTCTTATGTAAAGTCTGCTTAACATTATGCCATGTACTCACGCAGCTTTTCGGTTACGATAAGCGCATTTTCGTTACTGTTTACAACAATAAGCAACGTATCGTCGCCCGCTACGCATCCCAATATTTCTTTAAGTTGTAACGAATCGACAAAAGTTCCCGCCGTAGCGCCGTTACCGCGCATTGTTTTTATTATTATTATATTGTTTGCATAGTTGATTGTCTGCACGCACTCGCTGAAGAGATTTTTCATTCTTCCCGTTACGGTATCGTCGTCGCTGTCAAGGAAAGCATATTTATACTTTTTAGTAGTACCTGAAATTTTATAAAGCTTCAAATCTTTGATATCGCGGGAAATGGTTGCTTGAGTGACATTGAAATTAAGCCTGTTAAGTTCGTAACAAAGCTCTTCCTGGGTATCTATTTCTTTGGTCGAAATAATTTCCAAAATTTTCTGTTGTCTTGCGTTTCTATGCATTGTTATCTGCTCCAAATATTAAGTTTAATTAAAAGCTTTTTAAAGAAATCGTCTTTGCCGCGCGTTATAAATTCCGCCACATATTTTGATTTTTTAACTTGAAATTCCGACGGAGAATTTACCGTTTCCTTTATTTTTCCGTCGACGATGATATTCAAAGGAGTTTTACCCGTATGCGAAATCTTCAAAACCGAATTATCGCTGTAAACTACCGGTCTGGAATGAAGCGAATGCGCGCAAATCGGCGTCATGATAAAAGCGTTTATATCGGGCGTCAGTACTGAGCCGCCGGCAGACAACGAGTACGCCGTAGAACCCGTAGGCGTGCTGACTATTATACCGTCGGATATAAAACTGTCGACATGGCAGCCGTCAATTTCCGCACGCAAATCCACAGTATTGCTGAAATTGACTCCGCTTGTGCTGCGTTGAATAACCAAATCGTTCAACGCAATATAAATGTTGTCACCGCATTTTATTTCAAGCAATTTTCTGCCGGTTATACAGTAATTCCCGCTACATACCAATTGCGCCGCTTCGTCCAGCTTTTCCTGCTCAAATTCAGTTAAAAAGCCTAAATGACCGTAATTTATTCCTATTATTTTAACCGATCTTTTCGCACATTCGGATGCGACAGTCAATATTGTCCCGTCTCCGCCCAAAACAAAAAGAACGTCCAACCCTTCCAAATCGTCATATGAACCGACAATTATAACCTTATCAAAAACAGAAAGTTTAGCCTTCAATCGCTCGACATACGGTCGGTTTTCGGAAAGAAAATTTTTATTAAAATAAATCCCCGCTTTCATCTATTTTATTATAAAGCTTTTTATACAAATATGCAAACAAAAAATCCGTTAAATTTTATAATTTAACGGATTTAAATAAATTGTTTTCAGGTAAGATATCTCCCGTATTTTTACGGAACAACATAAGGTATTCCATATTTTTACCTTGGATTATCGGGGCGTTCGTAATCTTTTCGGGTATAAGATTGCATTGTAACCCGTAATCATAGACCTTTGAAATTGCTTTTTCGTGTGCCTTTCTATCCTTAACTATGCCGTTTTTACCTATATTGCGGTTTTCACACTCGAATTGAGGCTTAATCAGCGCAATGACGTAAGCTCCTTCGCCAATAACGTCACTGACCTGTTTCAATATATAAGTAAGTGATATAAAGCTTACGTCTATAACAACTCCGTCAAGATTTTCATTGAATAATTGCATATTCAGGTTGCGCGCATTGAAATTGTCAATCACAACGGTTTTACCGGATAACAAACTTTTGTCAAGCTGGCTTTCACCCACATCGATACAATAAACTTTCCTTGCGCCGTTTTGAATTAGACAGTCGGTAAATCCGCCCGTACTTGCGCCGATATCGGCAAATACTTTGTCTTTTGCGGAAAACCCAAATTCCTTTAATGCCTTGCTCAGCTTAAATCCGCCGGCGGACACAAAGCTTTCGTCGGCATCGATAAACTCAACGGTATCCGACTCCGATATATCGTTCGACGGAACAATTTTTTTACCGTTTACAAGCACCAAGCCTTTATTTATCGCATTTGCCGCCTTCGTCCTCGAGCCGAATTTTTCGGCAAAAAATTTATCCGCACGCATTTTTTATATAATCACAAATATCTTTTAGGTTTATCCCGTAATCGCGCATAAGATCGTCTACGCTTCCCTGTGGAATAAATTCGTCGCTATATGCAAAATTTTTGATTAGCCTTTTGCTTTCGGAAAAATAAGTATCAATAAGCGAACCGAACCCGCCTAAAAGAGCGTTATCCTCAAGTGTTACGATAAGCCCGCATTCCAATTTATCAAGCAATTCGGTATCAAGCGGCTTAACAAAACGCGCGTTTATTACGCCTACTTCCGTTCCGGACTCGGAAAGCAACCGCTCCGCAGCAAGCGCCAAATTAATCATGCGTTCTCCGCAGGCAATAATTACCGCCTTATCTTCCGGCGCCTTGAGAATTTCCCACTTACCCCGTTCGATTTTCTCGTGTCGCTCGAAAATATGTTTACCTTCCCTCGGGTAACGTATTGCCAACGGACCGTCAAACCCGACGCTGAAGCGCAGCATATCTTTAAATTCTTCTATGTCTTTGGGGACGGCAATCGTAAGATTTGGCACAAAACTCAAAAACGATAAATCGAAAACACCTTGGTGCGTTTCACCGTCAGAGCCGGATATACCAGCTCTGTCGATACACAGTGTCACAGGTAGTTTCTGACTGCAAATATCTATCAGTATTTCGTCAAACGAACGTTGCAAAAATGTCGAATATACGGCATAATAAGGCTTTAAGCCCTGCGTCGCCATTGCCGAACAAAGTATTGTAGCATGTTCCTCGCAAATACCGACGTCTACCGAGCGGTCGGGAAACTTTTCAAAAAATTTCCCCAGACCGAGACTTGTAGTCATAGCCGCCGTTACCGCGATTATTCTTTCGTCCTTTTCCGCCAATTCGCTCAGCGTATCGCCAAGCACTTGCGAATATTCGTCGGAAATCTGCTTCGAAGAAGAAATGGATATCCCGTGCGTAGCTTCGGGATTTTCTTCGCAGAAGGAATACCCTTTACCTTTCTTAGTTGCCACATGCAGTATAACGGATTGGGTTTCGAGTTTAAGCTTTGCCTCCCGAAGCTTTTCAATCATTTCAGACAGGTTGTTGCCGTCGTATACTCCGTCATACGCGAAGCCGAAACGGTTGAAAATATTTGCGTGTTTTTCACGCTTCTCCTTCTGCTCGCTGCTTTTGCTTAAAAATTCGAGATAGTTATGCATACTTCCGACAGTTGGCGCTATCGACATACCGTTATCGTTCAAAATCAGAAGTATCCTTGTATTTAAAAGCCTTAAACTGTTGAAAGCTTCGTAAACGAGGCCGTTATTAAAAGAGCCGTCGCCTATAACCGCTATAACTTTATAATTTTCATTTTTTACGTCGCGTGCTTTTGCTAAACCCAAAGCCGCGGAAACGGAAGTCCCTGCATGCCCCGTATTGTAACAGTCGTAAACGCTTTCCTCTCTTTTGGGGAAACCAGAAAGACCGTTCCTTTTCCTGAGAGTGTCGAACTTACCGTATCTACCCGATAAAAGCTTATGCGTATAGCACTGGTGCCCGACGTCGAATATTATTTTATCTTCCGGGAAATCGAATACATAATGCAAAGCGACGGTAAGCTCTACCATTCCCAAATTGGAAGACAGATGACCGCCGTTTTTATAAACCGTAGATATAATTTTTTGCCGAGCCTCCTCGCAAAGTTCGGAAAGCTGCGGCAAAGTCATTTTTTTTATTCGGTTATCCGTTAAATTTTCAAGCATTATTTTTCCTTTTTAAAGAACGTCGTAAATTTTGCAAAACCGAAAACAATTTGTTTATTGTACTTAATGGCAAAGTGCTTGAATATTGCTTTTCCCCCGACCGTAAGGGCGCCTATTACCGCGCTTACGCCGATTGAAGCGATTAATTCTATAGTTTTTCCGCCGGAAGCCGCGATATAAACGACAAGTGCCGTTCCCGCCGCACCGCTGACTATTCCGCAAATATCGCCGATTATATCGGCAAAAATGCTTCCCAACTTTGTGGCATTGCGGCAAAACGCAACGGCGCGTTTTGCACCTTTGATTTTGTTGGACGCCATTGCGTGAAACGCTTCGGGGTTGCAGGTAATAATTGCGTTAGCCAAAAGGTCGCATCCGATATTGAGAACCAGAAGCACAACGAGAACGATTACGCAAATATATACCGGACTGCCCTTAATGGAAACTTCAGTAAGAAAACTGAAAACAACCGTCAAAGCAAACGATATAGCGAGTACGCTTAATCCCCATGCCAACCAGCCGGGCATTCTTTTACGGTTCTTCTTTTTTTTGTTTTTTACTTCTTTACTTAAACTTTCGTCTGTGTTGTCTTTGTCCATAATATTTCAAATTAAAAATAATACGCACAGTCATCGGCGTGCGTAAAAAAATAATATAGTGGTTTATATTAAATAAACTTTGCGGCTTAAGGTTCGGTAGGATTTCCCCCGATCTCACTTTCCGTCACCGAAAAAGCAGTTTCCTTTTAAGAGACCGGAAGCACAAGTGCATAACCGAATCGCCACTGAGTCCACACCGTAATCTCTAATATAAAAACAGTCTAGAAGCTTTCCTTAACAATTCCAACCAAGCTTATCCTCTTTTGCAAAATCAATTTCAAGCAGCAATAACCGGTAAACGTTTGGCCGAACGCGTGCCGGTGTAAAATCTGCTATCCGCTGTTTTCACTCAAGGCAGGCTACTCTGTACCAAGCTTTCGCCTGATAGCAGGTTTATACCGACGGAATTCAGTTCCCGTCGGCCTCCACGGTAAATGGGTTAGGCTGCGGTATGCCGTTACCAAGCTCCCATAAACCTTTACTCCCAGCATTCACCCACTTTTGGCAAAAGCAAGCAAACACCAGAAACTTCATCGATATGCCCTTTGACGGTATTTTACCCCCGCCTTCGCATCGATTGGAATTGACTAGAATACTGCACCACTATATCAATGACAATGATTATAGCATAATTTATAAAGCATGTCAAGATAATTCAATATATTCTTTGCCGTATAAAATTTGTCAGTTCTTTAAGAAATCGGGTATCGCCCTTTATTCCTTCCAGAACGCGCGTACATTTATCGGCAATAATGTCTGCCTTAACTTTACTTTTTTCAATACCGTACAGCTTTACGCACGTATATTTCCCTTCGGCTTTATCCTTGCCTATGCTTTTACCGAGTACGTCAAAATTGCCTTCTACGTCCAGTATATCGTCCGTCAATTGAAAAAGAATACCCGTTTCACGTCCGAAAACTTTCAATTCCGAAAAATACTTTCCGCAGCAAAGTATACTCGGCGTTAAAACAGCGGCAAGAACAAGTTTTGCCGTCTTGTTTTCATAAATGAAATCCAATGTATTTTCATCTGGATCTTCGTCGTTTTCGTGCGTAAGATCAGCCGACTGACCGGCAATCATGCCGTAAATACCGGCACAATCGCAAATATTTTTCGCCGCAGATACGTATTCACCGCCGTTGCGACATTCGTCTATGAGTAGCGAATACGCTGTATTTAAGAGGGCGTCGCCTGCAAGCACGGCATTGCCTTGACCGAAAACTTTATGGTTAGACGGTTTACCGCGTCTGAAATCGTCGTTATCCATTTCAGGCAAATCGTCATGAATCAGAGAATACGTATGAATAAGCTCCAAAGCAAGCGCAAAATTTTCAATTTTACTCTCATCGAGTCCGAGCACGTCGCTTACCGCATACATTAGTACGGGTCTGATTCGCTTACCGCCTAAATTCAGGCTATACTTCATGCTCTCGGCAAGAATATCCGGTTTGCATGTAATATTATTGCAAAATTCGCTTAATCGTTTTTCAAAAGCGCTTTTGTACTGCGAATATTTTTCTTCGAAAGTCAATTTCCGCTCCTTATAGCCGCATTGTAAGTATTGTACATCAACATAGTTATAGTCATAGGTCCTACGCCTCCCGGCACGGGAGTTATGTAAGAACATTTATCTTTTACGTTTTCGAAGTCAACGTCGCCGCACATTTTTCCGTTTTCGTCTCTGTTAATCCCCACGTCGATGACTACGGCATCTTGCTTAACCATATCCGAGTTAACGAATTTCGCTTTTCCGACGGCGGCTATCAATATGTCCGCTTCACGGCATATTTCTTTTAGTCCGCGCGTCTTGCTGTGGCAAACCGTAACTGTCGCATCGGCATTCAAAAGCAACATAGACATCGGTTTTCCGACAATTTCGGAACGACCGAGTATCACCGCCCGTTTACCTTTAACGTCGATCTTCTCGCTTTCCAGCATTTTCATTACTCCGTAGGGCGTACAGGCAACCGAGCACTCCTCGTTTAAACACAGCTTTCCGATATTTTCGGCGGAAAACCCGTCTACGTCTTTACCGACCGGAATAAGTTCCAAAACTTTTTTTGCGTTTATATGAGAAGGTAACGGCAACTGAACCAATATACCGTGGATTTTATTATTATCCGCCAGGGAGGTAACCAACTCCTCAACGTCTTTCTGCGCCGTTTGTTCGGGAAGATAATAAACCGAAGATTTTATACCTACTTCTTCGCACGCTTTAATTTTATTTCTGACGTACACGGCAGATGCGGGGTCTTCCCCCACAAGTATGACCGCAAGTCCGATTTCACCGCGTCTTTCTATGTATTCCCCTATTTTATTTTTAAGGTTTAGCCTGAGCTCCGACGCTAATTTTTTACCGTCTATAATTTTATACATTTTTATTCCTGACAATTTCCGAAAGTATTCCGCTTATAAAGGACGCGCTCTTTTGCGACGAATATTTCGAGGCGATATTAGCCGCCTCGTTTATGGAAACAATATCCGGTATGTCTTCCTCATACAAAATTTCCGCAAGCGCGATAAAAAGAATACTTATATCGGCAGGGAAAATACGTGACTCGGGAAAAGCAACGGAACGTTTGTCCACTGTTTCGGAAAACTCGTCCATATGTTTTTCGACCGTCATAAGTATACGGTCCAGGTAATCTAAATCTTCCGTGCTTAAATTTTCTTTTTTTGCGAGCGCGGATTTCAAGCCGTTGTCTATCGTATCGGTAAAGCGCGACGCGAAAATTACCTCAAACGCAACTTCCCTTGCTGTTGATCTCATAATTATCCTTCCTAACTGTAAATGTACGGAAATACAAATATTCCCTTAAAAGATTTAAGGGAATAAGCGTAATATTTACAATGCCGAATTTTCGGGGAAATTTACGTCCTGAATATGGACGTCTACCTTAGCCACCTTATATTTCGTCATCGACTCGACGTTGTGCTTTATTGATTGCTGAATTCTGAACGCAAGGGACGGAACGTTATAATTACTGTCCACCTTGACGCTTATATCGGCAATTATACCTTGTTTTTCGAAATTGAGTTTCACACCCTTGTTCTTTGCATTTAGCAGAGTAACTCCGTCAACTTCGCTTATTGCCAATGCAACAATTCCGCTGACTATGCCGGAATTATATGTTACTTTACCTTTTTGCGTGGAAGTCGGGTCGTGTCTTATATGTGCCATAAATAACTCCTTATCGTTAGTATAACACATTTATTTTAAATTTGCAACTAAATATTAAATTTGAGAATACACGGGCATGATAATTATATTTTCGGGAATTATGCCCGCCTCGTCTTTAAGACAGTGATAAATCGACAGCGCCGTGTTTATATCCAACTCGTTGGAATTAATGAATACGTTTACGTTGTCGGAATCAACCCCTATCGATACGACGGCGTCGGAAAAGCCTTTGGACTTAATCATGGTTTCAAGCACAAGCTCTTTTTCCATTATTTCAACTATCTTTATTTTGAGGTTGACGGCTTCCTTATACTTTTCGTCGTTTGCGTCGTAAAGCGCAATTACGCTGTCAAGCTGAACAAGCTCTTCACTTCTCGTCGTTGTCCTTTCGGAACGGTATGTAGTGAAGTAGTTTGACGTAGCTATCGCGGAATCGCCTTTGGCGGTCTTGGTTCTTGCAAGCACTACGTTGAGCACTGCCGTAAGCGCAAGTAAAAGTACGAGTGATGACATTACGATGATTTTTTTCTTTTTTGACATAAATTTCTCCTTAAACAGTCATTGAATAAATTGCTATTATATCTTTGTTTATTTTTAAAGCCGTGGAAACGGCATTGAGTATATTGCTTCTCGTCATAATATTGTCCGCCCCCTGGCAAACGATTACCACACCGAGAATTTGTCCGTCAGACTCGTTAATCATAACGTCGGTATTCCCCACTCCGTCTATATTGCTTAAAATACCGGTAAGTTTAATCTCCGTTGCACTTTTGGGTGTTGAAGACGCGTCAATAGACGAAGACGGTTTTTTCAGTTTGTCAATTAAATATACGGCGCCGATAAGTATAACGATAAGTACGACAACAATGATTATTTTTTTATTTTCTTTCACGTAATCAAGAACTTTTCGCATATACTGTTATATTTATATATCCCTTTTCCTGCAAATATGCGTAAATTTTATCAATACTTTCGTTTTTTTGCGAATTAACTTCTACAGTGACGCCGTTTACCTTAAATTCACCGTTATCGAACTTAATATCCACAACACAGTCGCAGGTCTCAGAAAGCTTTTCGGCGATAAGCTTTTCAAGCTGTTCGCTCTGATTATCGGAATAAACCTTACCGTTGAAGATTTTATTTTAAATATACCGGTTATAGGTTGAATAAGAACGAAAATGCAAGCCAGTCTCATTACGAAAACAATGCTTTTATTAAGTTTACCTTCGGGTATCAACAAAGAAACTATAACGGATAAAAATATTACGCCGGCGGCGGTCAATAAATAAGTTTTCATATAAAGCTGTTAGCCGAATTTATTATCAGCATTATTATAAGCGCGTACATAAAAGCTACCGTAAGCAAACCTGCAATAAAAAACTCGATATCTTTGGATAAATCGGACAAAAGCGAATAAAGGGTCTGTTCCCCCACAGGCTGGATTACCGCGCCGACAAATTTCAGTATAATGGAAAACGATATAAGTAAAATTATCGGCTGAATCAGTTCGGCAAGAAGCAGCAGCAAACCGCAAATTCCCACAGAGCTTTTTATAAGCAACCCCGCGGAAGTAAGCATATCGAATCCGCTTGAAAGAAAATTTCCGACGATGGGAACCGAATTACCGACAACGTATTTGGTGGCTTTGAAAATAATCCCGTCGAAAAGCGAGGACGCAGTACTCTGCATGGTAATAAATATACTGAAAACAGTAACTGTAATTCCTATTACCCACTTCATTATACTTTTGACTAATGCCGTGACTCCGCCGAAAGACATCTGCGGATTGAGTTTTGACATAAAGTTCAAAACGATAACTGCCAGGGTTGCGGGAAAAATAAAACCGCTTACAATTTCAACCGCACCTCCGGATAGAAATATCGCCGACGGTTGATAAATTGCCGCGGTACTGGTACCGCCTGTCAAGACCGTTAAAGTCGCAAGTATGGGAGTTATTATTTCTATTTGCTTTTTTACGCTTTTAATACAGCTTATACACTCAGATACCGTACCGACCAGCATGGACGCTATAATCATAATTATAAGCGAATAGCATGAAAGTCTTACTATTTTGGAAGTGCTTTTCCCTATCAGCTTTCCCTCCGCCGTCGTTACAACCGCACATAATAGCGCTATAGCCGTAACTTCGGCAAATGCCGGAATAAGAGATATTACGTTTTTGAATATGACGTTAAAAAGCTCTTTGATATAACTGCCGTAATCGGTATCCAAATTACCTTTAATTAGATAATTTACGATTTCTTTTGCCGTATCACCGAAATTAAACAAAAAACTGTCGCTGTGTTCGTCCAGATATTGTTGCAGTTCTGACAAATCCAGATCTTCCAAAAGTCCGGAAATACTTTCGTTTAATTCCTTGGAGCCGTCCTCTTCGGCATACGCCGTAATACCGCCGGCGAACAAGCATGCCGCGACGGCAACAATTATTATTATCAAAAGTACAGCGCGTTTTTTCATACAAGCTCGATTAAAGAGACAATTATTTTGTAAGTACTGTTCAAGATAGGAATCGCAACTACGAAAATAATAATTTTTCCGCAAAGCACAAGCTTGTCCGATAAGCTTTCAAATCCCAAATCTTTTACCGAACCTGCGGTAAGCTCGACCAAAAAACCTATTCCGATTATTTTAAAAACTATACGGATTATTTCGTTGTCTATTCCGCTTGTCTGAGTAAAATTTTTAATAAATTCGACGCTTTCGGATATATAATCGAAAGCGTATAAAAACATTAAAATTCCGCCCGCCGTAATACACAGCGGCACAAGCTCGGATTTATGGTTTTTTAATATTAAGGCGCAAATAGCCGTTATAACTGCAATACAGCAAAGACGTAAAATGTGCATCAGAAAATATCGAACAGCTGCCTTATCTGGGAAAACAAATCCGCAATCATTGAAATAACTACGGTAAGAACTATAATCAGTCCGACCAAGCTTACAAGGGTAGCTATATCGTCCCTGTCGGATTTTTTCAGAACCTGACAAATAATAGTCACGACAATACCGACGGCGGCAATTTTGAAAATTATACTTATATCCATTATGCAAGCAAAATAGCTGTCATTACGCCGATCAGAAAAAAAATTTTAATATACAGCGAGCTGTACTTTTTATAGTCGGCAAAGCTATCGTCCTTATATTTTTTTAAAACGGCTTTCCTTTCCGTAAGGTAGTCCACTTGCGACAATGCGTCTGTTTGTCCGAGATTTCCGATATAATTTTTCAGCACTTCGCCGCAGTCCCCTTTTAAAGTAAGCTCGCCGCTTAAAACTTTCGGAACGTATTTAAACGGTTCCGCAATTTTGTCTATAGAAGAACGGTTGAACTTCAAAGTTAAAATCAACTGTTCGTTAAATTCGTACATTTCGGCGAAAACCTGCATTTTCTTTTTTTTATTTGCCGATAAAAATATTCCTATCGACGTTATCAACGCCGCCAGCATCAACAATATTAAAATTTTTATCATAAATTAACGGATTTTCCCCTATTCCGGTCAATTCGGCAAAATATTCGAAAGGCATAGTTTTAAGAATATCTTTATTACATACATGCGTTGACGCAATTACATATATTCCGCAGTCGACGGCATACTGCATGGCGCTTATATCTTCGTCGCCGTATAACTCGTCGGTAATTATAAGTTGCGGCTTCATGGCCCTTATAGCGCCCGTTATGGCGCTTTTTTTGTTATAACACCTTATTACGTCAACATTTTCACCCAAATCGTAACCGTTTCCGTTGCCGTCCATAGCCGCTATTTCGTTCCGCTCGTCAAAAATCAGAACATTGCATTTTGCCGAAGCGCCGAGCTTTTTTGCCAAATCTCTTAGCATTGTCGTCTTACCGAAGCCGGGTTTAGAATATAACAAAGTACTATGCAAACCGTTTAAAAAGAGAGTTTCGGCTAAATATTGCGAACAATTGTCTATATCGTGAGATCCTGATATTTAACGACGTGATATTTTTAATAGCTTGTACGCTACCGCCCTGTGTAACGTATTCTCCCGCAAGACCTATTCTAACGCCGTGTTCCACCGTAATAAATCCGCTTTTCATTTGTTCGGTGTAATTGTACATACTTCCGCCTACGGCGGCATTAATGATCGGCGTAATATTGCTTACGATTATTAAGTTCCTGTCGTCCTCGGCTATACCGAAACGGTTAAGTTTAACATATTTGCCCTTATACTCTGCCATTACAGGTTGTCCGCGGCGTAATCTTATTTCCGTAAGATAATTACAATTCAAATTGGATAGCGCCGTTTTGACATCTTCGGGCAGAAAGGACAACCGCATACTTTAATGTATTGCATATGAAAATAAAAAAGAACGTTTAGAAACGTCCTTTCAAAAAAATAATTTAAAATTTTTTTAATTTTTTGCTGTCGAATTATGGCGAATTTTGTAGAAACATGCTAATATTAACATATGAAAAAGTTTTCTGTAAAATTTATTATTCTTGCAACCTTATTTATATTGTGTATAGCAACCGCAATTGTCATATGCAGTTGCAATGTCAAAACTACTAAAAACGATAGCTCGCAATCAGTAACTTACACGGTTACATATCTCGACGGCACTTCCGTTTTTGCTACGGATAAAGTAACCTCGGGCACATACGCTCAAAATTATAAACCGCAGAAAAGCGGCTACACTTTCGACGGCTGGTATGTCGGTCGGGAAAAGTTTGACTTCGGACAGCCGATCAAGGATAACATTACACTTACCGCTGTTTGGACGCCTAAACAATATATTGTTAAGTTCATTGCCGACGGTAAAATTGTTGACGAAATTTCATGTTCGGTTGAGGAATACGAAGTATTAAAGCCCCCCGTTCCCCAAAAAATGCACTTTACAGCTAAATGGGACAGCTGCGTTTTCGGTTCATCAACGGAAATTACCGTTAATGCAGAATATACCCCGATAGAATACACAGTCACTTTATATGTAGAAAATAAAGTGTTTGCTTGCGTTAATTACAATGTAAGCGCACCGCCTAATCTTCCGGAGCCTCCCGCAAAATCAGGCTATACGGCGAAATGGGACGGATTGCCGTTAAACGGCGGCGACCGCGAACTTCACGCGGAGTACTCCCCCATTATTTATTCGATAAACTTTATTGCAGACGGTAACGTATGCTTCACACAAAACGGCTATACCGTGGAAACAGAAATAAATTTTCCTTCCTTACCTCTCAAACAGCATTATACTGGTAAATGGTCCGAGCCGTACATTTCACAAAATCAAGAAAATATTATCGAAATTTTTGCAGAGTACAGTCCTGTAACATATTTTGTAAGTTTTGTCGCAGAAGGCACCGTGATATCGGTAGCGCCTTTCAATGTAGAGCAACATGAAATCAGTGTGCCCGACGTGCCGTCAAAAACAGGATATGAAGGCAGCTGGACAAACTATGATATTGTTTACGAAAATTTTACAGTTGAGGCGCAATACACCCCTATTAAGTACACGGCGACCTTTATAGCCGGAAATGAAAAAGTGGGTGAAGTCGAATTTGATATCGAGAATAAAAATATTGTTGAGCCGGAAGTTCCTCAAAGGAAAGGCTATTCCGGAACATGGCAGGAATACACTCTCGAACTAAAAGATATTTTCGTATACGCAGAATACATTTTAACTTTCAAGGACGAATTTATGTATAAGCTTTCAACGGACAAAACTTACTACACCGTAACTGGTTACAGCGGTACCGAAAATTATATAATTGTTCCTTCGGAACATAACGGTTTGCCTGTAAAAGTTGTCGGGGAAAACGCTTTTCTGAATAACACAAAAATAACTTTTGCCGAAATACAGAGCAACATAGAAATTATAGAAAATTGCGCGTTTCAAATGTGTCCGGCTTTGGATGAAATAATTTTGCCTGACACACTGAAATCTATAGGAGAATATGCCTTTTCATATTGCGAATTTAAAAATATAATTCTGCCGGACGGTCTTGTATCAATAGGCGAATACTGTTTTACCAGCAGTAAATTAACCGACATAATTATTCCCGAAGGCGTTAAAACAATCGGCAAATATGCTTTTTTACGGTGCGAACAACTTGAAAGCGTAAAATTCGATAACTGTACTGCCGACGTTAGCGCAAATATGTTTGAGAACTGTAAAAACCTGTCAAACGTAACTTTCGGCAACGGAATATCTAAAATTTGCACGTATGCTTTTAAAAATTGCATATCGCTTAATGAAATTTTAATACCTGTCAATGTTGTTTACATAGAAAACCAAGCATTTTATTCAAGTTCCGTAAACAAAGCCTATTTTGAAGGAAATACCGACTGGTCGCTTTTTGAACCCGGAGCTTTATTCAGGGCGGGCTATATTGACAAAAATGAATTGACCGACCCCACCAACGCCGCATATTTGATAAATTTAAGCAAGTCAAACTTCTGCTGGCAAAGAGAGACTTATTCCGATACTTTTTAAATATTAATCCTTATACCGTAATATTAATACCTTATCGCCATATAAGATAAAACCTATTGTAATAAAGTAAATACAGCCTCGTCTATTACGACAAGGCTGTATTTACTTTATACCAGAGGGTTCAACCTCTATCTCTAATGGTGCACCACTAATAACGTAAGTTGAACCAAGTTTGGCTTACGTTATTTTTTGTATTAAAAAAGCCGAATTACTGAAAAGTAATTCGGCTTTATTTTTAACACTAAAAATAGTCTAAAACGAATTTTATAATTAAGCAAACTTCGCTACAAAGTCAAGAAACTTTTTCTGGTTATAAATTCATTCCTTGCTTGCCTCATACTCTTTTACTTGTCTTTTAAAATTATAAGCGCGCAATCTTTTTCAAAACTAAAATTCGCCCATTTTCTTCCTATTTGCCGCACAAAATAGTTTTCATCGTTCGGAAATATCTGTTTTGTCATAAATCGTAACAGGTTTAGCGCATCGGCAGATTCGTTCAACACGATTTCACGCGTACTCCATCCGTCTGTTACAGGTGAATATATTTCGTGAATCATATCATAAAACAACTCCTTTCCGTTGATTGGTATTTTTCTTATTAAGTCCGCCCTTCTGTCGCAGTTGAGCATACTTTTTAACA
>ERZ777011.2169-NODE-2169-length-16827-cov-4.044240_pt1 | contig 16827 bp, 17 predicted proteins | sample MGYA00374964_ERZ777011 | MGnify/ENA primary metagenome ERZ777011 (study PRJEB29310, sample SAMD00008975) | mouse gut metagenome | study: EMG produced TPA metagenomics assembly of the Metagenome analysis of fecal microbiota from mouse which was promoted...
TGTGAAGGTAAATGACAGCGGCAATATGACTTCAGACAGGGAAATCGTTTATTTCGAGGAAAAAGACGGCGGAATATACATTCGAACGGATAAGTTCACCGTATATCCGGGACTTGGAAATACGGCAGACAGTATGTATACAGGGGAAAAAATGGAAAAAAATCCTGTCTCCCCCAGTGTACAGCAAAGCTGGGACGAGCTTTCGCAGACAGTATTTGTCATATATAACGAGAAATGGACCTCCCAGCAATATGAAAGTCCGTTTTACCGGGTCGTGACAGATGAGGAATTCCCCGGTTATATTATGGTAAAAAACAGCGCAGGGGCAAGAGCGGAAAAGCTGACCGATGAAGATCATGCCGATTTCTTTACCTCCATACCGAGCAGTGCAAACAGAGATTTGTTTCACATAGAGATCACCCGGCAAACCTATGCGGACGGAACATCGGCAGCCTCCTTTGACCTGAGTGACGGGACGCGCTGCCGCAGTGTGGACAGCCTCCCGGTGTTTACCGCTGACATCACCGAGCTATCCCTCCACGGCAGTGAAGCCGTATGGTATCGTATCGGGAAAGAGATGGGCGGAAAGAGTATTGCTGTCGAACGTCCTGACAACTCTGCTGTATTCGTTTACAACAAGTTCCGTGAGCTGCTGTACAGCACCCACATCCGGGATGCAGCTAGCACCATTGATCTTCCTGTGGACGGCTATATCGCTTTTACAGGTGAAACCGGCGGCAGTGTGAAAATATTCAAGTAATGGCAGTTTTGTATGGGACACTTTGGTGTATCATAAGTTTGTGTACCAAAACCCACGAAAGAAGTGATGTCATAGAGATCAAGGGGACGGGAATGGTGACGGTCAGCGGCTTACATGTGCAATTCAAACATTACATGATGCAGCCTGGGAGACCTTTTCTCCGTGCTGTATGGGATTTATAATAGTCCTATGCCATGGGGGAGGAGGGTTTTATGGGACTGTTTCGCAAGAGTCTGGTCATTTCATTCAAAGAAAAATCGATATTCCGCTTCGACTATCTGGTGGGGACAGTATTCGCTTTTTTCTATATTGTCCTGAAGGTATCGCTTTGGAAAGGCTTATACGGAGCAAGGGGGACAGAGATTGGCGGCATTGCGTTAAACAGTATGATCGCTTACAGCATCATTGCCGGGTTTACGGAGGGAATTACGAAAACGTCCGTCATGAAAGAACTGAATGACAGCGTGGTGGACGGCACGATTTCTGGACATCTCCTGCTCCCAATAGGTTTTAGAAAATACCTGTTCATCCGTTCGCTGACACGGGGGATTTTTCACACGATATATGGGATTGTGCCGTCAGCTGCGGCTGCCATGCTCCTGTTTGGTTTTGCGTTAAGCATCGGGCCGATTAATCTGGTTTTGTATTTTTGCTCGGTGTGCATGGGAACTGCCATCAATTTCCTGTACCAGTTTTTGCTTGGCTCCACCGTGATATGGCTGCGCAATTCTTTCTTCCTCGGCAATATCAACAGCGTCCTCCTAAGCCTGTTTTCCGGCGCATTTGTGCCGATCTGGTTTTTCCCCGAGGGACTAAAGGTGCTGTCGGAATTTCTGCCTTTCCGCTATATTGTCTTTGAGCCCACGGCGATTCTTGTGAGTGTAAAAAGCTGTGAGGAGACGGCGGCAGTTCTGGGGATGCAGCTGGTATGGATTGCGGTTTTGTCATTGGAGGTTTCCCTTGTCTGGAACCGGGGCAGACACAGGCTTATGATACAGGGAGGGTGAAGCGGTGGCGGCAAAGGGATTGTACAGGTATCTGAGGCTGACTTATTTTTTTACTGCAAAGACGATAAAAGGGATGCTGACTTACCGATGGTCTTTTCTGGCAAACTGCATTTCCCAGGCGCTGGATTATTCCGTGACGTTTCTGCTCATGTGGATCATGATCTCGGCGTTTGACACGATGAACGGATGGAATGCCTACGAGGTGATGCTGCTCTACGCGTTTAGCTTGTTTGCATACGGAATTGCAGGCACATTTTTCTTTAATATCATGAACCTTGTCCCGGGGCAAATCCTTAAGGGCACTTTTGACGATGTGCTGGTGAAACCGGTAAAGATACTGCCTTATCTGATGAGCAGCAGCTTTATCTGCAACTATATTGCCCATATGACACTCTCCGCCATTGTCGTGACAATCTGTATGAGGGCGCTGAAGCTTTCGTTTTCATGGCACTTTTTGGGAAGGGCAGCGGGGATTATTCTGTGCGGCAGTCTAATCTATGGGGGATTGTTCCTGATTGTGACGGCTTCGGCTTTCCTGGCGGCGAAGATAGATGCCCTGTTTCAGGTAATGTATTTTTTCAGGGAGGTATCTTACTACCCGGTATCTATTTTCCCGAGGGTCATACAGGTGATCGTCACGACGCTGGTGCCTTACGGGTTTGTCAATTATTATCCGCTCCGTGCGCTTCTGGGGAAAGAAGATAACGCTGTGTTCGGACGGGCCGCGGCGTGGGGGCCGCTTGTGACTGCGCTGTTTTTTACAGCCGCGTGCTTTATTTTTGTGAGGAGCGCAAAATGCTATAAGAGCAGCGGCTCATAAGGGGCAGCGCGAAAAACGGTTCCAAAAGGGAGGGCGTCATGGCGCTGATAGAAGTGTCGCATGTTTCAAAGGAATATGAAGTATTCATACTGCAGCCGGGGGCAAGGAATGTCCTGAAAAATATCTTCTGCCCGGATAAAAAGACCGTCCATGCCGTATCGGACATCTCTTTCAGGATCGAAGAGGGAGAGCTTGTAGGCTTTATCGGGGAAAACGGGGCTGGAAAATCGACGACCATCAAGATGATGTCCGGCATTCTGTTTCCGACTGCGGGCAGCATCAGGGTGGGCGGTTTATGTCCCTATAGAAAGCGGGAGGAGAACGCCGCAAACATCGGCGTAGTGTTTGGACAGCGCTCAAGGCTTAACTGGGACTTGCCGATGATGGACAGCTTTGAACTATATAAGGAAATCTACCGGATTGATGCAGGCGTGTTTCAAAAGAACGTGGACCGGTTCGTGGAAATGCTGCATATGCAGGACTTTTACCAGACGCCGGTAAGGCAGCTGAGCCTCGGGCAGAGGATGAAGGCGGAGGTGGCGCTTTCCCTGCTGCATGAGCCGCCGATTTTGTATCTGGACGAGCCGACCATTGGGCTTGACGTGATGGCAAAGCAGCAGATCCGGGATTTTATCAAGGAGAGGAACCGCCTTGCGGGAACGACGACGATATTGACTTCCCACGACATGAAGGACCTGGACTGCGTGTGCAAGAGGCTTATCGTGCTGACGAAGGGGCGTATTCTTTTTGACGGTTCGATAGAGCGCTTTAAAGAGGAGCATGCAGGCGAGGGCGTATCGGATATTGAGGATATGGTCAGGAATATCTATGAGGAAGAAGCGGCCACTGTGTAATATCTTATGCGGGTACGTTTAAGCGGACGAATTGCATGGGCGAAAAGGGTATCGCAATCAAAACAGGGGGAGACGTCATATGACAACGGGAGAAAAGATAGCGGCATTGCGGAAAGAAAAGGGAATCACGCAGGAGGCGCTTGCGGAGAGACTCAAGGTGACGAGACAATCGGTATCGCGCTGGGAGATGGATGCAGCGTTCCCGGAGACCGAAAAGCTGATTAAGCTGAGCCGGATTTTGGAGTGCAGCACCGATTTCCTGTTAATCGGTGAGATACAACGGGACTGTGAGAACCAGGCATCAATATCTGCCCGGGACTGTTTCCGCTTCATCCGTGAGTGCACTTACTGTTTTCTTGCGACAAATGCGGGCGAGAAGCCGAGGCTCCGGCCAATGGGGCATGTGTATGCGGACGAAAAGGCACTGTATTTCGCCACGGATACCCGCAAGGGCGTCTATGGGGAGCTTACGGGAAACCCTTATGTGGAACTTGCAAGCTACAACTTAAATACAAGGCAGTGGATTCGGATAAGCGGCAGGGCAGTTTTGGAGGATTCCCTGACGGTGCGGGAAGAAATGGAAATTTTATACCCCATGATCCGGCAGGAATATGTCGGAAAAGAAGAAGTTTATTTTGTGATTTTCCAGATTATGATCCAGGAGGCGGCTATCGCATGAAAAGAATATCAATCGGGCCCAAGCATGAAATGATTGTCCAGCCAGCATTTATCATTGGCACTTACAGCGAGGATAAAAGCCCGGATTTTGCACCGATTACATGGGTGAGCAAGACCTGTGAGGAGGGGGATGCGTATCTGATTGTCATCAGTATGTACGGCGAAAAGAAGACGAGGCTGAACGTGCAGCGGACGGGGCAGTTCAGCATCAATCTTGTCAGCACGAGGATGCTTGCGCTGATGGATTATTTCGGGCAGACATCAGGCCATGACGGGGTAAAGGACGGGATGGCTTACACATACAAAAAGGCGGTCTGCGTCGATGCGCCCACGCTTGACGAAAGCCGTTTTGTCTGCGAGTGCGAAGTCCTTTCTTCGGTGGTCACCGGGCAGTCGGAGACCTTTTTTTGCAGGGTAAAGAATGTACAGATTGATGAAGGAATCGATATTGATGCGCACGGCATTGACCTGACGCAGTTTGATCCGGTGATTTATTCCGGGAATTATCATTCCATCGGGGAGTACTTGGGGGGAATCGGGGATTATTATCATGTGGGCGAAAAGTGAAATCATTGTTTTATCTTATCGGGCATGGTGAAGCATATTATGAATATATGCTTGAAAACGGATTCGCCCCTTTATCCGAAAAAGGAAACAGCAGGCAGAGCTGGCGGCAAGGTATCCGGAAAAGTTGAAAAGCTTTGTCATGGTCGGCGGGGGAGCTTATCCAAGGGCGGAAACCGCAGACAGTTTTCTGCCGGAAAGCCTTTTGGAAAAGAACCACACTAAATTTATGGAGGACATGAAAATATGGCACAAGAGCAGGCGAAAGAGCTTAGCCCGATGTGCTTTGTTTTTTTAGAATCGTGCTGAATTGAGAGAAACGGATTAGGGATCTCCCTTTTTGGAATTATGTACCCAAAGGGAAATAATTTATAAATATACATTGTAAAAGGCAGATAAAGATTTTATAATCAAATATATAAATCAAAAATCAAGGAGCATTTACATGAAAAAGAAAGAAACCATTTAGATGCGTGCCGCTGAAATCATTGCACAGCGTACCGTGCGTCAGGACAAGGACAGCTTCGGCACACTCATCACCATCGACCCGGACGGTTCGCCTGTGCCTACGACCATCAGCCCCTCCCGCAGCGAGGGAATAAGCTGGATTACTTTTTGTACAGGGAAGGGTGCGCCAAGCCCTGTGCGCCTTGGGCAGAATAATAAGGCTGCCGTGCAGAGGCAGGAATTGGAAATCAAAGGATCAGGTTGTCTGATATTCGCTATTCAATAGCGGCGGCAATGCAATGAGGAAAGGAGAACAAAAGTGCAGATTGTACCTACACTGAATTTTGGCGGGAACTGCCGGGATGCAATTCAAATGTATGAAAAGGCATTTCATGGAAAGATAGCTTGCATGATTACATACGGAGAGGCGAATGACCCTGCATATATTCCGTTGCTGAAAGAAAATCAAAAAGACTATATATACCATTCGGAGCTTGTATTGGAAAATCAGAGAATAATTATGAGTGACCATGTGGATATTGAATTTCAAACATGTTACTCCAATTTTCTCACGATTATGTATGATACAAAAGAAGAAGTGCAAAGAGCATATGAAATCATGAAAGAAGGAAGTAAGACCATATACCCACTGGAGGCAACGCCTTACAGTTCCTGCCGGGTTGTTTTTGTCGACAGGTTTGGAATTCGTTGGGGAATTATGACCGAGCAGACAGAGCGATGAAGGGAAACGCTTTAATCAGCGTTTCCCTAATTGTGTCCTGTGGACATGGAAAGCTTTGTTGCGCAGCAAGCATGAAAAAACTATCCTTTATGGAGTTTTTGAGACTGAGAAAGCTGGTTTACCGTAATGCAAGGCCGCTTGACTATACGAAGTGAAAATTCCTCTTTGAAAATGGCAGCTGCGACGATTTCCTGCAGGTTTTGGCCGGCTACCAGAATGAGGACGGAGGATTTGGGCATAACATCGAGTGCAACAACTGGAATCCCGGCTCGGCCCCCTATACGGTCTGTATTGCCCTGGATTATCTGGATACGGCGGGTGATTATGAAAGTGAAATCAAAAGCGGAATCATTGGGGGGGATTGTCAAATACCTGGATTCCGGAGCGTATCTGCTGGACGAAGGCTGGGTGGGGATGCAGGGGATTCCCGGCAACATATCCCTTCTGGCTGCCGCTGCCGATATATTTTGTGGGTTTCCCGGAAAGCAGCTTTTATCCCCGGTGCCAGCATACCGTGGAGAGGAATCTGGACGAAATCATTGACTCGCTGTCTGGCACACAGGAGTTTCGGTTTCCTTCTGCGGAGAAGTTGGACGCATATGAACAAAGCAATCCCCATCCGGAGGGCAAACACTGGTGTGTGGCCGAACAGACCATTGGAAATTACTATTGGGGCAGCAGCTTTATCGTTCGGGATTTGGAGATATTGAGGAAATTTGGAAGATTGGATTTTGAGCTGCCTGTTGTGTCTTGTCTGTAATGATAATGCCATTGACATGATTGCGGCAGGAGCCAAGTAGTATTTTCTGATTACATTTGACAGGGAAACGGATAAATGGCTGAGCAATTTATTTAAATTTTTAAGGAGGATACAGTATCATGCGTTTTCGGTATTGTCCCCATTGCGGGAATCAAGCGGAAATGAGGGAGATTGGCGACGAGGGAAGGATTCCGTATTGTCCACAATGTGAAATGCCGCTGTGGGATATGTTTACCACCAGTGTTATTGCGGCAGTGGTAAATGAATGCGGTGAAATTGCGCTGCTGCGGCAGAACTACGTCTCGACGGCCAACCATGTATGTGTTGCCGGAATCATGAAACCCGGGGAATCCGCGGAGGAAGCGGTGGTGCGGGAGGTTGGCGAGGAATTAGGGCTGAGGGTTAAGACGGCAGAGTATGTGAAGAGCTATCCTTATGAGAAAAAGGAGATGCTGATGCTGGGCTTTAAGGCTGTCGCGGAAAGGAAAGAGTTTACGCTGTCAGGGGAAGTGGATACAGCGGTGTGGGTGAAGCTCGAGGATGCCCCGGGGCTGCTTCGGGAGGGCAGCATTGCCTGGCAGCTGGTGAAAGCGGTGGCAGAGGGTGAAAGGTAGCGGAAGCAGGCAGAAAGCCCCGGGTGGAGAGGGCTTGTTTTTTACGCGGAGACGGAAAGGATCCGGGCTTTGCGAAATATTGCCGGGCTGTCAGGGCAATTGACGGATCTCCTTTGCAGGGCTATAATAGCACCATGGGGAGGAGGTATGTATTCATGTGTGGAAAAGGCTTTATTGCAGGATCTTTGCTGGCAGCAGCGCTTATGGGGATGATGGGCGGCTGTCAGAAGGCATCGGAGCCTGTGGACGGCAGCACCTGCAGCGGTGAAAAGGAATCGGGATCCCTCGATGCGGCGGACACAGAAAAGGGTGCTGACGTAAAAAACGATAGTGCAAAAAGTGAAAAGGAAAAAAAGGAAGAAACGGAGAGTGAGAGTATGCAGAAGGAACAAAAGGATATGATTGCAGAGGCAATCAGGCAGGAAACTGCGCCGGTTGAACCGGAAACAGACGATTCCCGGGATGCGGAGCTGACTGACGGGGAGCCTGCAGCAGAGATCAGTGATAAGATTCCGGCAAAATACGTTACCCAGAGAACTACGGAATGCGGGACTATTGAAAAGATTTCATACAAGACGAAGGATTATTATGGAGACGGCACTGAAATAGAAAAATACGCCAATGTTTATCTTCCATACGGTTATGACGAAGAGCAGGAATATAATGTTCTCTACCTGATGCACGGGATTGGCGGAGATGAAAATGAGTGGGGAATGACCGGGGACACTTCTAAGGTAAAAATTATGATGGATAATCTGATATATAACGGAGATATTAATCCTTTTATCGTGGTGACACCCAATGGACGTTCCGGTGCGGATTTTGCAAACAGAAATGCGGATTTCCATTCCTTTTATGAGTTTGGGAAAGAGCTGAGGAACGACCTGATTCCCTGTATAGAGAGTCATTTTGCGACATACGGACGAGCCGGGGAAGATGGTTATGATATGAAAACAGACAGGGAGCACAGGGCAATGGCAGGGCTGTCCATGGGCGGCATGCAGACTATTAATATCGGCATGTGCGAATGTCTGGATGTAATAAGCTGGTTCGGTGCGTTTTCAGCGGCGCCTACCTCATATCCGGCGGCGGATGTTGTACAGAAGATTGACGAGCAGTTTCCCGACCAGGAGATTCGATATTTTTACAATATCTGCGGGACTGAAGACGGTATTGCCTATCAAAGCTCTTCCACGGCGGCTAAGAACCTTCCGCAGCTAAGCGAAAGATTTCAGGACGGAGAAAACTATATGTGGCAGGAGCTTGGCGGCGGGCATGACTTTGGCATATGGTATCTTGGATTTTACAATTTTGCGCAGAAGGTATTTGACTTCTGAAGTATGACATAGAGCAGGAAGAAAAGCGCCTTCCACGAATGAAATGATTGATTGTGCCCCGGGAGGCGGGCTTTGCCGCTCCTGGCGGCATGTCTGGCGCTGGGGATGGTAAAAATGGCAGGAGAGGGTGGATATGTTTTTCTTTGATCGGGCGGGAAAGAAAAAGAAGAGAGAGCAGGCCGGCCATACGGGGAACGCCCGGGTGACGGAGCCGGAACTGTCGTCCCCGGAGAAGACGGAATTGGAGAAAAGCAGGTTCCTTACGCCTGACCCACGATACTCGTCCAGGGATAAGGACGGGGAATGCCTGTCGGATGAGGAAACGTCAGCAGACCGTTCCGATGTGGGAATGATTCCGGGAGAGCCGATTATTATCAACGGCTCCGATTATCTCCTGCGCATTAATGAAACGCGGATGGAGGTTCTGCTGACGCTGTACCGTACGTATCCTGTGGAGGAGCTTCGAGGCTTGTTACGGGAGAGCGGGGTGGTTTATGGTATCCGGGAAAAAGCGTTGGAAGAGCTCGCACAGGGAAAGAAAAATTATGAAGAAACCCTTGTTGCCGCCGGCACTGCCGCAAAAGACGGCCGGGACGGCTTTTTTGAATACCATTTTAATCCCCGGCCCGAGACAAGGCCGATTATTCTGCCGGACGGATCGGTAGATTATAATGTGCTGGGAAAGATTGAGCTTGTGACAGAGGGGCAGCTTCTTGTCACATATCACCCGGCCCTGCAGGCTGTAACCGGCAGGGATGTTCTGGGCAGGACCATTGAGGCCCGTGAGGGGAAGGAACTGCCGCCGTTACAATGTAAGCGCTGCGAACCGGACGAAGCCGGCTGTGAGTATATTGCCGGTACCGAGGGAAACGTAACCATTGAGGGAGGATGTCTGACCGTAACACCAATTTATGTGGTGGAGGGCAATCTGGATGCCGCTACCGGGAACGTGGATTTTCATGGGGATGTACTGATACAGGGGAACGTATTCGCCGGAGTCACCGTGAAGACCACCGGAAACATTACCGTAAACGGCCATGTGGAAACGGCATACCTCAATGCGAGAGGGGACGTTATTTTAAAAAACGGAATGCAGGGTTCCGGGAACGGCGTGATTCGTGCAGGGCGCAATGTGATGGCACGCTTTTTAGAGCAGACACAGGTTTATGCCGGAAAGGAAATCAACACGGGGGCCTTATTGAACTGTGAAGTGGAAGCGGGGCAGAATGTGGTGATTGCCGGTAACAGGGGGAATATCATTGGCGGCACCGTTACCGCGGTGGAACAGATTTCCGCAGTTTCCATCGGAAACCGTGCCGGGGTGAATACACAGCTGGTGATCGGATTGGATTGTGAATTCAAGTATAAGATGGAAGAAATTGACCGTCAGACGAAAGAATATCTTGATAACATGACGGACGCCATGAGTGCTCTTAACCGCATTAACCATCAGCTGAAAATGCAGCCTGACGCCCCGGATTTCATACAGCAAAGGGCGGAACAGATGCGCCGAAAGATTCATTATCAATTGAAATTAAAGGAAATTGCCACAAGACGGGAGCAGTTGATTGATATTAACCGGCGTTCCGCAGACGGCAAAATAGTTGTCGGCGGAATCGCCAATGTTGGATGTGTGATTATCATAAATGGCTTGCGGGAGACGCTGCATTCCGAGTATCGGAATGTGACATTTAAGAAAAGCCGGCAGGAAATAAGGGTGGTGTCGAATAAGCAGTAAGGCACCATTTTCAGGCCGCCTGACCCGTAGTGCATCTATTTGGAAAGTCTGAGTCTATTCCCGTTTGACAACAATGTAGCAATCATGGCTGTGCTGAGGGAGAAATGCCCTTACGTTGGCGAAATGCTCCCAACCAGGGCGGCATACGCCGTCTTCCGCAATCCCCACATCCACAATGGGCCTGATCTTTTTCTGAGCCTCAGAGCCGTTGCTTCCGTCCAGCGTCCTAAGCGCGGCGGACGCATCGTCGGTTCTCTGATAACACAGAAACACCATCTCATTGACCAGATTCCTGCAAATCATATCTTCCAGCAGCTTGAAGCCCGTGGGACATTTCAACCGTGCCTCAGAAAGGCTTCCTGCTGCAAACAGCTGCACTGCGCAGATGTACCTGCCCTTCGTTGTACTTGTAGCAAGGACGGGCGTTTTTTCCTCATGGGAGGCTCTGTCAAACGACATCTTGTTGTGCTTGATTTGATTAACGCATTGTGCTGCCAGTGCGGGACGTTCTGTACAAATATTATCTACATAAATAATGTTGGGGTAGCAGGATGAGGACACTTGCTCCAGCAGCCTGGACATCAGCAGCTTATTGACTCTGACGGCAGAGAAGCAGATGTCACCCATAAGCAGTCCACACCCTGACTGAGTCAGTGTCCAATAGAGCTGGAACATGTTGTCCTTCGTTTTCTTCCGTGCCATCTTATCAAGCTGGTCATCGATCATGGTATTCGCTGCGTTGGTGTCGGAATACTCACCGCAGATGTTCAGGCAATCCCGGCTGAATATGTAATCCGGCAGGTCCCCGGGGGGATCATCGTCGAGACGGAGGAGAACGCGGCCCAGCGATAACAGATTCTCCAGGGTCAGGGCGCCGAGGTTCGTGAGGGACCAGCCAGCCTGCTTAACGGCGCTTTTCCGGATCAGACAATTCAAATTCTGCAGGACGGTAAACACACGTTCCCATTCTGCCGCATTCAAATCATGGTAGCCGGAATCGGTATTGTAGGCATGGGATAAGTCGATGATGACCAGCTCACGGACATGGTCACGCGTAAACCGGTTTATGTCGCTGACAATGGTCTCAAGAGCCGCGCCGTTTCCCCCCAGCCGTCCCTCCCACAGGGAAATCCGCATCATTGCAGAGTAGTGTCCTGCCAAAAGCTGTCCGCCGTTTCCGATGACAGGCCTTATATCAAAAAAACGTGCCCCCCGCATGAGCTGTTGGTAAATGGAATGGGTCTGTGTCAGAGTATTGTGCCTGGTCGCGCCTGCCGTTCCGCCGTTCATCTCGTACATTCCGGCATCATGGGAGCCGACCAGGGAAATCTGATTGAGGGGTTTGTCTTTCAACATCTCATAGCTGGCCGCAAAAAAGTCTTCGACAATCTTAGGGTATCCAAAATAGCACCCGTCATCTTCGTATACGATGAAATACACGGTGCCGTTATGGTTCCAGCCCGTGTGATACCTGCTGCCCGGCATGTCAAGCAGGGATAGTGTCTGCAGGTCTACGTAGGTGTCAAAGTAGTAACGGGTATATCCTCCGGAGGCCTGGGCCCTTACTGTAAACTGAATGGAAGTGCCCTCCAGCCGGTATGTAGCAAACGCGGAATCATCGCAGGGATTGATGAATATTGACTGATTCCATTCGAAGTAGAAGGACACCTCACTCCCGCTGTCAACAGAGTCCGGACGGTACCAGGCATTCATTTGGTATTTGCCGTCCTGGAGAAGAACCCATTTGTGGGTGGTATGATTACACAGCTTTATGTATCCGCCCTGTCCCATTATTCCACGCTCCTTTTCTGCCGGTTCCTGCCGGCCCGCAATTTACAGTCTGGACTACGTATGTGTTTCTACTTTAGGGAAACGCTGCTTCGCATATATATGCCGTATTTATTAAAAATCATATCGTATTATCAGGGAAAATGCAACCCATATACCGGATCTTTTCTGTAACAATATTTCTGACAATATTTCTGAAATGAAATGCGTATCAAAGTGACATGTGTATAAGCCGGAAAAGAATTCCCGATAACAAAGGGGATTGTTTGCGGCAAATATTTCATTTTGGAGGAAATGGGTATATAATTACGGTAATTGGAATTTTTCCACAAAACAATGAGGCGAAAGGAATAGGAGTAATGAAACAGAAATCCAGAAAGAAAAAGGTATTCTTAATTGTATTAGCTATCGCGGCGCTGCTGATAACAGCCGGCGATTGGGCATTGTCTGTAATGGTTTATAAGGAGAATTTCAACCAGCGGTTTGACAGCTATGGTCCGCTTATGATGTACGTTGATGATTTTGACGGATTGGAGCGCACGAAATATGAGTTTAGATCCAATAAGGGGCAGAAATTGGCGGGATATATGTATCGTTCGGGAGAAAACCAGCGTGGTATTATTGTAATGGCCCATGGCTTTGGCGGAGGCGGACATAATTCTTACATGGATTGTGCGAATTATTTTGCCCGTCATGGATATTATGTTTTCGCATATGACGCTACGGGAAACGATGAAAGCGAGGGTGAGGGAGTCGGAGGACTTCCACAGGGAGTAATAGATCTGGACCATGCCATCACTTTTGTGGAAGAAAGCGGGCATTTCCCAAGTCTGCCAATTGTTTTGTTCGGGCATAGCTGGGGCGGCTACAGCGTTTGCAGTGTACTGACATACCACCCGGAAGTAAGGGCTGTCATAGCTTGTTCGGGGTTTAACTCTTCGCCGGATTTATTTGAATCACAAGGGAAAAAAATGGCGGGAGCCGGAATTTATTTGATGCTGCCGTTTGTAAAGCTGCATGAGAGGATAAACTATGGCGAATATGCTGCAAATACTGCGATGGACGGCTTTTCAAAGAGCAACGCCGCCGTTATGATTGTCCATAGCTTTGATGATGAAGTTGTTCCGGCCGAATACGGCTACGAAATATATTATCAAAAGTACAAGGAGGATCCCCGGTTTAGATTCATTTCCTTTGAGGAGAAAGGACATAACTATCTCAATGATGACACCTATCGCAGGGAGTTTAATGCGGAATTTGATGAATGGCTGAAAACTCTTGATTATGACTATGATACTGGGGAAAACAAGGAACGGTTTTCGGAGGATAAAGCCAATTATATATCCCATAACCTTGACCGGGAGAAATGGTGTAATTCCCTGGATTTAGAGTTGTTCCAGGATTTTGTGGATTTCTATGATGAACATATACAGTAACCAAAAGCCGAAAATCGCCGGTATTATGCCATTTATCCCTGCAAGGCTGGCATTTTGGGGATACCGGAGGAAATAAGCCGGGATCAGGAGGGCGGGAATGGAACAGGGAGAATACTTGTGCTTACCGGGACGCCGGAACCGGGAAAACGACAGCGTCAGCTGCCATTGCAAGGAAGTCCGGGAGGAATATGGGTACATTGGGCAAGTAAAGAGGGAACCTTCCGGCGCCTACTCTGCCGGTCAAAACTGGACAGGGAGGCCAATATGGAATTGGTGGAAGTGATTTGGGAGCAGTTTCAGGATCTTGGGGCGTATGAGGCAAAGGTGATTGATACAAACGGATTGCTCGCTGGAGGAAACGGTTTCCCTAATCGGTTCATTGCGAATGAACCTGAAAGGGATAATTGGGATAATTGAGTACAGGCATGGGTTTGTGCCCGGTAAATCGGGATATGCCGGAGAGGCAGGATTGCCGGAAATATGCAGGTGAAGGGCAGGTAGGGAAATGAATATCGAGCTGGTGCGTTTAACGAGTGAACATAAGGAACAATTATTTGAAATGCTGACAGAATGGAAGAATGATATTATAGTAAATCAAACAAACAGGTCTCCGTGGAAAATATGGGCACATGATTTTCATGATTTTGACAATTACCTGAAAACTCTGGATGCAGGGGAAGAAACGAAGGATAATTGGGTCCCTGACACAACTTTATTTTGCCTTGATAAAGACAGAAACATTTTTGTGGGTGCGGTGAATATCCGTCATTATTTAAATGATGAGCTGTTAAAAACAGGCGGCCATATAGGCGATGGCATAAGGCCCGGCGAAAGAAGAAAAGGGTATGCGACGGCAATGATTGCTCTGGCGTTAGACGAGTGTAAAAAACTGGGCATCAGTAAAGTCCTGATGTGCTGTGAAAAGGATAACATTGGTTCCGCTAAATCTATTATCAAAAATGGCGGAGTACTGGAAAACGAAGTGGAGGAAGACGGACACATTGAGCAGCGTTATTGGATTCAGTTATAATGAAGGAGGCAGTCATGTACGAGAGAATGCCTGATAACTTCAAAGGCAAACTATGGATAGGTTCCCACCACTAAAACAGCAGCTTCATCAGGGCCGTCAGTCCAAGATGACAGGGATATATTTCACAATAGCCGCCTGGCTCCAGAAACGAGAAATTACCTTTCCGGAAGCTCCTGCGCCTTTGGCAGCATATATTGAGAAAAGATCAGGCTGGCTCCCGTCATTACCCTGTTCAAAGAGTGAAATAGGTTTACAATGCTGAAGGGATATGGTATGCTTTGTAAGCTGAGCAGTTTCTCGGCATTTTTTTCTTTGCGGGATAGAAAGGCGCAAAATACTAGACGCGTCTAAGTTAGAAAATTCCTGACAGGGCACGATTTTATGGGAAAGAAAGTGTAGGATGCTTTGGCAAAAGACAGCGGTGGAAATGCGGTAAAGGTTGTGCCAAAATAATCAGGATCTGAAGCATAAAGGGAAAAGATTGAAAATTGAAATTTTCAATCTCGGAATTTGTGACGCTGCGCGTCCCAAAGTTCCCACAGATTTAGATGCCGCTTGCGCGGCGGAAAAAGAGGAAATATGAATTACAAAATAGCAATTTTGGAGGACAATCCGGCAGATGCGGAATATGTGTCTACTCTTGTAGGCCGCTGGGGAGAAGAAGCCGGACATACTTTGAGCATCTTAAATTTTTTGTCTGCGGAAGCGTTCCTTTTTCAATATGAAGATGAAAAAAGCGTGGACATTCTGCTGCTGGATATTGAAATGGGTCAGATGAACGGAATGGAGCTGGCACGGAAGGTCCGGCAGGGCAATGATATGGTGCAGATGGTCTTTATAACCGGCTATCCGGATTTCGCGGCCGAAGGCTATGAGGTTTCCGCACTGCATTATCTGATGAAGCCGGTATCCCCTGAAAAGCTGCGGGCAGTGCTGGATAAAGCGGCAGCCAATCTTGCCAGAGAGGAAAAGTACCTGAGTGTGACCTATGACCGAAAAACAGATTATGTGCCGCTTTCCCGGATTCTTTATATTGAAGCCCAAAAGCAGTATGTTTTGATATACACCTTGGAAGAAACCTATCGGATGAAAAAATCTCTTGCCAAAACGGCAGAAGAACTGGATGAGTATTTTTTACAGGTTCATCGGTCATTTTGCGTCAATCTGCGCCATGTGGCGCAGATCAAAACCGGCGGGGTGGTGCTGAAAACCGGTGAGGAAATTCCCATCAGCCGGGGGATGGCAGAAAGAATAGGCCGGGAGATGATACGTTTATTTTAAGCGGCGTAAGGGGTATTTATGTTATTTCGGAAATGGATGAACAAGCGGATTGAGAATTATCAGAGTGAGCTTCTGCAAAAATACTGTGATGAAGTGGAGCTTATGTATACGAAAGTTCGGGGCTGGCGGCATGATTATCACAATCATATCCAGGCCCTTCAGGCCAGCATGGCGCTGGGGCGGTATGACGAGGTGAATGATTACCTGCGGCAGCTGAACGATGATCTGACGCAGGTAGACACCACGGTGAAAACCGGACGGGTCATGGTGGATGCCATTTTGAACGGGAAGATTAATATTGCCGCCCAGAATCTGGTTAAAGTCAACGTCAAGGCAAAGCTTCCGGAAGGATCGCCGGTTAGTGATGTGGATATGTGCGCAATGATCGGCAATCTGCTGGATAATGCCATTGAGGAAAACAAAAGGCTTCCGGAGGAAGAACGGTTTATCCGTATCTATATGGGACAGAAGAATACGCAGCTTTATCTGGCTTTTACAAATGCCGCCGGGAAAAAGCGCAATAAGGGCAGGTCCGGTTTTTTGTCCGCCAAGGGTGCGCATCATGGGCTTGGCCTCCTGCGGGTAGAGAGTCTTGTAAAAAAGTACGGGGGATTCTTCTCGGCGGACAGCGAGGACGGTGGATTTACGGCGGAGATTTTGATCCCTTTGAGACTGCAGAATGAAAATCCTTAGTGCATTTCGTTCACTGAAAATGATTTTTGGTGCACGAAATGTGCTTTTTTTATGGATGTTGTGTACAATAAGCATGTGCCGGAAACGGGCATTGAGGCCTTAGAATCAAATTTACAGTTGGTACAGAGAGGAAGTTTGAGCGATATGAAGCAAGAGGGAAAAAAGCAAAAAGAAACAGAAGAGAAAGAAACAGAAGAGAAAGAAGTAAAAGAAACAGGAGCAGAAGAAACAGGAGCAGAAGAAACAGGAGCAGAAGAAACAGGAGCAGAAGAAACAGG
>ERZ777011.2170-NODE-2170-length-16826-cov-24.917596_pt1 | contig 16826 bp, 16 predicted proteins | sample MGYA00374964_ERZ777011 | MGnify/ENA primary metagenome ERZ777011 (study PRJEB29310, sample SAMD00008975) | mouse gut metagenome | study: EMG produced TPA metagenomics assembly of the Metagenome analysis of fecal microbiota from mouse which was promoted...
CGGATATTATTATGTGAGAATGTACCGGGATAAAATTTGTGGGGGAAGTATCCAATTTTCACATGCCATGCTCTTCACCATATTTATGTATATGTTTGCTTCCCTATTGGTAGCCGTGGCCCACTATGCCTATTTCCAATTCATTGATCACGGATTTATCGTCAACTCTTATATCCAACTGTGGGACGAGTTGATGGTCAACACCCCGGCTCTGATAGAAAACAAAGAAGTGATAAAAGAAACGATAGATGCCGCCCGTTCGCTTACTTCCATCAATATCACCATGCAGTTATTGTCATGGGATGTACTCTGGGGAAGTATCCTGGCCATCCCTACCGCATTGATGGTAATGAAAAAGGCCAAACCGGGATATGACGGCCCCGTTCAATCATAAGTTATAAATCATAAATCATCATTCGTACAATGGATATATCAGTTGTAGTCCCATTATTCAATGAAGAAGAGTCACTGCCCGAACTCTATGCTTGGATAGAACGGGTCATGCAAGCCAACGGATTCTCATTCGAAGTGATTTTCGTTAATGACGGAAGTACCGACCATTCATGGGAAGTGATCGAAAAGCTGAAAGCTCAATCGGAACATGTAAAAGGTATCAAATTCCGCCGTAACTATGGCAAATCACCCGCGCTCTACTGTGGATTCGCAGAAGCCGAAGGAGACGTAGTCATAACGATGGATGCCGACCTGCAAGATAGCCCGGATGAAATCCCCGAACTCTATCGGATGATTACCGAGGACGGTTACGACCTGGTTTCCGGCTGGAAACAGAAGAGATATGACCCCATTTCGAAAACCCTGCCGACCAAGTTGTTTAACGCAACCGCCCGCAAAGTGTCGGGCATCAAAAACCTGCACGACTTCAACTGCGGTCTGAAAGCATATCGAAAAGAGGTAATAAAGCACATCGAAGTCTATGGCGAAATGCACCGTTATATCCCTTACCTGGCAAAGAACGCCGGATTCAAGAAAATCGGTGAAAAGGTGGTACGCCACCAGGCGCGCAAATATGGCACGACGAAATTCGGGCTAAACCGTTTCGTGAACGGATATCTGGATTTACTGTCTCTTTGGTTTCTTTCCCGATTCGGCATCAAACCGATGCATTTCTTCGGACTGCTGGGCTCATTGATGTTTCTCGTCGGAATGATTTCCGTCATCATCGTAGGTGCCAGTAAATTATATGCCATGTCCAACGGTCTCCCCTACCGACTGGTGACCGACTCTCCCTATTTTTATTTGTCACTGACGGCAATGATTATAGGTACCCAATTATTCTTAGCCGGCTTCCTTGGCGAATTAATCTCCCGCAATGCACCGGAACGGAATAACTATCAGATAGAAAAGAAAATTTGATTCACATTCAATAAACTGACTATGAAGAATTTAATTCGTATCTTTCTCCTATTGATAATCGTTGGCGGTGCAGTCAACCTTCACACCTCGTGCTCAGACGAGAACGATTGCTCGTTGGCAGGACGTCCGATGATGTATTGCACGTTCAAGACCATTAACCCGGACGATAAGACCATCGTACTCAATGATACGCTCGATTCGCTGACTATCAGAGCCATAGGAACCGACTCCATCATTCTTAACAACGAAAAGAAGGTACATACATTAATGCTACCATTACGTTATACGAGTGATACCACTGTATTTATTCTCCAATTCGACCCCAAACGTAAACCGGAGAATGTAGATACATTATACATCGTACAACAGAACACGCCTTACTTTCAATCAATGGAATGCGGATATATGATGAAACAAAACATCATCAGTGCCAGATTCGGGAATAAAGCAAACAGTTCGGAGACGATAGATTCTATCTATTTACGAAATAAAGAAGCCAATACAAATGAAATCGAGAATCTACAGATATTCTTTAAATATCGCGACCGCACCCCGGAAACGACTGATTAGCCTGCTTCTGCTCTTCTGTATCGGGCTTCCGTTGCTGGCACAACAGCAGCGCCCCACCCATACCCCCAAAAGAGACCAGAAAAAGAAAGAGGTTGCCGAGATAGATACCATTCCGCTTTACAATGGTACGTATATCGGTGTGGATTTATACGGCATCGGAAACAAACTTCTGGGAGGCGACTTTATGAGTTCAGAAGTCAGTGTGGGCGTCAATCTTAAAAACAAATTCATCCCTACCTTTGAGTTTGGTATGGGAGGAACAGACACTTGGAGCGAAACAGGCATACACTATAAGAGCAAAATGGCTCCCTTCTTCCGCATCGGTGTGGATTACAACACCATGGCAAAGAAGAAAGAGAAGAACAGCTATTTATATGCGGGGCTTCGCTATGCATTCAGTTCATTTAAATATGATGTATCCACAATGCCGGCAGACGATTCTATCTGGGGAGATGCGGTAGGCAACCCCAGTTTAGAAGATGATTACTGGGGCGGAAGCATCCCTTTCAGCCACTTGGGAATGAAAGGTTCCGTACAATGGCTGGAAATTGTTTTAGGCGTTAAAGTACGTATCTACAAAAACTTCAACATGGGGTGGTCGGTACGTATGAAATACAAAACCAAAGCATCTACCGGAGAATACGGAAATCCATGGTACGTGCCCGGCTACGGAAAGTTTAAATCAAACAATATGGGAATCACTTATTCCCTTATTTACCAATTGCCTCTTTAGAATATAATGACAGGACTAGAGATTTGGTTGCTTGCAATAGGCCTGGCGATGGATTGTTTCGCTGTCTCCATTGCAAGCGGTATCATTTTGAAGCATACCCGATGGAAACCCATGCTAATCATGGCTTTTACATTCGGACTTTTTCAAGCAATCATGCCTTTTATCGGATGGATGTTCGCCAAAAGCTTCAGCCATTTCATAGAAAGCATAGACCATTGGATTGCTTTTGCCATTCTTGCCTTTCTTGGCGGCAGAATGATTTGGGAATCTTTCAAAGAAGAAGAGTGCTGCCAGCTATTCAACCCGACCAGCCTGAAAGTGGTATTCACGATGGCCGTTGCAACGAGTATCGACGCACTGGCAATCGGTATTTCGTTTGCCTTTTTAGGTGTGCAAAGTTATCATGCAATCCTGTCCCCTATCCTTATCATCGGACTTGTTTCCTTCGTCATGTCACTCATCGGTCTGCTCTTTGGTATCCAATGCGGCTGTGGCATCGCCCGAAAACTGAAAGCAGAGTTATGGGGAGGCATCATTCTGGTCCTCATCGGACTAAAGATATTAATTGAACATTTATTTCTCCAATAAAATGAGTTTTCTCATCCACAAGAAGAGCGTATGAAAACAAAGAAAAATTTCCTTTGGCTAGCTTTCCTGATTTCAGCAACCACCTGGATATTAGTCAGGCATAATCAACAAGCCGGCTATTATAGCGTCAAAGGTTTGGTATTTGGGACGGTATACAAGATTACTTACCAGCATGACGGTAATTTAAAACCGGAAATAGAAGCCGAACTGAAACGCTTCGACCAATCTCTGTCTCCATTTAACGACAGTTCAGTTATCAGTCGCGTCAACCGCAACGAGGAATTAGTTGCCGATAGCTTCTTCCGGAAATGCTTCAACCGATCGATGGAAATTTCCCGCGAGACAAACGGTGCTTTCGATATCACAGTAGCTCCTCTTGCCAACGCTTGGGGATTCGGTTTCAAAAAAGGCGCTTTCCCTGATTCAATCCTGATAGATAGCCTGTTGCAAATCACCGGATATGAAAAGGTGAAAATGGAGAGTGACAAAGTAATCAAACAAGATCCGCGCATCATGTTGAGTTGCAGTGCAGTCGCCAAAGGGTATTCGGTAGATGTAATAGCGCAACTGCTCGACCGGAAAGGCATAAAAAACTATATGGTAGACATCGGCGGAGAGGTGGTTGTGAAAGGCAAAAACCCCTCCAAAGGCTTATGGCGCATCGGAATCAATAAGCCCGTTGACGATTCGCTGTCCGTAAACCAAGATTTACAAACCATACTTGAACTTTCGGATGTAGGTTTGGCTACTTCCGGAAACTACCGCAACTATTATTACAAGGACGGAAAGAAATATGCTCATACCATCGACCCGAGAACGGGTTATCCAGTACAGCACAGCATCTTGTCGTCCACCGTAATCGCTAAAGACTGCATGACTGCCGACGCCCTGGCTACCGCCTTCATGGTGATGGGACTGGAAGAAGCGGAAGCCTTCTGCCAAGCGAATCCGGAGATTGACGCCTACTTTATTTATAGCGGAGAAAACGGCGAGTTCCATACTTTCTACACGGAAGGAATGAAAAAATACATAGCGAAATAGAGCTCCGCTTCTTTTCTTTCACTCTCTTCACATGAGGATAAGTCTCAAGCTATCAACCGTTTCGTGTGATTACTCAAAGAAATATGCTTCTTCACATCCTTCACAGTCATTAGCGTGAAGGATGTGCCGCATCTCTGGATACGCCATAATAACCCGGAGCAGGCACATACATCGGCTGATTGCGCAAACCGATATTCACCAGTTTTCCTTCTCCACGCAAACGTACCAAATGCGTTTTGGCTGTAGTACGTGCCAAACCACACACTTCCTGAAAATCACGGCGGGTCATCATCTGATGTTCGGCAAAATATTCTTTCAACCGCATATCAATCTCTGCCTCTGACACCTTCTCCGAATGGCGGACATACTTGGACTGACTGGCGCGGACACCCACAAAATGCCCTTTCAGATTACTGTCAGGACGAAACCGGACAGTTTTGAAAGCCACCTTATTAGTCTTATGCGGAGTGTTGCGGGTCACTTTCCCTGTAGCCTCCAAAGTGGGATAAAAATAACCGATCCCCTCGATATGCACTTCTTTCCCCTCACGCAACGACTCGCCAAGAATATTCGATAAGTTATCAAGCACATTCTTTACATCGCCCACAGTCAACGAACTGTAGTCATGAATCTTGTAACAAAGAGCATCCGTATCTACCTTTCCATTCATAAAGATACGTGGATGCAACGTTGCTTCTTCTTCCGAAGAAGCATTCGGATTTTCATACCAATCAAACACAATAGCCATTACTTCTTATTAATTTAAATGTGTAACTTCATTATAGGACAACTTTAATCGGCTATTCGGACGACTGGAATCGGCTATTCGGACGACTATTGTCAGCCAACCGGACAACTCTAGTCGGCTTTTCCTAAACAAGCACTAAAGATACGACAAAGTAACGACATATCCGCATAAAAAAGCCTGTTTTTCATTTCAGGAGAAAATAAACTTTTTCTTAGTTAAATACTTGCAAACCCCATATCTCATGTTATACCTTAGCAGCATCAACCGGTCGAAAAAACAACATTTATTCATTTATTAAGAAGAAAAATATGAAGACATTAGAATATAATTCGAAGCGTTTGGCAAAAAAAATACGGGTATTGATGAAAGAATCACCCAATACCGTCATTTACCCACACGAACAAAAGAACAAACAAGAGAACGAACAAACAATGCAAGAAACGCATCGACAGCCCGTTCCTCTGACACAACAAGTGATTGACTTTTTGAAAACGCGATATGATTTTCGCTATAACCTGTTGACCGAAGAAACAGAATTCCGTCCATCCGGTCAACAGAATGTATCCTTCTGTCGTATAGACAGACGAGAACTGAACACTTTCTGCCTGGAAGCTCACAAAGAAGGTATCAACTGTTGGGATAAAGACCTTCAAAGATACATCTACTCCACCCAAATAGAAAGTTACCACCCTCTCCAGCTTTACATGAATGAGCTACCCGACTGGGATGGAATAGAACGACTGAATAATCTGGCAAGACGGGTATCGGATCACCCTCTATGGATAGAAAGTTTCCATACCTGGATGCTCGGACTTGCCGCCCAGTGGATAGGAGAAAGTCAAGCCCAAGCAAACAGCGTAGCCCCAATACTTATCAGCGAAGAGCAAGGACGTCATAAATCCACTTTTTGCCGAACACTAATGCCGCCACAACTAGCCCGATATTATTCGGATAATCTGAAACTAACCGCACAAGGCAATCCCGAACGTCTCCTTGCCGAGATGGGATTACTAAACATGGACGAATTTGACAAATTCGGAGCACAAAAGATGCCATTACTGAAAAATCTGATGCAAATGTCAAGTCTCAACATTTGCAAAGCCTATCAGAAAAACTTCCGACCGCTTCCCCGCATCGCCTCTTTTATCGGAACCAGTAATCGAACTGACTTACTGTGCGATCCGTCGGGCAGTCGCAGATTCATCTGTATTGAGGTGGAGCATGATATTGACTGTACTGGAGTAGAACATTCGCAAATCTATGCCCAATTGAAAGCGGAACTGCTTGCGGGTGCCCGACACTGGTTCAGTAAAGAGGAAGAACATGCTTTGCAACGTCATAACAGCGCATACTATCACGTCAATCCCATAGAAGACATTGTACGCAATACATACGTACCTGCCACGTTGGATGAGCCGGATTGTCTGTCACTCTCCGCCGCCATCATTCATCAGGAACTGAAAAAGAGGTTTCCGGCTGTACTGCGTAACTGTACCCCTATCCAATTGGCGCAAGTGCTGACCGCAGCAGGTATCAGCCGACAACATACGAGATTGGGAAATGTGTATTTGGTGAAGAGAGTGAAGATTTGAATCTGCAGAATTACAGCAAGATCAAGTATGTGCAAAATTTGCACATACTGCCGAATACAAGAAAAGTCACAACACTTTATTTTATAATTTAGATGCGATAATCTCCGTTGGCTACCGTGTAAACTCAATCCGTGCAACTCAATTTCGCCAATAGGCAACCTATATATTGCGACAATTTTCTATACGTGGCTATGTTATTGATAAGAAACAGATGGAAAATGAATCAAGTCACAATTTCACTTCATAAACACAAAATACACCGCCGCAATCAAACAAACGAACGCTGCCAAATGATTCCAATGTAACGCTTCACCTTTAAAGAAGATAGTAGTGAACACTGTAAAAATAACAAGTGTTATCACCTCCTGGATGACTTTCAGTTGCATCAACGAAAACGGGCCTCCATTGCCTATAAAGCCGATGCGGTTCGCCGGTATCTGACAGGAATATTCAAAAAAAGCGATTGCCCAACTAAACGCAATCACACCGATCAGCGGAAGAGCAGCGAACCAGCTGTACTCCTGTTTCATCTTTAAATGTCCGTACCAGGCGAATGTCATAAAGACATTGGATACAATCAACAACAAAATGGTATAGAATCCTTTCATAACAATCTATTCAAATTTATCTGTTCAATCTATTTTATCCGGTAATAATTCTTCCTGTACATTGGTCATGCTCCCCCAAAGGCTGTAACGTGCCTCCGGATTCATCGCTTCCAGCTGTCGTAAAACACCTTTCATATCACTTCGGCTGGATTGCGATTCATAAGGGCAGTTTTTCACTTGCTTCCGATAACCATGCAAAGTCGCCAATTCTACCAAGTCAGCTTCGTGAACCAGGCACATCGGACGAATAATTGTCATATCAAACTTCTTCATCACCAACCGGGGCGGCATGGTACCGAACGCTCCCTGATAAGTGATATTCATCAATAAAGTTTCCAAAATATCATCCATGTGGTGACCGAGAGCGATTTTATTGCATCCGTGCTCCTTGGCAACAGTAAACAAAGCTTTCCGACGATTCCATGAACAGAGGAAACAGGGAGATTTACGTGTATCGGTAGCAGGATCAAAGGCAGTCTCATACTGTACAAAAGGAACTCCATACGCCTCGCAGTGTGCTTTCAAATATTCCGTATCGCTCTGATAAGGAATATTCTTCATCACTACATGAACGGCAACGACAGAAAAACGAGGCTTATGGATACGCGCGCGTTTACCCAACAGCTCAACAAGCGCCAGCGAATCTTTTCCTCCTGACAGTCCGATAAGGATTTTGTCTCCTTCTTCTATCAATCCGTATTGCACCACTCCTTTACTAAACCGCCGTTCAATGCGGCGAATGGCTTTCTCTTCTTCCGTAAATTGTGTCATATCTTTGAAAATCGGCTGCAAAAGTAAGCGAAAAGAATGATTTAAAGAAGAATTAACATAATAGAATCACTGAAAAAGGGTTTATTTCTAATAAATTTGTACTTTTGAACAATTGATAAAAGGACGGGTGCCCGAAAGCAGTAATGTTTTCAATCTACCCGCCACTCATAAACGCTCAAAACGATGAAAAGAAAATATATTCTATTTTTAATTTGCAGCCTCTTCCTTTGCGAAGTATCTGCACAAACGATGGAACAGGCACGCACCTTATTTAATAAAGGTGACTATGAAAAAGCCAAACCCGTCTTCGAAAAGTATGCTAAATCACAACCGTCGAACGGGAATTATAACTATTGGTATGGCGTATGTTGCCTGAAAACCGGAGAAGCGGAAGAAGCTGTGAAACCTCTTGAGATAGCAGTGAAAAAACGTGTTACCAGCGGACAACTCTATCTGGGACAAGCATATAATGAAACGTATCGTTTCGAAGATGCAGTAAACTGTTTTGAAGAATATATCGCAGACTTAAGCAAACGGAAGAAATCGACGGAAGAAGCGGAGAAACTTTTGGAAAAAAGCAAAGCTGACCTTCGGATGTTGAAAGGAGTGGAAGATGTATGTATCATTGACAGTTTCGTTGTAGACAAGGCGACTTTCCTCCATGCATACAAGATTAGTGAAGAATCGGGTAAATTGTTCACCTTCAATGATTTCTTCAAGACAGAAGGAGAACATTCGGGAACTGTCTATGAAACAGAAATTGGAAATAAAATCTATTATAGCGAAAAGGGCGAGAACGGTAATCTTGACATCTTCTCAAAAAACAAATTGCTGAATGAATGGAGTGACGGACGCCCGTTGCCGGGCAGCATCAACGCTTCCGGAAACGCAAATTATCCGTTCGTTCTATCGGACGGAGTCACCGTTTACTATGCCAGCGATGGCGAAGGACTGGGGGGCTACGACATCTTTGTCACCCGCTACAACACGAATACCGACACTTATCTTGTTCCGGACAATGTAGGTATGCCGTTCAATTCACCGTACAATGATTATATGTACGTCATTGACGAATACAACAATCTCGGATGGTTTGCTTCCGACCGTTTCCAGCCCGAAGGAAAGGTATGTATTTATGTGTTCATTCCTAACACTTCCAAACAGACTTATAATTATGAAGCAATGGAACAGCAACAGATCATTCGTCTGGCACAGATTCATTCACTGAAAGAAACCTGGAAAGACAAACAAACTGTAACCGAAGCATTGCAACGTCTGGAAGCTGCCATCAGTCATAAGCCTAAAGAACGCCGTGCGATGGACTTTGAATTTGTCATTGACGATCATACGACTTACTATCTGATGAGCGACTTTAAATCCGCAAAAGCAAAGTCACTTTACCAACGTTACCAGCAGATGGAGAAAGACTATTATCAACAAGAAGAAAAACTGAATAGCCTGCGTCAACAATATGCCGGTGCCAACCAACAGGGGAAAGAGAATATGGCTCCTGCCATCCTCGACCTCGAAAAGCGGGTATTGCAAATGTCCAAAGAGCTGGATACTCTTGAAGTGAATGTACGCAATGCGGAAAAAACAAAATAAATTAATAACTCTGAACTATGGATATACTCATTATCGCCATTCTCATTATTGCCGCAGTCATACTGTTTCTAGTAGAACTGTTCGTCATCCCGGGCATTAGCCTGGCGGGAATTTCTGCACTGGTTTGTATTCTTTATGCCAACTACTATGCATTTGCCAATTTAGGTATGGCAGGAGGATTTATCACTCTTAGTATATCGGCATTTGCCTGTATCGGATCATTGATCTGGTTTATGCGATCGAAAATGCTGGACAAACTAGCATTAAAAAAGGATATTGATTCGAAAGTAGACCGTAGCGCAGAAGAAAGCATCAAAGTTGGTGATACAGGAATCAGTACCACACGTCTGGCACAAATCGGATCTGCCGAAATAAACGGAAAAATTGTGGAAGTAAAATCAATAGACGGATTCCTCAATGAAAAGACTCCGATTATTGTAAGCCGCATCACGAACGGTACAATCATGGTTAAAAAACACAAAGAATAATATTCACTTAATAATAACATCAATGGAATCATCTTTCTACTTACCTATCTTTCTGATAGCTGGAGGTATTATCTTCTTGATAATATTTTTCCATTACGTGCCGTTCTTCCTTTGGTTGTCGGCAAAAGTGTCGGGAGTTAACATCTCGCTGATACAACTATTTTTAATGCGTATACGTAACGTTCCGCCGTACATCATCGTGCCGGGAATGATCGAGGCTCACAAAGCCGGTCTGAAAAACATTACCCGTGATGAACTGGAAGCCCATTATTTGGCTGGCGGACATGTAGAAAAGGTAGTTCACGCCTTGGTATCCGCATCGAAAGCGAATATCGAATTACCTTTCCAAATGGCTACTGCTATCGACCTTGCAGGACGTGATGTATTCGAAGCTGTACAGATGTCTGTAAACCCGAAAGTGATCGACACGCCTCCTGTTACGGCTGTTGCAAAAGACGGTATTCAGCTGATAGCCAAAGCACGTGTTACGGTACGTGCCAACATTCGTCAGTTGGTCGGTGGTGCAGGTGAAGATACGATCCTTGCCCGTGTAGGCGAAGGTATCGTTTCATCTATCGGTTCTTCTGAAAACCATAAATCGGTCCTTGAGAATCCGGATTCGATCTCTAAACTTGTACTTCGTAAAGGTTTGGACGCAGGAACGGCTTTCGAGATCTTGTCTATTGATATTGCGGACATCGATATAGGTAAGAACATCGGTGCGGCTCTGCAAATCGATCAGGCTAACGCAGATAAGAACATCGCACAGGCAAAAGCCGAAGAGCGCCGTGCCATGGCAGTTGCTTCCGAACAGGAAATGAAAGCAAAAGCACAGGAAGCCCGTGCCAAAGTGATCGAAGCAGAAGCTGAAGTTCCTAAAGCAATGGCGGAAGCTTTCCGCAGCGGTAACTTAGGTATCATGGATTATTATCGCATGAAGAATATTGAAGCTGACACCTCTATGCGCGAGAATATCGCCAAGCCGGCAACAGGCAATGCAGGCAGTCAGCCATTAAGCAAATAATCGTCACACAAACGCCGGAATCTGATTTCATTTCAGTTGTAAGATGCACTCCCCCTTGCTAAAGGAAAAAGATAGAGGCTTCTTCTGAACTTAAATCCGGTTCCGGCGTTTCTATTTATAGATACAAATCCTATTATAAAACTAAAACCTTTCAATAACATGAAAAAGTACTTTCCATCCTCTGAATTGATTATCAATGAAGACGGTTCAGTATTCCATCTTCACGTAAAGCCCGAATGGTTGGCAGACAAAGTAATTCTGGTAGGTGACCCCGGACGTGTAGCACTCGTAGCTTCTCATTTCGAAAACAAAGAATGTGAAGTGGAAAGCCGCGAATTCAAAACCATCACGGGTACTTATAAAGGTAAACGGATTACAGTGGTTTCTACAGGAATCGGCTGCGATAACATTGACATCGTGATGAATGAACTAGATGCACTCGCCAATATAGATTTTAATACCCGCGAAGAAAAGGATCAGTTTCGCCAGCTGGAATTAGTACGTATCGGCACATGTGGCGGATTACAACCCAACACTCCTGTCGGAACATTTGTGTGCTCGCAAAAGTCTATCGGCTTTGATGGATTGCTGAATTTCTATGCCGGACGAAATGCTGTATGCGACTTACCTTTTGAACGTGCGTTCCTCAATCACATGGGTTGGTCGGGAAATATGTGCGCGCCTGCCCCTTATGTCATTGATGCTAGCGAAGAACTGATTGACCGGATTGCCCAAGAGGACATGGTACGTGGAGTAACAATAGCTGCTGGAGGTTTCTTTGGTCCGCAGGGACGTGAACTTCGTGTTCCATTGGCAGATCCGAAACAGAATGACAAAATTGAATCTTTCGAATATAAAGGCTATAAGATTACCAACTTCGAAATGGAAAGTTCGGCTTTGGCAGGACTTAGCCGGTTAATGGGACACAAGGCGATGACTGTCTGTATGGTGATAGCCAACCGACTTATTAAAGAGGCCAATACAGGATATAAGAATACAATTGATGCACTGATTAAGACTGTACTTGACAGAATATAGAGGTACGCTCTTCTGAAAGAATAAAATTGTAATCATTAGAATAGAATTATAGAGCTGCCTAACGAGTTCCAAATATTGAAGTTCCCCCACGCTATATCTTGTAGCGTGGGGGGAAATTCTTAATAAGGGACTTGTTAGGCTGCTCTATTTTTTATCATTTAGTCTATATTCAACATAGTGTCACTATGAAGCCGTGATAGTAACGCTATGATACGATTATAGTGACGTTATCCAAGGAGGATAGCGTCACTATATCACACAGTTATTTTTAATTTGATTTTTATCAATAACCAATCGTAAATCTCTCCTGATGATGTTTCGGACATTCTAATTCATCAATCGTTGCGAAAGCGTAATCTTCGACAGAGATATGCCTGTTTCCTACGATGCCTACAACCATATCATCTTTTCCTAACCGACAACATCCTGTACGTACTCCCCTACCCCAATTCTGAAAAGAAGCCTTTGCCCGTAATGATATCATACTCCCACAAAGCTATTTAATGAGCTACAAGCACAGAAAGTATTTCCTAGTAGTTTTCTCGTATGAGTCCGCTTTTCTCATTCGGAAAATATAAATTGATCGCTGGTGCCATAAGCATTATTGTTCTATTTTGTTTGGTATACCACTGTACGACAGTAAACATAAACAAATAAAGCACAAGTTGTGCTCAATTTTCTATTTTTTACTTAGAAACAATTATCTTTGCTCATCCAAAAAGAAAAAACAATGAATCAAGATACGATCTGCGCTATCGCTACCGCCCAGGGCGGTGCTATCGGAAGCATCCGCGTTTCCGGTCTGGAAGCTATTTCTATCACGGGCAGCATATTCAAGCCCGCCAAGACTGGTAAATTATTGAGTGAGCAAAAACCATATACTTTGACATTCGGACGTATTTATGACGGGGACGAGATTATTGACGAAGTGCTCGTCAGTCTTTTCCGTGCTCCTCATTCATACACGGGAGAAGATAGTACGGAAATCACGTGCCACGGTTCTTCTTATATTCTCCAGCAAGTGATGCAACTGCTTATCAAGAATGGTTGCCGCATCGCCCAACCAGGAGAGTATACGCAACGTGCCTTTCTCAATGGAAAGATGGATTTAAGTCAGGCAGAGGCTGTGGCGGACTTGATCGCTTCTTCATCTGCTGCCACCCATCGTTTGGCTATGAGCCAGATGCGAGGTGGTTTCAACAAAGAGCTGACGGAGTTACGCAACAAATTGTTGAATTTCACCTCTATGATTGAACTAGAGTTGGATTTCAGCGAAGAGGATGTGGAATTTGCCGATCGTTCGGCATTGAGAAAGCTGGCAGATGAAATCGAACAGGTCATTTCCCGGTTGGCTCATTCTTTTAGTGTTGGTAATGCTATTAAGAACGGTGTTCCTGTGGCTATTATCGGTGAAACGAATGCCGGAAAATCGACTTTACTGAATGTATTATTGAACGAGGATAAGGCGATTGTCAGTGATATCCATGGAACAACGCGTGATGTGATTGAAGATACTATCAACATCGGAGGAATCACTTTCCGTTTCATTGATACGGCCGGAATCCGGGAAACCAATGATGCGATCGAAAGCCTCGGTATCGAACGTACTTTCCAAAAGTTAGATCAAGCAGAGATTGTTCTTTGGATGGTAGATGCTGTAAATGCCGCTTCTCAAACCGAACAGTTATCAGAGAAGATTATTCCGCGTTGTGAAGGAAAACATTTAATTGTTGTATTTAATAAGGCTGATTTGATCGAAGACAAGCAAAAAGAGAATTTACAGTCTTTATTAAAAAACTTCCCCAAAGAATCTACGGAATCTATTTTCATCTCAGCCAAACAACGAGAGAACACAAGTGAGCTACAAAAAATGCTTATTGATGCCGCACACTTGCCTACAGTGACACAGAATGATATTATTGTGACAAACGTAAGACATTACGAAGCTTTAAATAAAGCTTTGGAAGCTATTCATAGAGTACAAAGCGGACTTGATTCGCAGATTTCCGGAGATTTTCTTTCACAAGACATACGAGAGTGCATCTTCTTTATTTCGGACATTGCTGGTGAGGTTACGAATGATATGGTACTTCAGAATATCTTTCAACATTTTTGCATCGGCAAATGATACAAAGAAAAGAAAAGCATAAAAAGAGAAAATATAAATCCGTAAAGTGCGAAAAATCAATGATTTTATAAGAATTTATATTTCCTCTTTCTCTCCGTATTTTCTGCCTGTTTTCATATTTTTTTGTATTTTTGTCCCCAAATTGTCCCCCATAAGGGACACGAGGGACAAAATTCTGTCCCCCGAAGACAATGAATCACATCTCTCATTAAAATAGGAACAGGCTATGACTAAGAAAACAACAATCCAGAAAGAACCCGTAAAATTACGGGAAAAGAAGTTGGCAAACGGTAACGTGAGCTTGTATCTCGACATCTACAGAAATGGTAAACGTCAGAAAGAGTATTTGAAACTTTATCTGATCGATGCCACTACTCCACTGGAGCGTGAGCAGAACAGACAGACATTGGCAACCGCTCAGGCTATAAAATCCAAACGCCTCATTGAAATGCAGAACGGAGAGTATTCTTTCACTCGCCAATTCAAAGAAGATACTCCTTTTTTGGAATACTATCGGAAGATGGTTGAAGAAAGACACAAGAATCCAGAATCTGAAGGAAACTGGGGTAACTGGAGAAGCTGCTTGCGTTATCTTGAAATCTATTGTGATGAGAAAACCACATTCAAAGATATTACTCCGGAGTTTATAAACGGCTTCAAGGATTTTTTGAACAATGTGGAAAAAGACACTCACAAGCGTACCGGTCCACGTAGGGAAAGGGATGTGTTTCAAGGATTGTCCCAAAACTCAAAAGTCTCTTATTTCAATAAGCTCCGCGCCTGTATCAACCAGGCCTACGATGAAAGAATCATACCTGTAAATCCTTTGCGTGGAATCGAGGGATTCAAAGCCGCAGAAGTAAAGCGTGACTATCTGACCTTGGAAGAGGTAAAACAGTTGGCTGCTACTCCTTGCCGCTATCCTATTCTAAAAAGAGCTTTCCTCTTTTCATGCCTGACCGGACTTCGTAAAAGCGATATTCAGAAACTCACATGGAGCGAAGTTCAAAAATTTGGAGATTACACGAGAATCGTCTTCAAACAAAAGAAGACTGGCGGACAAGAGTATCTTGACATTTCCTCACAGGCAGAAAAATACCTCGGTGAAAGAGGCAACCCGGAAGATCCCGTCTTTACAGGATTTACATACGGAGCTTGGACTTCATTGGAATTACAGCGTTGGAGCATGGCTGCCAATATCAATAAGAATCTGACCTTCCACTGCGGAAGACATTACGAATTGTCTTTATCGCTGAATTTGAATAGTTTGCAAAGATTTATTTCTTGATGGGTAACGATTTAGAAACAAGCGAAGTTCTGTATTTTACCTCGTTTTGCATTAAATCAAAAGAACACTTTTTCTAAATGCAAATATAATACTATTTTTTGAAAAAACATACTTTTGTGGGTAACTAAATTCAGCGAATTATGGACTATGATTGCTGAAATTTATACTTCAATCCATATTCTTCCAGTTTGTTGTACAGCGTCGTACGTCCTATCCCGAGCAGTTCGGCGGCAACCTTGCGGTTCCCGTTCGCCTGCTTCAACGCGCGTAAGACACGCTCCTTGTCTTCCGCATCGCTGCGCAGGGCGAAGCTGACGGGTGAGGTCGCCCTCGTCACGGCAAGTTCCAGATGCTCTTTCGTGACAAGACCTGTCTGTGCCTGCAACACCGCGCCCATGATTTTCTGACGAAGCTCGCGGACATTGCCCGGCCACGCATGGGTCAGCAATGTCTTGCGGGCTTCTCCGTCAAAGCCGATGACATCGCATTCCAGTTCCCGGTTCGCAATTTCACGGAAGAACTCAGCCAGCGGCATGACGTCCTCCTGACAGTCGCGCAACGGCGGGACGGTTATCTCGAAGTCATGCAGGCGGTATAATAGATCCTGCCGGAAACGCTTTTCATGGACCGCCTTCTCCAGATCCTCGTTGGTGGCGGCGATGATGCGGACATTGAAACTACGGTCAGCTCTGTCACCTACCGGACGGTATCTTCGTTCCTGTATGGCTCGCAGAAGCATCTGTTGGGTTTCCGGTGCGAGATTACCCACTTCGTCCAAAAACAGCGTACCACCTTCCGCCTCATGGAAATAACCTTTCTTGGCACTGTCCGCACCGGTGAATGCGCCTTTGACATGTCCGAAGAATGCCGACGGCGCAAGCTCTTTGGTGAGTGAACCGCAGTCCACAGGCACGAACGGTTTGCTTGAACGTTTACTTTTATCATGCAGATGGTGGGCGATATGCTCCTTGCCCGTGCCGTTCTCCCCGAATATCAGCACGCTCATGTCGGTTGGGGCTACCAGCCTTATCCTGTGCATGATTTTCTGAAAGGCGGAACCGTCACGGGCAAACACGGGCATACGGCTTCGCCCGATATTCCGTTCTTTCAGTATGGTACGGAGCAGAGGCACGAGTTTGTCCTCCACGAGTTGTTTGGGTATGTAGTCCAGCGAACCGAGTTTCATGCTTTCAACCGCCGTATGCACTTCGGCATAGTCGGTCATGATGA
>ERZ777011.2173-NODE-2173-length-16805-cov-3.831463_pt1 | contig 16805 bp, 13 predicted proteins | sample MGYA00374964_ERZ777011 | MGnify/ENA primary metagenome ERZ777011 (study PRJEB29310, sample SAMD00008975) | mouse gut metagenome | study: EMG produced TPA metagenomics assembly of the Metagenome analysis of fecal microbiota from mouse which was promoted...
CAAGGCATATGTGAGAACCATCGTATAATTGCCCACGATACCGACCCAGCCCACATCCATAAAATAAGTGATGATAATACTGTCCGTTGACATTCTTGCCACGTCACCTATTTTATGGAACATCAGCGCCTTCGTCTTGGTGACCACCACACCCGTCTCTTCTTGTTCCAGCTTCCTGACGTTCCGTTCCCGCAGATAAGGATAAAGCCTGTTAAAATAAATGCTGACAAATACTTTCTGTACCAGTTCCACCGCCGACTGCGTCAGCAGAAACAGCAGGAAGTTCTTCGTCACAAGCAGAATAACAATCTGTGCGAACACTGTGATCATCTTCGTGACCGTCGCAATATTTGTCTGAATATAACTGCGCTGCTGCGCGTTTGACAGACTGTACTTATATGCCACGAAGTAGGTGCTGACCGTATTAAAAAGAAAAATCAGATAATACAGGATCAGCTCCCCGCCGGTGATTCCCTGACTTTCTTTCACCAGATACGGCAGGAAGGGAATCAGAACGATCCCGACAACCGTGATGACCCCCGCAATCGCCAGATACGCCCGTTTATACAGCTGCATATAGGACTTGATCTTCTCCTGATCATTCTCTGCAACCGGTTTGTACAGGCTGTAATTGAGTGCGCTGCCGATTCCCAGTTCCGCAAGCGACAGCACGCTCAGGATATCCGTATACAGGGAATTGACGCCCAGCAATGTTTTATCCAGAACCATGATAAAGACGGTCCGCTGTACGACGCCCATGATCATGATGATAATATTACTGATGTAGCCGAAGAAAATATTTTTCTCAGCCTGCCTGACTCTGCCCATCGTCCTGCCCTTCCGAATCCCCGGTCTGCTGACTTCCGGTTACCTGTTCCCATATTTTACGGACTTCATCACCTGCCGCTTCCGCTCTTGCAATATACGCCGGCATCCGTTCGTTAAGTTTCTGCCTGATCTCCTGCTCCCGCTCCATCACCCAGTCGTAAGCCTGTATCAGTTCTTCCGGGCTCTCTAAAGCCTGCACCGGCAGAACATAATGCTCCTCGCTGCCGAACAAGTCTCTCGCAATACCCCTGGCCTTCACGGAATAGCCCACCACCAGCGTCGGCACGCAGCTGGAATAAGCCGCGATCGTCGCGTGTGTCCTGGCGCCGATAAATGCTCTGCACTGAGAGATGATATATTTGATCTTCTGACAGGGCAGATCCGGAAACAGCATGACCCTGCCGTCGCACTCATAGCCGCGGTATAGTTCCCTGAGCGTCAGTCTGTCGTCGTTATAATTCCACATGACATGCGGGATCAGTGCCACACAGTCATCCGTCGTCTGTAAGATATGATCGATCAGCTTGCGATAGTTCGCAAGTGTGATGCCCTCCACTTTCTCGTGGCGTACAATCATGGGACTCACATTGATCCCGATCGTTCTGCCTGCCGCAAATCTTTTCGGCAGATCCATCTTCTCCGGTTTTAGCGCAAATGCCGGGTCAGGAAACGCCTTGACGTTCTCCGTAACGCCTGCCGCCCGAAGCGCCTCCTCCGTAATGGATTCCCGCGGCGTGATCAGCGCGTAGCGCTTCATGTCCTCGACGACCTTCGGCTCCTGCAGAAGCTCCGGCTCAATCGAGCAGCCCCACAGAATCGTCTTCGCACCGGCACGGTTAAAAGTGCTGTTCGCAACGATCGCTTCCCGCTTAGACAATTCATAGCAGTACATATCGCCGCCTGTAGACAGATACAGAGGCGCCCTGTTCTTGCCCAGCACTTTATGAAAACGGTACCGCATAAACGATTCCGGGTCACGGAATACGGCGCGCCAGATATAATAAAACACATGCGCGAAGAAATGTTCCGCAATCTTCCTCTCCTGCAGGATATCGCACAGCGGTTCCAGAGAATAGAACCGGTCCTCCTTCTCGCTGTTCGTCACTAAGAGCCTGGGAATATCCTCCAGCATATGACATGTACTGTTTATAATTGCCTCACAGCCATGATTTCCGCTGCCGCCGTGTAAATACATCACTAACCGATTATCCATTACCGTTCCCTCGTTCTCTCCCGCTCTTGCGCTTTCTGCCCGCAGCATCATACCGCTTCACAATCATTCTTAAGATGTGCAGAAGCATCTGATTCGGATACTGCATACCGAGGTAGAGAAGCGCGTTCGCCCTGCTCGTGACAGACAGCGGCGTACTCATAATTCTGTCCCGCACTTCCGGTTCCGTAAAAATGCCCTGTATCTTCTGCACATAATTTCTATCCGGATTACGAAGTTCATTTTTCATCACATACATCATCATATAACAATATTCCCTGTTCAGCTTCGCCTCTCCGTCAGTCACATTCCGGTCACGAACGATCTGCAGGATCGCCTGATACCAGTTCGCAACGCTTACCGCATTGTCAGGATCATAGGCGTGTACGATGGAGTCCTCGACATAGCGGTAATGGTAGAACAGCGCCTCCTCCATGATCACGATCCTGCTGCTCTTGAGAAGCGCCGGATAGATCAGGTTAAAATCATCCCCCATGCGCAGCGACGTATCATAATACTTCTCATTGCCCTCGAAAACTGACTTTTCACAGAGCTTCATACAGCGTGACATCGGAATAATTCTGTTCTCCCTGCCCAGAAGCCGGTCCTTGATCTCAGCATCGAGTCTGCCGCCCTCATACACCCCCGGCGGCAGCGGCTGAATCACCGGAACCGTCTCCTTCTGCTTCTCCAGCACATGATTGCAGCAGACGACCTCACCCTTACGTCCGGCAAGGCATCCCGCCATCTTCTCCAGCATATCTTCACTGACATAGTCGTCACTGTCTATAAATGTATAATAATCACCCGCAGCTTCCCGCAGTCCAGTCATAACCGCCGCCGTAGGACCGCCGTTTTTCTGGTGGAACACTCTGACACGCTCGTCCTTCGCCGCATACCTGTCGCAGATCTCTCCGCTCCCGTCCGTGGATTCGTCGTCCACCAGAAGCAGTTCCAGATTCCTGTAGCTCTGCGCCAGTATGCTCTCAATACACTGCGCCAGATAATCCTTTTTATTATATACGGGGACGATCACACTGATCCTGTATTTTTGTTTCTGCATTATATTGTTACCATTCCTTTCGCGCAAATGGCATTTTCATTCAGCCGGCTCTCCACACTTTTCTTCAAACAGGCATTCCGTCCGGTGTCACAAGCACCCAGCCCGCCCACAGCTCTTGCATCTGTTCCGGTACGCAGACCTGCGTATTCTTGTGAATCGACGGGCGGATCATGACTTTATCCGCATGGGGATTCAGCCGGGCGCCCCAGAAGCTGAACGTGCTGTTCGCACAGATGTTATGCTTACACCGGCTCATCAGCATCATGTCATAGAAGCTGTCCTTCCCGTGGTTCCAGTCAACGATCCGGTATTCTTTACCACGGTAGCGCTCCCGCACATAGGGGATATCATCCGAAAACAGATAGAACCGCGCGTCCGGAAACCGCTCCCTGATAGATCTGATCGCCGTCTCATAATACGCTTCCGTGCAGATTCCGCCAAAAAGCGCCCGGTTGATATCGTCCAGATAGTCGCCCCGCCTGATGTGTACACTGACCGACATCTCTGCCTCCATCTGCCGGCTCACCGCATCATTTTTCTCCTGCAGTATTTCATCCCTGTTTCGCGGAAAAGTAATCTCCGCCCGCAGCGTATCCATAATATCCGCATAATATTTCTCACACGCCCAGTATCCCACCAGATATTTGTGCTCCATACCGAAGATCTGCTCATGATACAGACCGCTTTCTGCAAACGAAGGGCTCAGCGCAGGTCGCAGTTTACGCCTGATCTTACTGCCAATGCCTTCCGGCTCTTCCCACAGTCTGCCGAGCACGGCGCGTATCTCCGCCTCGGATGCCACCCTGTAGGGAAGCGGCTTCAGATAGTCAAGTTCCAGTTCTCTCCCCGCCGCCATGGCCGCCTGCAAAGCCTCATTGCGAAACCATGAGATATCCAGCCTGACGTCTTTCCCGATCTGCTCTAATTTCCTGTATAACGCGTACTGCTGCAGCTGGTTACCCAGCCCGCCCATCGCTCTGACAATCAACATATACGCCGCTCCTTACCTATTATGCAAATGATACAGCCACAAGTATAAATGCGGAAACACACGGAATAAAACGGTCTTCAACCGATATCCCGCAGACAGCCGACGATACGCTCCCGGAATCTGCATCGCTTCCCGCAGGCTCTCCCTGCACATCCTGACATACTTCTCGTTGGCGCGTCTGCCTGCCGCATCCAGCCCGGCAAGTTTCCCGGCCGTAAGCATGATTCCCGTCATCCATAGCGCGGTGACCTGCGCATCCGCTCCTTCGTCCATGCGCAGGATCTCTTCCCGCGCGAGACGCCAGCAGGTAATCTGATCCATATAACGCGGCGTAAACGCCCTGTTAATCGCCCCCGACGGATTCTGATAATAGCCATAACCGGCATATGCTGTCTCGGTGATGGTATGGACGTGCGGCAGAAGCTGCACCAGAAACAGCATGTCCTCCCCGATCGTGAGTCCTTCCCTGAACCGTACTTTCTCTATGAGTTCTCTGCGGTACAGCTTGCTCCAGCATCGGCTGTTGCCGCACAGTAGTTCTTCCTGTAAATATGACCCGGCATCATAAGTCCTGGTCTGCATGTCCGGTCTGTCTGCTCCCGATATATCGTTCTCCGGAGCATCTGTCCCACGCGGCTTCGCCTTTCTCATTTCCACCGCTCCTGCCGCCTGCCGCCATTCCTCCTCGCTGCTCCACATGAAGAATTTGCAGCCGGCGGCATCGCTTCGCGTCTTTACCATGCAATCATATAATACCCGGATCATGTCCGGGAGAAGTCTGTCGTCGGCATCAACAAAGGTGATAAACTCCCCCGCCGCCGCCGCAATGCCGGCATTGCGCGCAGCGGAAACACCCTTATCATCCAGATTCAGAATCCGCACATTATCATAAGACGCCTGCAGACTGTCGCATACCGCCGCGGTCCGGTCTGTGGAGCCGTCATTTACGATGATGATTTCCAGATGCCCGCAGGTCTGGCTCTCTATGCTTTCTATACACCCTGTCAGATAATCCTGCCCGTTATACACCGGCACGATCACACTGATTAGCGGCTCCTCTTTATGCAATTCGATACCCATGCCTTTCCCGCCTCCGGTAGATTTACGACCGTAAAGCGTAAACAGTCAGATAATCCGATCCCTCACCTGCCGCGCCTCTTAATCCGTCTCTCCGGAACTGCTTACCGACTCATATACAGCCATAAGACGCCTCATGTTATCCTCTATGGAATATTCGGCCGCCGCTTTCCGGCGGGCGTTCTCTCCCAGTCTCCGGCACAGATCCGGTTGTGCCAGCAGCTTAAGCAGCCCGTCCGCGAGTGTCCGCGTATCCTGCGGCTTCGCAAACAGTCCCGTCTCCCCTTCTATGATCATATCGGGAATCCCGCCTGTCTTCGACGCCACGATCCCGCAGGCATACGCCATCGCCTCGAGTATGGATACGGACTGTCCCTCAAAGTAAGAAGGCATAACAAAGATATCGCACTCCCGCAGAAGTTTCTGTTTGGCTGCTCCGCTGACCCACCCCAGATCGGTCACACACTCTGCCATCGCCTGTGCCTGATCTTTCAGTTCCTCGTCCTCCCATATGCCCCCGAGATACAGGTGCACATCCGGGTACTTCTCCCTCAGTTCCGGCATGACCGTCAGCAGTTCTCCGATGCCTTTCGCCTTACATAGTCTTCCCAGAAATAATATCTTATGAACGCCGTACTGCTTAGGCTCTGCCGCAGGAATCCGTATGGCATCCGGCAGTACCGTGATCCGCTCCGCACCGATAATCGTGCCGAAGAACGCCTTCCACGCCGTGCCAAGTACAAGGAAAGCATCCCCCGTGGAAAGTACCTTTCGCACGCGCCGCCGCCCTGCATCACCTATTTCTTTCCCGTAGAAATCCGGAAAGTTGCCGCCATGCTGGTGAATGACGATTCTTTTGCCGCGCCGCTTTCCCGACCTGCTCTTCCTCCCCCACAGATTCGCCGTCCGGATAAAAACAGATTTACGGTAATAACTGGAATCCGAAGCCATGTTGACATGCACGATATCATACTTCGGAAGCTGCAGGAGGAACTGAAAATATGCTCTCACGGCGCATACAAGCTTCGCCGCCTTAGAGCCTTCCACCATCGTGCCGATATAGCATAAATCAATTTTCTGATCCAGTCCGGCATCATAATAGTTGTTTACCACACCGGATATCCCGCCGTGAACGCTCCTGTCAGGGCCGATCATCAATACCTTATATTTAGCTTTCCCCATCATATGAACCTTTCCCGTCACTTCGAGCCTTTTCCCGTCAGAACCACCCAGATCGTCCTGAACAATATCTTGATGTCCAGACCCAGCGTCCAGTTGTCAATATACTCCAGATCAAGCTTCACGACCTCATCGAAATCCACGATCTCACTGCGTCCGCTGATCTGCCACAGCCCGGTGAGTCCCGGCGTCATGCTGATGCGCCTTCTGTAATGGGAATTATACTGTTCAAACTCGCCTTCCGTGGGTGGTCTTGTCCCCACCAGACTCATATCGCCTTTCACAATATTCAGGAACTGCGGCAGTTCGTCTATGCTTGTCTTGCGAATAAATTTACCCACTTTCGTGATGCGCGGATCATTGTCCATCTTGAACATCAGGCCCTGCATCTCGTTCTGCGCCTCCAGTTCCTTCTTACGCTCCTCCGCGTCAATGTACATAGACCGGAATTTATAGATCTTGAATCTTCTCCCGTTCTTACCGATTCTGGTCTGCGCAAAGAAAATCGGTCCCGGGGAATCAATCCGTATGGCAATCGCCACGAAAGGCGTGATTACCGCCGTGAGTATGCAGCCCACCAGTCCGCCGGCAATATCGATCAGACGCTTGACCGCCATGCGTCTGTAGTCAACGTGGTTGATCGAGTATGTCACCACTGTATAACCCGCAAAACTGCCTACCCTGACCTCCTTCTGCGGGCGCTCGATAATATCAATATTATAATGACACGCAACCCCCATGGATTCCAGATCATAGATCATATGCTTTACGTACTCTTTGTCTTCCTCCGGCAGATTGATAAACACCTCATCCAGCGGAATCTGTCTCGCCAGATCCAGCACATCACGCCCGTCGGCATTGACACAGACGCCGTCTATCATCGCGCCCTTACAGTCCGCATCCACGCAGGCAAGCGCAACGATCTCATAGTTGATATCCATGGCTGCTTTCAATCTGGATACCGTCTTCTCCAGCACAGAATCCTTCGTGATAATCATAATCTTTACAATGTTGGACTTCGCGGTAAAGTAGACCCGCAGCGCCTTCTTCATCCCGATCCTTACACCCCACACAACCAGAACATCGAGCACCGCAAAATACCCCATAACAAGACGGGAAACGCCGGCGCTTCGCTGCATCATGAACAGGAAAGCAAAAATTGCCAGTTCCATAAAAATATTAAATTTTATGACCGCTACGAACTCAACGAGGATACCCCGTTTCATGAACTCTCTGTTCCAGTCAAACAGAAAGCTGTAGACCGTGCAGAACAACAGAAAGCAGATGAGTACCAGAAAGTGCAGTTCCGGCTCATCCACCCGTCTGAATTTATGAAAACGTATTAACAATGCAATTATATAGGAAGCGGTAATACTGACCAGATCCGTGAAGAGCAGCCAGTATCCCTCAATCACTTTCATTTTACGGTTCATTCTGATCCCTCAGGCATATTCTGCTTATTGATAAAAACAATATATCAATTTAGAATACCATTTTTCGGGAAAAATTTCAATCATTAACAACTTTCCGTCATTTATCTTGCGCCTGTTTGTCTCCCAGCAGATAATACCCCGTCATCATCAGCAGGAAATTCCTGCCGATATAGACCGAAATCAGGTGCGCCTCCACTACGGTATAGACAGCCAGCGTCGCAAACAGCAGCAGTCCGCAGGCGTCTTTCCTTTTCCACAGCTTCCACAGCAGCATAAGCTGCGCAATCACATAAAGTATCCCGGGCACAACTCCATAGCGGTAAAAGAGTTTCACCCACCCCATATCGAAGTAGTAATTCATATTATTGGGCTCGGAAAACGCCGACCATGTATGGATCATGCCGTCGTTCTTCTCGGAATCCGTCAGCGATACGATCCTGCCGTTAATATACCGGTCGATCCGCCCCAATGTCACGATATGCTGATTGTCCCGCGGATTCAGATAATAGAATTCATTCCACTTGGCATCCCGCACCCTCTGGGCGCAAACCGCCGCATCCACGGAGAAGCCGAGACACAGTGCAAACACGAGCAGCCCGCACACATAGATTAGCGCCTTCTCGCGCAGGAATTTACTGTAGCTGAGGATACATGCCCCCGCCAGAAAGGCAGTCGTAATCAGCATGCTTGTCTTGGAACCGGTCAGCATATAGACACCAGCATTAAGCAGCATGATAAACAGATAAAGATACCATTTCATGCGTGCAAACCAGACATAGACTCCCGTCACCACCAGCATGAGGAACATGCACGACAGCGCATTGGGGTGTCCCATTCCCAGTGTATAGCGGGTCTCTTCCGCCGGTTCCTCACCGATATAGAGCGTTGATTCCAACGGTTCGTGACCATACGCCTGCGTCAGACTGATTTCCCCGTATATGCCGCTTACGGACAGCGCCACGATCAGCAGACAGCCGGCCAGTGTTACCTGAAACGTATATTTTAACATCTGCCTGAGTGGAATGTCCTTACACGCCGCCACGAAAGTCACGATACGGATCAGATCGTTGGCTCCGGTGACCCGGTAGGACACCAACGCGGCAGCTTCCAGCAGAATAATCGCACACCACTGTCCCTTGCTGTAATCCGTCAGGATCAGCTTACAGGCAAAAATCAGGAAAGTGATCTGAAACAACCGTCCTTCGATCGGATTAATATAGTTGCTTTTATCAATGATCACGATCAGAAGTTCAATGGTCAGCCCGATATAGAAAAGAAGCCACGGCAGTCTGCCTGATTTGATCTTACGGTATAGTTCCATTCGCTTATTCTCCTCTCTGCCCTGTGCTGCATGGCGTCTGCCAGCCGCATTCCCATACGCTGTGGCTGCATGCCGCTCACCGTCACCGCCGGTCTGTTTATCTGCTGTCCGGCTTCTGCGTCAGTGCCGCAGCACCCGTGCCGCCGCTCCATGCGCCCTGCGCAGCCATTTCTTAACCGTCAGCTTCAGCTTCTTCCACGCAATCCCTGCCCGACCGGTTTCGGGCGCAATCAGAAAAGCATACTCTTCCTGGTGTTCCCGCAGATATTCCGGATAACTGTCGTCTATCGGCACGCGGACGAACTTCGCATTGCGGTCAAAAATATCCTCGCCGCACAGCAGCCTGTCCACCGCCTCATTCAGATACCTCGATTTATTGTATTCCTGATGGGCCGCCGCCTGCACTTTCACACCGATTCGCTTCGCCACATCCCGCTCGCCGTCACCGCCCATGTAACCGAAATGCCAGCCGCCGTCAGCCACGCGCACACTGCGGGGATCATCCGGAGAGACCTCGCGCAGGAAGACAATGCCCTCCCCCGGCAGATTCCGGAAACTGCAGATCTTGGTTCCAAGCCACTGCTTTCTCTCTACTCCTCGAAATTCTCCGGTAATAGACAGCAGATTGCCCGAGATCTCCTCCATGTTGAGGAAGCAGTAGAACATTCGCTGTGCCAGATGGTAAATCTTTCCGGCGTCAAACTCCCGCACGATCTTCTCTAACACTTTCGGATTCGGTATCTCATCCACATCACTGAAAATCACGATATCATCAGGCTTCGCATCCGACATCGCGCGAATGAGCTGGTTCTTCTGGAACTTATCCCGCTCATGCGTCGTCACGCCGCTCATCGGCGAATTATCCACCGCCACATAGCGGATCTTATCCTCAAATTCGCGAAACATATCTCTGTGTTTTGCGAAAATCATCTCCTTCGGTTCACCCGAAAAGGTCACCGTGGACTCTTCCAGCACAAACCGGTCCACATAAGGCGACAGAATCTGCATTCTCAGCTTCAGGATATCCAGTTCATTGAAAAAAGGGATACAGTCGTATATCATGTGTTATCTTTCCTTATCCTCCTCCAGAATAACAGCGGTCTGATCACGTCTTTGGTCTTACGCCACACAACTTTCCACGGATTCACGAATCTCGGGTACTGCCCGTTCCTGCCTCTCCATTTATGGAAGATAAACGGCTTCTCCACATCCATGATCTCCGGAATCATATGCTCGTGTCCGAAATACTTCGCGACCTCGATCGGCGCGAAGCGCATACCCGCATCCTCGATCACATTCTTATATTTGCAGCACAGAAATGTGTCCTCGTTATAGTTGCCATCCTCCATCTTCTCCCATTTGAGCCCCGCCTGCGCCGGGAAATCCAGAAGTCTCTTGCTGCGGATAGACACGCTGTTGCCTACGCGGCAGATCTGTCCTTTGGAATCACGGTAGGCGTAATCATTTGCGGGCAGCGGCCACGGGGAACCGATATAGTCATACGCAAGAAATTCATCCCGCCAGCTTTCCGGATGCACCACGAAGCCGTCCGCATGGACAAGAAGCATGTAGTCCGTATGAATATGCCTGCCGAGTTCATAGACCATTTTATAATTAAATTTATCAATATTGTCCAGTCTGGAGGTATGGGAATACCGTATGGTCTTCGGCAGAGTAAGCGGCTTCCTGTGGGTAATCAAGACCACATCGCCAAACTCGATCTGCCGCATACTGTATTCCATCGCTTTGATCGTCTCATATAGATCCACGCTGGTCATTGCCGCCAGCGTAACATTCGGCAATTTTAACTTCTCAACCATCTCTTCCTCCGCACGCCTGCCGCCTCCATCGGTACAGATACGGCACAACCGTCCCATATTCCGTTACAGCCAGGCCCGACAATCTTACCGTAACTGTATTACTGCTCCACTATCTTCACATAATTCTTATGATAATACTGCATAACCGCCAGATTCAGCCAGTTGCCCGGGTCCTGTGACAGGTCGCTGCAGTCAAAAAGCGCGGGTTTCGCAGAATAGGGCGCAAGTTCCACATCCGGGATCGTCTCGTCCGTGTAGATGTCGTGCCGCGCCATCGCTTCCTCATAGAATATCTGCGCTTCGCCGTTTGCTGCCGAGCGCAGCGCCGATATACTCGTATACGTATTCTTATCCGCAGTGCAGACTAATATCACGAAAACCAGCAGTACACAGACAGCCGTCAGCCTGCTGCCCGCCTTTTCCAGAAAATAACCGAACGCCGGACATTCTCTGTGGGCATAATACCCCAGCCAGTACGCCGTCACCATAATCAGGCATAGATACCAGACCATCTGGATAATATTATTCACTCTGGAAAGCCCCGCCATCCCGAGTGCATAAAGCGTGGGCGTAAACATTGCGGACAGTACACAGAATGCGCCGACCGTCACCCATACAGGATGTGCGAATGTTCTTTCGGATTTCTTGACAAGTTTCCACAAGACCGGCAGAAGCAGCAGCCAGATGACGATCACGAACGCCGGCGTCCACCTGATGATATAGACGACCGCATGATAAAACGACAGCAGAACCGACAGCAGCGCCGAATATCCTGTATCCGTATCCAGTTCACTGCGAAGCGCGTTACCCGGCGCCAGTATATTAAACAGAAAGCCTGCGCTTCCCGTCACAAACGGAAGGCATACAGAAAGGAGTTTCTTCCTGTTCACCACGACTGCATACAACACCAGAAGCGCCATAACGACCTCTGCCTGCAGACCTGTCACCAGATTGCCTCCGCCCACAATCACACTCAGGATAACGGCAGCTGCGCACCAGACCCGCGCAGACGCTTTTTTCTCCGACCACAGACTCATGGAAGCAGCCGTCAGCATATAAAACCATATGGACTGCATCAGAACATAGTGCGTCGCGCCATTGTACCAGTAGATTCCTTCAAATGGTGCATCCATCACCTGATAAAACATGAAAAGCAGCACAAACATCACGAAACTGCCGCCGGCCTTCTCCACGCCCAGCCATCTGTGCAGAATATGTCTGCCCAGCACAAATACAGACGACGCCAGCATACTGATCATCAGAAGCGGTACCACATATCCGATCTCATAGTTGAAATTCATAGGGCAGAGCGCCATCAGAAAGCAGGAAATATAGGTGCCCTGCCATTCGCGGTAAAACTGCATATTCTGCTGCCATGCAGCCTGCACGGACGCCCCGAAGGACCCTGTCGCCATCCATACGTCATGCACGCGCCTGCCATAGTCATAGTCATCGACGCACATGACATTATATCTGCCAAGCCACAGAAGCGGAATGAGTGACACGGCAAACAGGATACCGGCATATACCGCCAGCCTCTTCACAGGAATAGCGTCAATGCGCACGAAAATTCTACTGCACATACCCCGCAGTGACTCCGTAAGCCTGCCATATATGTTATTCTCCTTCTTATTTATACCGCTCATCCCGTTATCTATCCTTTTGCATGACCTGCAGCTGCACCGGCAGCCAGTTTTCTACACCTTCGCTTTACCCCTCTCGCAATCTTACACACATACGCCTTTTTATAGACATACCACGCATGCAGCTCCATCATTTTGAGCCGCATTCCCTCCGGGCGCACGTTGACATTTCTGTATTTGGGAGATGTTTTCTTATACGCCGCCAGTTCTTCCTTACATTCCTGCGCGGTGAAAACCCTGCCCTTGCGGTCCATATAGTGCCAGCCGGCATAGATGTTCTGCTCCGAAGCCCAGTAACCGTCCGACACATTGTGCCTCGCCCAGTATTTCGGCGCCAGAATATATTGCACCGTTTCACTGGTAAATGCAGGAAAATAAGTGAACGAAGAATTAGATAACAGTAGATACTTTGCATTTTTCAAGACACTGTAATCCTTGGCGAGGTCGAAGTTATATGCCGGAATACCGGGAAGAAGCTTACCCGCCTCCTTCACGTCATTGGTAATAATCATAAACTCCATATCCGGATTGACTTTCTTCATCTGCCTCATACCCATGATCCAGTACTTCTTACGCAGATACAGTTCCGGCGAGCCCATATAGTCACTGCACCGCAGGTGCATGATACACAGATTGTCCCTGCTGTACTCTTTGCAGTCATCCTCCGGCTTGACGGCAAGCCACTTCTTAATCTCTTCTTTATGCTGTATAAAATATGCCTCCGCCTGCAGATTGCCGTAGATCAGCGTGTTATCCTCAATCTCAGACAGACGCTCATCCGCGTCGGTCACGTAGACGCCGTGTGTCAGGTCATGCCTGGAATTACCGGCAAAAAGACGGGTTTCCTTCTCATAAAACGTCTTCTCATAGTCTTCCTTCTTAGAAGGCACGCCCATATCCAGATCCATGAAATACAGCCCGCAGTCGCTGTGCATATTGTTGGCGAAGTGCTCCGGGTCCAGCACGCTGAAACTGTATCCCCTGTCCCTGGCGATACATCTGGTTGTAACATAGAAAAACAGCTGATTCCCAAGCCCGAAACCTTCCTGTGTCTCAATTCCTAACATGATAATGTCGTCTCCATAATCTTCTCATCTTCCACCTTATAGATGACGTCGCATTTGGCAATCGTATTGAGCCTGTGTGCGATAATCACCATCGTCTTTCTGCCGTGGAAGCTGTTAATTGCATCCATAACCGCCTTCTCCGTATCCGTGTCAAGGGCGGAAGTCGCCTCGTCAAACACAAGAATCTCCGGATTGTGATAGAGCGCCCTCGCAATGCCGAGACGCTGCCGCTGTCCGCCGGATATCCTGACACCCCTGTCACCTATGGTCGTATCCAGTCCATCCGGAAGCTCCTCTACAAATTCCTTAAGCTGTGCCTCTTCCAGCACTTCCCATATGCGCTTATCATCTATCCTGTCCGCATCGATGCCGAAAGCGATATTGTCACGGATGGACTCATCAATCAGGTAAATGGACTGCGGAATATAACCGATCTTGGCAAGCCAGGAAGGATAGTTATCGAATATATTGACACCGTCGCAGGTGATCTCACCCGCCTGTACGTGTAATAATCCCAGCAGGATGTCCACGATCGTCGATTTACCCGCGCCGGAAGGTCCCATGATCCCCACAGACTGTCCTTTCTTCACTTCCATATGCGCGTCCGTGAAGATATTCTTGTCCGTATTCGGGTAAGCATAGGTGATATGGTCCAGTACGATCTTATCCTGCAGCGCAAGCGCCGGAAGCTGCTGCCGTGTTTCACCGGTAAGTCCTGTCACACTGCCGTTCACGTCCTTCTTCATATTCTCATTCAGATTCTCATACAGATAATCCAGGCAGGGCTGCGTGTAGGCAATCTCCGACAGATACGTGTTAATGCGGTTGATGCCGGGCAGCATACGAATCGCCGCCATGGCAAATGCCGTCAGCTGGGGAACCAGTACGTTCATATCTCCGCCCCGCAGCATATAAATCAGAATAAAGAGAAACATGGACGCCATGAAGACCGTTTCGATCAGCAGACGCGGCAGATTATTAAACACCGCATAGTTCCTCGCCACGTTCGCGCCGATGGCGCCGCTTTCATAATAATTGCGCACGAAAAATTCTTCCCTGTGCAGCACCTTCACGTCTTTTAATCCATAAATGGACTGTATCCGCCACTTGGCAATACGGGACTGTATCGTCTGATTTCTGTGTCCGATCCTGTTTAGCCTCGGTTTCAGCTGCTTTGTGATAAGCAGCGTCATCCCTAAGAAGATCACCACGACAAACAGGTACAGCACCGGGCTCGCCACCACCAGCACGATACATAGAGAAACTGCAACCACGATCTCCGTAATCATCTGTATCATTACAAGGATCAACTGGAATGCATTCGGTATATCACTGTCTGTAAGGCGGAATACCGTCGGTATATCCGCGCCCAGATAATCTTCATAAGGGCGGTTTAAGAACTCCCGCATCACACGGCTGATCATGCGGTTGCGGTTTCTGGTCACAAAAGTGTTCTGTACATATGTCAGGAACAACAGATAAGCATTTTTCAGGACATACAGCACGATCAGCGCAACCAGCATATAGGTCAGAAACTGCCCGCTGGTCTCTATATGCAGAATCTGTGCAACTCTGTCCACCAATGCATTATCCATTATGGCATCCGGATTCATGAAAGCGCTCACCACCGGCAGAAGCAGCGACACGCCCAGCGTTTCCAGCAGACCGCCGATCAGAATCAGCACGCCCAGACCGACCAGCTGCCGCTTCTGCTTTGCGTCAAACAGATAGCCGACCTTCTGAAGCAGCGTAACCTTCCTGTCCGTATGATTTCTTTCCTTATTATTATCTTCTACCTTTTCCTGTTTACTCATGTACGATTGTTTCCTCTGTCTCTCCGTTATCATCGCGCTCTGCAGACATGATCTTCTGCATATCTTCTCTATAGAAATCACTGCAGTCCCATCCGTTCAGCCACCGGTCCGGCGCATACACCGTCTTATGCGGATCATCATGCAGATAGGAAGCCCACCAGCTGAAACTGCTGTTGGCAAGTATGTGGTGTCTGCACCTGCTCATCAGGACAAATTCCTGATAATCGCTCTGTCCGCCAAGGTCGATCAGTTCCATGTCCGTGTTCTCCAAAAACCCGCCTGCAATCTGCTGCGCCGCCCACTGTTTGTCATTGGTAAACAGATAGAATCTGCTGTGGGGATGTTCTTTCTTCATCTGCTCCATTGCTTTCCTGTAATACGCCGCCGTGCAGATGCCGCCGAAAAGTTCCCGGTTCTCCGGCAGAAGATAATCACCGCCGCGGATATGCACGCTGACGGACTCCTCTGACGTAATCTGCGCGAAGTACTTCTCAAATAATGACGCTGTCTGTTTCGCTCCGGACGTTTCCTTCCCCTCCGGTTCTCCGCCGTCTGCCGTCTCACAGCCGCACCCGTTTCTACACCCGTGCGTTCTGATATACCGTAACAGCCTCTCTACATCATAAGCCTCCCGGACCTCCGCAGATACGCCGCTGAAATACTTCTCCGTCTGCCAGTACCCTTCCAGGTAAATATCGTCCCAGGACAGAATCTCCGGCTTATACCGCTTGTCCGCCTCGAAATAAGCCTTCTTGTTCCTGCCGCGCAGCTTCCTTCTGATCCTGTCACGCATCCGGAGCGATGCATCCAGCATACATTCCAGTTCTTCCGCCGTGGCTGTATCATAAGCGATCCCGAAAGGCGCAAGCGCCGGCGTGCGCTGCAGGTCATGCTCGAATCCGGTTCTGTCGTCCATCTTCACATCTTTACCGAGGCTCTTCAGTTGTAGATACAGGGCATACTGGAACATCTGGTTACCCAGCCCGCCCGCAAGCTGTATAATTATCATTTCCCCTTACTGTTTCACCCTTTCATCGCCTCAGCCATTTCTTTTCAAATATTTAAGGCTTCTCTTAACCGTTACTTTAAGCGGAATCACCACCTGCTCCTCCCATCGCATTCTGCACCTGTAACGCGCCGGAGACTTTAAGAACAGCTTCATCTTCTCATAATCCCGCGGGTCCGCCACCGGACAGTGATATGCGCGCGCATAATGTTCCCTGTTATCCCGGATCACCTGCGTGATCTGCTCTAAATACTGTTCTTTTCCGGAAGCATTCAACTTTTGCAGGCGGTCATAGAAGAGCAGCAGTCTTTTATAAAAAAAATAATCATGAATGTCTGCAAGATCCTCTCTCC
>ERZ777011.2175-NODE-2175-length-16779-cov-3.784920_pt1 | contig 16779 bp, 17 predicted proteins | sample MGYA00374964_ERZ777011 | MGnify/ENA primary metagenome ERZ777011 (study PRJEB29310, sample SAMD00008975) | mouse gut metagenome | study: EMG produced TPA metagenomics assembly of the Metagenome analysis of fecal microbiota from mouse which was promoted...
GACCTAAGCGCTTTGCGCGACCTAAGCGCTTTGCGCGACCTAAGCGCTTTGCGCGACCTAAGCGCTTTGCGCGACCTAAGCGCTTTGCGCGACCTAAGCGCTTTGCGCGGCCTAAGCGCTTTGCGCGGCCTTTTGCGTTTTGGTTTCGCGGATTGTTTGTGCCGGCTGCGCCGGCACTGCCGTCGGAGACGGCATGTGGGGAATGTGGGAATACGGATAGGAGACAGGTTTGGGAAAAGAGTATGATGTATTGAGCCGTGTATCAGAGAAATATAATAAGATGAGCAAAAGCCATAAGGCGATTGCGTCCTATATTCTGGAGCACTATGACCAGGCGGTTTTCATGACGGCGGCCAGGCTGGGAGAGCTTCTGGGGATCAGCGAATCTACCGTGGTGCGGTTTGCTTCCGGCATTGGCTATGAAGGGTATCCGGAGTTCCAGCGGGCCCTGGAAGAGTGCGTCAGGGGAAAGCTCAGCAGTGTACAGAAAATGGATGCAAAGTACGGCAGAAGCTCCCAGTCGGAGGTATTAACCTCTGTAATAACGGCTGATATTGAAAAGCTCCAGCATACTATAGACCACCTGGACCCCACAGCCTTTGAAATGTCCGTGAATACGATTCTGGAGGCGGATACCATTTATATCATGGGTCTGCGCAGCAACGGGCCCCTGGCGGAATTTCTGCATTTTTATCTCAATATGATCCGGGGCGGAGTGGTACTGTTAAAGACTACCAGTGTCAGCGAAACCTTTGAGCAGATGATCAGAATCAGTGAAAAGGACTGTTTTATCGGCATCAGCTTTCCCAGGTATTCCATGCGTACCTTAAAGGCCATGGAGTTTGCCAGCGACAGGAACGCCAAGGTGATTGCCATAACGGATTCCACCCATTCCCCCATGAGCCTGTATTCCTCCTGCAACCTTCTGGCCAGGAGCGATATGGTGTCCATTGTCGATTCCCTGGTGGCCCCTTTAAGCGTAATCAATGCCCTGGTGGTAGCGCTGTGCCTGAAGTGTCCCCAGGACGTAAAGCGGAATCTGGAGATGCTGGAGGAGACATGGAACAATTATCAGGTTTACCTGAATGACGAAATTAACTTTATCGATGATGAACCCATGCTGAATTATTCTCTGCGGCGGGAAGAAACGGAATGAAGAAGAGGAGTTAGAGTTGACAGGAAGAAACCGGAGGTGGACGGTATGGGCAGGGTAATCGTGGTGGGCGGAGGTCCTGCGGGGATGATGGCGGCACTGGCGGCGGCCCGGGCAGGGGATGACGTCACCCTGATCGAAAAAAACGAAAAGCTGGGCAAAAAGCTGTACATTACAGGCAAGGGCCGTTGTAATGTCACAAATGCCGCCGATATGGACACACTGTTTGAAAATGTCTGCACCAACAGGAAATTTCTATACAGTGCCTTTTATGAATTTAACAATACAGCCGTTATGGATTTGCTGGAGCAGGCCGGCTGTCCATTGAAAACCGAGCGGGGCGGCAGGGTCTTTCCGGTATCCGACCACTCCTCGGATGTAATAGCGGCGTTGCAGCGGGAGCTGAAAAAATCCGCTGTGGAAATCCTGCTGAATACAGAAGCCGCGGATCTGCTGACGAGTACGCCGGCCTGCATTTCATCGGGGTCTGGGGCGCAGCAAGGCAGCGGTACGGAGGATAGCGTATGCGGGAGGAATGAGGCATTTGCAGGTACTGCTTGGGGACGGCCGTAAGATACGGGGAGACAGGGGGATCATCTGTACCGGAGGCCTCTCTTATCCGTCTACCGGTTCTACGGGGGACGGTTACCGCTTCGCGGAGAAAACGGGGCACAGGGTGGTGGAGCCGCGGCCGGCGCTGGTTCCCCTGGAGGTGAAGGAGCCCTGGTGCGGACGGCTCATGGGGCTTTCCCTGAGGAATGTATCCCTGCAGATGGTGTGCGGGGGCAGGAAGGTGTATGAGGGCTTCGGAGAAATGCTGTTTACCCATTTCGGTGTCAGCGGCCCGCTGGTGCTGACCGCCGGCAGCTATTATAAAAAGGGCGGGGCAGGGCTGCTGCTGGATTTAAAGCCGGCCATGGAGGAAGAGCAGCTGGACAGGCGGCTGCTCCGGGACTTTGAAGAAAACAGGAACAGGCAGTTTAAAAACGCATTGGGAGCACTGTTCCCGGCAAAGCTGATACCGGTGATGGTCGCATTGTCCGGCATCTGCCCCGACAAAAAGGTGAATGAGGTTACCAGGGAGGAGCGCAGGGCCTTTGTGAAGCTGATGAAGGGGCTTCCCCTGACAGTGACGGGGACGAGAGGATTTGAGGAGGCGATCATTACCGGAGGCGGCGTATCCGTGAAGGATGTGAATCCGTCCACGATGGAGTCGAAGAAGGTAAAGGGGCTTTACTTTGCCGGGGAGATACTGGACCTGGATGCGCTGACCGGCGGTTTTAATCTGCAGATTGCCTGGTCAACGGGACATCTGGCAGGGCAGAACGGGAGGAAAAAGGAAAATGACTTACAAGGTAGCGATTGACGGCCCCGCAGGCGCGGGAAAGAGCACCATCGCAAAGGCGGTGGCAAAGAAGCTGAATCTGATTTATGTGGATACCGGTATGATGTACCGTGCCCTGGCGCTTTTTGTGCTGAGACAGAAAATTGATTTGCAGGACAGGGAGAAAATTGTGGAAGCCTGTGAAAAGGCGGATGTCACCATTCGCTATGAGGACGGTGTGCAGGTGGTGGTCCTCAACGGTGAGAACGTGAGCCCCCGGCTGCGCACCGAGGAGGTGGGAACCGCGGCATCCGTCATCAGTCCCATACCGGAGGTCCGCAGGAAGCTGGTAGTTCTGCAGCGCAGGCTGGCGGCAGAGAGCGACTGTATCATGGACGGGCGTGATATTGGCACCTGTGTGCTGCCGGATGCACAGGTCAAAATTTATCTTACCGCCAGCAGTGAAGTGAGGGCAAAGCGCCGTTATGACGAGCTGGCTGCAAAGGGGGAGGCCTGTGACCTGAAAAAAATCCGGGAGGATATTGAGGAACGGGATTACCGTGACATGCACAGGGAGACCTCACCCTTAAAGCAGGCGGAGGATGCGGTAGCGGTGGATACCTCGGACATGACGAAAGAAGAGGTTGTGGAAAGGATTATCGCACTCTGCGGCCGGTAAGGATAATAACTGGGAACGGAGAAAGTATATGGAGGTCAGAATTGACGAGTGCACCGGATTCTGTTTTGGTGTGAAACGAGCGGTGGATACGGTGTATGAACAGATAAAAAGCGGGAAAACTATATATACCTATGGCCCGATTGTGCACAATGAGGAAGTGATCCGGGAGCTGGAGAGCCAGGGCGTGAGGGTGCTGGAGGGCGTGCAGGCGCTGGAGGCGCTTCCCGACGGAAAGGAGGGCTCCGGGCATTCGGCAATGGTGATTATCTGTGCCCACGGCGTGTCGAAACGGATCTATGAAATCCTGGAGGAAAAGGGTCTGGAGTATGTGGATGCCACCTGTCCCTTTGTGAAACGTATTCACGGAATCGTGGAGAAGGAAAGCAGCAAGGGAAACTATATTGTGATTGTGGGCGACCCGGGACATCCCGAGGTGAAGGGTACTTTGGGCTGGTGCCGGGGGGATGCCGCTGTGCTGGAAACCGTGGAAGAAGCGGAAAAATTTGTCCCGCCGGAAGGGAAAAACATTTGCGTGGTCTCCCAAACGACATTTAACTACAATAAATTTTATTATATAGTTGAAATTTTTGAAAAAAAAGGTTACAATAGTAGTGTTGTGAATACTATATGTAGCGCGACAGAGGAACGTCAGCGGTCTGCCAGGGCTCTTGCAGGTGAGGCTGACGCAATGATCGTAATAGGAGGAAAGCACAGCTCCAATACAAAAAAGCTGTATGAAATCTGCAGCGGGGAATGTGCGAATACCTATTTTATACAGACACTGGATGACTTGCATTTAGAACTGCCTAAATCTGTCCGACTGGTGGGTATTACAGCGGGGGCTTCCACCCCAAATAAATTAATCGAGGAGGTTCAAAATTATGTCAGAATTAACTTTTGAACAAATGTTGGAAGATTCAATTAAGACAATACATTCAGGAGAGGTAGTCGAGGGCACGGTCATCGATGTCAAAGCAGATGAGATCGTTTTGAATATCGGTTATAAGTCTGACGGTATTCTTACGCGAAGCGAATACACCAACGATTCAAGCATTGACCTGACAACAGTGGTAAAGCCCGGCGACACCATGGAAGTCAAGGTACTGAAGGTAAATGACGGCGAGGGCCAGGTGGTCCTGACTTACAAGAGGCTCGCTGCAGACAGAGGAAATAAGAGGATCGAAGAAGCATATAATAGCAGGGAAGTGCTCAAGGCAACCGTAACACAGGTGCTGGAGGGCGGCTTAAGCGTTGTTGTGGATGAAGTGAGAATCTTCATTCCGGCAAGCCTTGTTTCCGACACCTACGAGAGAGACCTGTCGAAATATGCGGGACAGGAAATTGAATTTGTAATCAGCGAGTACAATCCCAAGAGGAGAAGATACATCGGTGACCGCAGGCAGCTTGTAGCCGCACAGAAGGCAGAGCTTCAGAAAGCGCTGTTTGAAAGGATCCATGAGGGTGACGTCGTGGAGGGTGTGGTAAAGAACGTTACCGATTTCGGCGCATTTGTGGATTTGGGCGGAGCCGACGGCCTGCTTCATATTTCCGAAATGTCCTGGGGACGGGTGGAGCATCCCAAGAAGGTGTTCAAGGTCGGCGAGCAGCTTAAGGTGCTGATTAAGGAGATCAACGGCAGCAAGATTGCCCTTTCCCTGAAATTTGACGATGCAAATCCCTGGAGGGATGCGGCCGAGAAATATGCAATCGGAAACATTGTCACCGGTAAGGTGGCGAGGATGACGGACTTCGGTGCGTTTGTGGAGCTGGAACCCGGCGTGGATGCGCTGCTTCATGTATCCCAGATTTCCAGGGAGCATGTGGAAAAGCCCTCTGACGTGCTGAGCGTCGGTGAAGAAGTAACGGCGAAGGTAGTTGATTTCAACGAAGAGGAAAGAAAGATTTCCCTGAGCGTTAAGGCTATGCTCGTACCGGAACCGGGGCGTGATACCGAGGATTCCGATGCGGACGTGGTGTCTGTGGATATTGACGCAGTGATCGCGGCGCAGGATCAGGAAGATTAATGAAACAGGGTGGTGTGTGCCATGACATATGATTATGAATATTTTAAGAAGGAAGTGCTGGCGCTGACTGCGATTGACTTAAGCTGCTATAAGGAAAAGCAGATGAAGCGCCGTATAGATACTTTGATTGCCAAGCATAGAATTGACGGTTATGATAAGTATATTCACGGACTGAAGACAGACAAAGAGCTGTTTGAGGAGTTTGTCAGCTACATCACCATTAATGTCTCTGAATTTTACCGCAATCCGGAACAGTGGAAGCTGATGGACGGGCAGGTGATTCCCGAGCTGATTAAAAAGTTCGGGAACAGTCTGAAAATATGGAGTGCCGCATGTTCCACCGGTGATGAACCGTATTCGCTGGTAATGGCGTTGTCAAAGCATGTGCCGATGTTAAATATTCGGATATTTGCCACGGATCTGGATAAGCAGATCATAGCCAAGGCCAAGATGGGGCTGTATAACAGTAAAAGTATCCAGGCTGTGCCGGATGATATGAAAAAGAAGTATTTTACCCAGGTGGGCCCTTCCTTTAAGGTGGCTGACGAAATCAAGGCACGGGTGGAGTTCAAGGAGCATAATCTGTTAAAGGATACCTATCCCACGGGCTGTCACATGATTGTGTGCCGCAATGTACTGATTTATTTCACGGAGGAAGCCAAGGACGAGGTCTTCCGCAAATTTTTCAGGTCTCTTGCCCCGGGCGGCGTGCTTTTTATCGGCAGCACCGAGCAGATCGTCAATTACAAGGAAATAGGCTTTGAGAGGAAGAATTCTTTCTTCTATCAAAAGCCTGTGTAATACATAAAATAATAGTTCAAAACACACCCCTTCCATTTATCGATGGAAGGGGTGTTATATATGATGGAAGAGTAGTATCATGACTCTTTTAGTAAGTGGCAGCCATCATGGTGAGCACATGGGCAGCATATCTGGAAAAGGCCTGGCGATCCTTTTTCATATCGTCGGTGAGCTCGAAGAACAGCTCACGGCTTTTGTAGTCCCGCTTGAAGAACGGTTCGAATATGACATCCCACTGGGGCAGGTAGCTGGCAAACTTCCTGGTGTAGCAGTTTGCTGCCGAAGCCGGATAACGGTGCTCCCTGTCCACGAATCCGGCCACGGATTTGTGGAGGGCAACGTCCTCGTCGGGGAGATAGTAGTAGTCCTTATAGTTGGAATAAAAATATTTCAGCTCTTCCTCATAAATGGGGATTTTCAAGGTGGCCTCGGAGCCGTTTCCCCGGAAATAGCAGTTGCCGGCGGAGGTAAATACCGCTTTGGGGAGAGGCGTGTCCGGCACAACGGTGATCACCAGCTCCTTGCGGGAATTGCCGTTTAAATCCTTGTAATAATTGGCCTGAACTTTTTTTGCCTTGATGGGCTGATTAAAGAGATCATAATAAGCCAGCATGGGCAGGACCTCCAGCATTCCCCTGAGGTCGCAGGCGTTGTGCAGGAAGAGGGCATTTTCCGAAAATTCGTTGGGATGATTGACATAATCGTGGTAAAGGCCGATCAGTTCACCGCCGGTAAATACATCCCTGCGCTCCTTCCCCAGAAACTGCTCCAGGGTCTTCTGCTTGCAGTTGGGCAGCTTGAGGAAGAATTTGTACGGTGAAATCCGCCGGTACAGGTCTATGCCCTGAAACTGGTCGAAGCTGAAGGGCAGGGAAAGCTGCTCGCATTTCTGGGTAATGAAGGGGAGGTCAAAGTTGTTGCCGTTAAAATGGATCAGATAGCGGTACAACCTGGCAAACTCAAAAAAGGCCGTCAGAATATCAGCCTCCTGATCTGCATTTTCGGCCAGCCATTGCGTGGTACGCCATTTGCCGGCGAGATAGTATGCGCAGCCGATCAGGTACAGGCTGGAGGAACGGGCCGTAAAACCGGTGGTTTCAATATCAAAAAAGAGGATACGCTCAAGAGGCGCAAGCCTTTCAAGCGGGTAGGAAATAGAAAAATTTTCCAGGGTTTCCTCGCAGATTCTCATGGTAAACCTCCTGTTGCCGTGTTATAAAACAAGGGTCTCGGACCCACAAACCCGCGCTGACGCGCTTAAAGTCTGACTTCGTCAAACGCTTCGCGCCGCTTGTTTTTCTTCTGCGATCATTATATCATAAATTTTAATTTTACAGTAGTATTTTATTGAAAAAAATAGTATATTTAATGGAGGTGGTTCTGCAAAATTCGACAGGGATTCGCAGACGACAGTATTAATGGTGAAAGGACGTAGAAAGGTATGGCAAAGTTGACATTTACGGGCGGCATACATCCATACGACGGCAAGGACCTGTCCAGGGAAAAACCGATTCAGGACTTGCTTCCGGGGAATGAGCTTGTGTATCCGCTCTCCCAGCACATCGGTGCTCCGGCAAAGGCGGTCGTGGGCAAGGGCGACAGGGTGCTGGCCGGGCAGAAAATAGCGGAAAGCGGAGGATTTGTTTCCGCGCCGATCTATGCCTCCGTATCGGGCACGGTGAAAGCCGTGGAGCCAAGGCGGGTCGTGACCGGGGATATGGTCATGAGCATTGTGGTGGAAAATGACGGTTTGTATGAGGATGTAGGCTTTTACCCGCCGGCGCCGCTGGAGAAGCTGAGCAGGGAGGAGATTATTGACATTATCCGTGAGGCAGGCATCGTCGGCATGGGAGGGGCAGGCTTTCCCACTCACGTGAAGCTTTCCCCCAGGGAGCCGGAGAAAATAGAGTATGTGATTGCAAACTGCGCGGAATGTGAGCCGTATCTGACCTCAGACTACCGCAGAATGCTGGAAGAGCCGGAGAAGCTGGTGGTGGGCCTGCAGATTCTGATGCGGCTGTTTGAAAATACCCGGGGCAAATATGCCCATGGAATTATAGCCGTGGAGGATAATAAGCCGGATTGTATTTCCCTTTTGCGGCAGCTGACAAAGGACATTCCCGAGATCAGCGTCAAGGCCTTAAAGACCAAGTATCCCCAGGGCGGCGAGCGGCAGCTGATCTATGCCACTACGGGAAGGAAGATCAATTCCACCATGCTTCCCGCAGATGTGGGCTGCGTGGTCAATAATGTGGATACCATTGTGGCAGTGTACCGCGCCGTGATAGAGGGAAGGCCCCTGATGGAGAGAATCGTTACCGTCACCGGGGATGCCGTGGCAAATCCCGGCAATTTCAGGGTGAAGATCGGTACCAGCTATCAGGAGATACTGGATGCGGCAGGAGGATTCCGCACCAGGCCGGAAAAGATTATCTGCGGCGGCCCCATGATGGGCTTTGGCATGTTTGATCTGAATGTACCGTCTACCAAGACCTCCACGGCGCTTCTGGGCTTGTCGAAGGACGATGTGTCGGCTATGGAGCCGGGCCCCTGTATTAATTGCGGGCGGTGTGTGGATGTGTGTCCCGGCAGGGTGATTCCCAGCAGGCTGGCGGACTATGCGGAGCATTTTGACGAGGAGGCGTTCCTGGCAAACCATGGCATGGAATGCTGCGAGTGCGGCTGCTGCAGCTTCATTTGTCCTGCAAAGAGGCCGCTGACCCAGGAGATCAAATCCATGCGTAAGATACAACTGGCGAAGAAGAAAACAGGAGGAAAGGCATGAGCGAATTATATAAAGTATCATCAAATCCCCATATTCGTTCCCGGGTGACGACGAATGGCATCATGCTGGCGGTCATCATTGCCCTGCTGCCTGCCACCGGCTTCGGAATTTACAATTTCGGGCCCAGGGCGCTGGCCGTTATTCTGGTGACGGTGGCCGGCACCGTGCTGACGGAGTTCCTGTTTGGACTGTATCAAAAGAAAATGACCATCACCGATCTTTCCGCGGTAGTGACCGGGCTTTTGCTTGCCTTAAACCTTCCGGTGGGCATTCCGCTGTGGATGGCGGCACTGGGGGGTGTCTTTGCCATCCTTGTGGTGAAAATGCTGTTCGGAGGCCTGGGGCAGAATTTCATGAATCCGGCACTGGCCGCCAGGTGTTTCCTGCTGATTTCCTTTCCCACGGCCATGACGGCTTTTGACTGCGATGCCTATACCGGGGCCACTCCTCTGGCAATCTTAAAGGAGGGCGGCCAGGTCAACGTGATGGACATGGTAATCGGACGGACTGCCGGTACTATCGGCGAGACTTCCGTCATAGCATTGGTTATCGGAGCCTGTTTCCTGCTTCTTCTGGGCGTCATTGATCTGAGGATCCCCGGCAGCTACATAGTAACCTTTGTGGTATTTCTGGCGGTGACGAACCTGGCGAAGGGACAGTGGCTCTCACCGGCTTACCTTACGGCACAGCTGTCAGGGGGCGGACTGATGCTGGGAGCCTTCTTTATGGCTACGGATTATGTGACAAGGCCCATCACCATCAAGGGGCAGTATCTTTTCGGAATCTTTCTGGGGCTTATGACCGGAGTGTTCCGGGTCTTCGGCTCCGGAGCGGAGGGAGTGTCCTACGCCATTATCCTGGGCAACCTGCTGGTGCCGCTGATTGAGAAGATTACGAAGCCGAGAGCCTTCGGGTATGAGAAGGGAGGCAGACGTCGTGAAAAATAAGAGTGATGTTTCCGTAATGCTGAAGGAGGCAGGAATCCTCTTTTGCATCACATTGATAGCCGGCCTGCTGCTGGGATTTGTCTATGAGCTCACCAAGGAGCCCAGGCGCATCCAACAGGAAAAGGCCATACAGGAGGCGTGTATTGCCGTATTCCCTGACGCTGCAGAGCAGGGGATTGCGCTGCGGTTTGATGACATCGGCTACGTGCCGGAGGAAGCGCTTGCCGCGGAGCTGGCGGAAGATAATGTGGAGATAGGAACCGTATTTGCGGCGTACAACGACAGCACGCTTTACGGATATGTGGCGGAGGCTGTTTCTACGAAAGCCTATGGCGGTAAAATCGTACTGTACGTGGGTGTGGGGACGGATGGGACGGTGAACGGGGTCTCCATTACCCAGATTTCCGAGACTGCCGGGCTCGGCATGGAGGCTTCCAATGTCCTGACACCCCAGTTTGCGGGACGGAAGGCTGAGAGCTTTGTTTTCACCAAATCCGGTGCCGCGGCGGAGAATGAGGTGGATGCCATCAGTGGTGCCACCATCACCACCAGGGCCGTTACCAATGCGGTGAACGGCGGCCTGAAGGTTGCGTTGAGATTGCTGGGGGGAGGTGCTGTCAATGAATAAGGCGGTTGAAAGGCTGCACAACGGTTTTATCAAGGAAAATCCCACCTTTGTGCTGATGCTGGGCATGTGCCCTACGCTGGCGGTGACTACATCGGCCGTCAACGGGCTGGGTATGGGCCTGACTACCATGGTGGTGCTGGCCCTGAGTAATCTGTTTATTTCCCTGCTCAGAAGGGTGATTCCAAACAGAGTGAGAATTCCGGCGTTTATCGTAATTATTGCGTCCTTTGTCACGATTGTGCAGCTTCTGCTTGAGGCGTATCTGCCGGCGCTGAACAAGTCGCTGGGGGTCTATATTCCGCTGATTGTGGTGAACTGTATCATTCTGGGCCGGGCGGAGGCCTACGCTTACTCCAATCCGCCGGCGGCCTCCCTGTTTGACGGTATCGGCATGGGACTTGGCTTCTCCTTTGCGCTGACCTGTATCGGTGCGGTGAGAGAGCTTTTGGGGGCAGGCAAATTGTTCGGCTTCCCGGTGCTGCCGTCTTCCTTTGAGCCCATCCGGATCTTCGGGCAGGCTCCCGGGGCCTTTTTGGTGCTGGCGTGCCTGGTGGCGCTGCAGAATTATATCAAGGGAAAGCGGAAAAAGGCAGGAAAGCCCTACGAGAAAATCGGTTCCGGCTGCAGCGAGGATTGCATGAACTGTTCGGAGAAGGGCTGCAGCAGACGATTCTATGATGAAAATGCCGGCGGACGGACGGGAAGTACGGAGAAGCCGCAAAAGGCGGCACGGCCGGAGATCATAGACTTGGAAAAGGAGGGGAAATAAATGTTTGCCATGGTGATCCATAAGATCGGAGAGTTCCTGCTGCTGCTGGTCAGCACCTCTCTGGTGAGCAATGTTGTTCTCAGCCAGTTTTTGGGGTTATGTCCCTTCCTGGGAGTTTCCAGAAAGGTGAAAACCGCAGGCGGCATGGGAGTGGCGGTGATTTTTGTCATCACCCTGGCCAGTGCCGTGGCGGGAATTATTAATAAATTCGTACTGATTAGACTGAATGTGCGGTATCTGGATACCATAGTATTTATCCTGGTGATTGCGGCGCTGGTACAGTTTGTGGAGATGTTTTTAAAGAAGGCGATGCCATCCCTCTACGAGGCCCTTGGTGTGTACCTGCCCCTGATCACCACCAATTGTGCGGTATTGGGGGTGGCAATCAGCAATGAGCAGGCGGAGTACAGTATCGGCATGGGCACGCTGGTGGGATTTGGCACAGCGGTGGGATTTACCGTTGCCATTGTAATCCTGGCGGGCATCCGGGAGAAGATCGAATACAACGATGTGCCGGAAGCTTTTAAAGGGATGCCCCTGGTGCTTCTGACGGCAGGCCTGATGGCAATTGCCTTTATCGGATTTTCCGGCTTGTCCGGGGCTCTTTAGGAAGGGGGAGGACATATGAGTGTAGTAGGAATTATCACGGCTACGGCAGTGGTTGGTGTAGTCGGTATCTTTGTCGGCGTCTTCCTGGGAGCCGCGGGTATTAAGTTCAAGGTGCAGGTGGATGAGAAGGAGGAGGCCGTGCTGGCGGCGCTTCCCGGAAATAACTGCGGCGGCTGTGGATATGCGGGCTGTTCCGGCCTGGCGGCGGCTATTGCCAAGGGGGAGGCTCCCGTGAATGCCTGTCCCGTTGGCGGCGAGGCGGTAGGAAAGCAGATTGCAGGGATTATGGGCGTGGAAGCGGAAAACACCGTGAGGCAGGTGGCCTTTGTGGCCTGCCAGGGCGACTGTGACCGCACAAAGAAGGACTACGAGTATTACGGAATCGAGGACTGCCGGATGATGAGCTTCGTGCCCGGCGGCGGACCGAAGTCCTGTAACAGCGGCTGCCTGGGCTTTGGCACCTGCGTAAAGGTCTGTCCCTTTGACGCGATTCATGTGGTAAACGGTGTGGCGGTGGTGGATAAGGAGAAGTGTAAGGCCTGTGGGAAATGTATCGCCGTCTGCCCCAAGAAGCTGATCTCCCTGGTGCCTTATGAAGCTAAGCTGGGGGTAGCATGCAGTTCAAAGGACAAGGGGCCTGTCACCATGAAGGTCTGCGATACGGGGTGTATCGGCTGCGGCATCTGCGTAAAGAATTGTCCGGTACAGGCGGTGACGGTGACGGAGTTCCATGCCGCCATCGACCAGGAAAAATGTGTGGGCTGCGGCGCCTGCGCGGAGAAATGTCCGAAAAAGGCGATTATTAAGCTGTGAAGCGGGGAAGAAAGCCTGTGAAGGGCCATTCTTCCCGAAGTACCATTACCTGAGAACGGGAAAGGAGGCGGAGAGGCCGGGATATGAAACTGCATGATGATTATAACGATCGGTCCGGCATGACTCCCACGGTGGTGATGACCATTGTGGCGGTTACGGTATTTATTGCCATTATTCTGGTGATCGTTCTATTGGCCAATAATACCGGCAAAGGCCACGGAAACAGGAACCCGGGGCAGCAGGGGCCCTCTTCCCCTGTGATCCTGACCCCGGAACCGGACAGCGCCTCCCCGGAGGGCAGTAATCTGCACCCGGAAGATCTTGATTTCTGGGATAAATTTCCGCCCAGGGAAGAGGAGACACCGAAGCCTTCGGAGCCTGTGGTACAGGAAAAGGTGGAAAACGATCCTGCCACCGACGGGAAGCATACCATGGTGGTGAACAGGAAGGGGGAGGAGGAGTGGGTGCTGATCAGCCCCTATCTTCCCAAGCATGAATATGATTTCACCAGGCTGGTCTGTCAGTCCGATCTGATGAAATATTATGAGAACGGCAAGCAGGTATCCTATGTGGGGGTGGATGTTTCAAAGGACCAGGATTATATCGACTTTGGAAAGGTCAGGAAGGCAGGAATCAATTTTGTCATGATCCGCGTCGGTGCGAGAGGGTACGGTACCGGGCAGCTGATTGTGGATGAGTATTTCGCCGAAAATATGAAGCGTGCTGCCGATGCCGGGCTTGACGTGGGCGTATATTTTTCCTCCCAGGCCATTACGGAAGAGGAGGCCATAGAGGAGGCAAACCTGGTCCTGGAAAGCCTGGGGGAGTACACCGTTTCTTATCCTGTGGCCTTTGACATGGAATTTGTACCCAATGATACAGCCAGGATCGATGCCCTGAGCAAATCGGAGCGCACCAATATAGCAAAGGCTTTTCTGGATACGGTGGAAGCCGCAGGCTATAAAACGATTCTCTATGGGAACAAGGAATGGCTGATTAAGGAGATTGACATGTCCAAGCTGACGGCCTATGACGTGTGGCTGGCCCAGGCGGCAGATATTCCCGATTACCCTTATAAATTCAGCATGTGGCAGTACAGCACCCAGGGATCGGTAGACGGGATTGCCGGGCCGGTGAACCTGAATATCAGCTTTATTGATTATGCGGAAAAGTAGTGTAATCCAGTATTTTCCGGGAAATCTGCAGGGAGGAATAGATCTCTGCGTATTTGCTGGGAGAGAGATCTTCAATGTAATTGGGCAGGAATTTTTTGGATACGCCGTTTTTATGCAGTATGTCTATGGCCTTGTTATAGGCGATGGCAGCGGTGATCTCGTCATGGTAACGCCCTACGATATAGTTTCCACGGATATGAATGCGGACAGCATAAACAGGCTGTCCGTTTTTCTGTTCCGGAGTGACGCCGTGGTAGACGTTCAGCACCTCCAGGTTTTCCCGGCGGAAGTCGCAGGAATCACCGTTGATAAAGCGGTAATCCCGGCCTTCCCTGGCATAGGGTTTGATGCCGTATCGGGAGGCAATACTGACCTGCAGTCCGTAGTCTGCCACGAAATAATGGTTTCCGCGGCACATGATCTTATGGGAAGAATAGTAGAACAGGTCATCAGGATCGAATTTCAGCATTTTTACAGGGGACAGGTAGTAGAAAAACATTTTTTTCCCCATGTAAATGGGATTACCGAAATAAAGCTGGTTATCTCTGAAATTGGCAAGGCAGACCCACTTTTCAAAGGGCAGGGGGCTGTCTTCGTCATAGCTTTCCGGCCTGCAGGACGGGGTTGCCAGGATACGGCGGCCTTCGAGGTAAGCGGCGTGGGCCTCCCCGGAGGTGGAAAAGCTGCCCAGGCTGATATGCTTTCCGCGGTAAGTGAGAGAGGCGCGGAAATAAGCCTCCCCGTTTTTACGGAAGGCAGAGTAAACACCTTCGGAATGCTGTTGTCCGGCGTTATCCGCCGCAGGGAATCTGTCCATATCCGGCCTCCTTTCTGCCCGCAGGCAATGAACCGGGTTAAGGACAGTATAACATCCAAGGTATATAACAGGCAATACTTTCATATACTGATATATCGGACAGGCAAGGCTGTTCCGGAATCAGATATGAAAGGACAGGGCATATACATATATGTACAAGAAAGCGTTAAGTTTGTTGCTGCTTTGTAATGGGATCGTATTAATGGGCTGCTTCTGCGTTCAGGAGGTTGCGCAGGCGGCGCTGGCGGCGGCCCCGCATGTGCTGCTGAGGCTGGAGGACATGGAGGCCGTATCGCCGGAGCAGGCCCTGCTGAGGCTGGAGGACATGGAGGCTGTATCGTCAGAACAGGCCCTGCTGAGGCTGGAGGACATGGAGGCCGTATCGCCGGAGCAGGCCCTGCTGAGGCTGGAGGACATGGAGGCCATGTCGCCGGAGCAGGTGCTGCCGGGAATGGCGGACATGGAGCTTCTGTCACAGGGGCAGATCCTTTCGGAGGCGGCGGAGGGCAGAAGCAGCGCCGGGGTGGGAATTGCGGATGTGACTGCGTCGGGGCAGCGGGTGGTGAGCTACAGTGTAATGGAACAGGGAGAGTATCGCTTCCTGGAGGAAGACGAGCTTGACGTGCTCCGCCGGATAGTGGAGGCAGAGGCCGGCAATGAGGACGAAGACGGCCGGCTGCTGGTGGCAAATGTGGTATTAAACCGGGTGGACAGCGACAGCTTTCCGGATACGGTGACGGAGGTGGTATTTCAGAGCTCCAAGGGCGTCACGCAGTTCTCGCCGGTGGCCAGCGGGAGAATCCATACCGTGGAAGTCAGTGACGAGACCATTGAAGCGGTGGACAGGGCCCTGGCGGGAGAGGATATTTCCCAGGGGGCGTTGTATTTTGCAGCCAGGCGGTATGCCAGCAGCAGGAAGATGAAGTGGTTTGACGAGAAGCTTACGTTTCTTTTCCGCCATGGCGGGCATGAATTTTACAAATAATCACAGCAGGTCTTTCCTGGAAGGAACCGTTGTGAACAAAGTGCTTGCCATGAAGGGATATTTATGGGATAATGGCTATGTTCCTGAAAGAAATTGCCGACGAAGGCAGGTTCTGTTTTTTCGCTGGGGCGTCCGGTGATTTGTGGATGGTATGGTCATATTGTGATATAGATACCCTGATGATGAAGGACAAAGAAATGGATAATAATAAGTCGTGGAACGATATTGGAAGAGAGATCAGAGATGCCGTGGAGGATGCGCTGGAAACCGGTAATTTCAGGGATCTTGGGGATGTAGTGGTAGATACGGTAACGGACACGGTGAAGAATGTGACATCCAGAGTGGGACAGGCTGTTTCCGGTTTCACCGTGGAAAACCAGACGGAAAAGTGGGAAAATGCCACCCGGGCACGTAAGCAGGCCCAGGAGAGGCAGATGCAGGAGCAGAAAATGCGGGAAACGGAGCTTGCGGTTAAGCGTGCGCCTTTCCGCAGGGTGGGGCAGATTTCCAGCGTGCTGTACAAGGTGTTTGGCGGTATCGGCACCGGCGTTATGGGAATACTTTCCGCCATCTTTTTAGGCATTGCCATCGGGGATGGCGGCGGATGGTGGGTGGTCTTTTCGTTCCTGGCCATGATTCTGACCTTTTTCGCCGGCATGATCGGTGTGGGCTGTGACCAGAAAAAGAGACTGAATCTGGCGGAGAAATTCCTGCATCTGGCGGGGAACAATCACTATGTCGATCTGGAAGAGCTGTCGCTTTATACGAACAAGCCCCATAAATTTATCCTCAGGGAGATCCGCAAGATGCTGTCGGCCGGGCATTTTCCCCAGGGGCATCTGGATAAGCAGGAGAGCTGCCTGATGCTGGACGACAAGATTTACAGGGAATATCTGGACATAGAGAAGCAGCGGGCGCAGCTGGAAAAGGAGCAGCGGGCGCAGGTACTGCAGAAAGCGGCCGCAGGGAAAAACGGGGAGCAGAAGGCTGAAAGTGCCGCCAATGTGGTCCGGGAGACCGCAAACGGCGGAAACGGCGAGCTGGAGGCCATGATTTCAGAGGGGCAGGAATATATCCGTAAGCTGCGGAATATGAATGATAATATTCCGGGAGAAGAGATTTCGGCCAAGCTCTTCCGGCTGGAAAATCTGCTGAAGGAGATTTTTGAGGCCTTAAGGGAACATCCGGAGCAGCGGCATCAGATGCAGAAATTCATGAACTATTATCTGCCTACCACGCTGAAGCTGGTGGAAGCATATGAGGAATTTGA
>ERZ777011.2177-NODE-2177-length-16753-cov-2.751946_pt1 | contig 16753 bp, 13 predicted proteins | sample MGYA00374964_ERZ777011 | MGnify/ENA primary metagenome ERZ777011 (study PRJEB29310, sample SAMD00008975) | mouse gut metagenome | study: EMG produced TPA metagenomics assembly of the Metagenome analysis of fecal microbiota from mouse which was promoted...
AGTTTCCCGATAAGAAATTCGGCGGAAATATAGTAGACCTTCTTTTTGCCGTCGTTCCTTACCTTATCAGCGGCAAGAGTTTTCGTCATCTCAAGAAGAGCGACGTACAGCTCCTCATTGGTGCAGTCCTTAATTGCTTTATTGTAATTTTTTTCGCAGATATCCGATAACATATAGTCCTCCCTGTAAAAATAATTCGCGTATCTGTCGCGCCCGTACAGCTTGGTCAGTTCACGCAGCTTATCCCTTATCTCCCGCGTAAACTCGCCGTCACGCATACGCCATTTCCAGTTGATGCCAAGAGTCGAAGGAAGATTCATCCTCGCTCTGTTGTCCTTTCCAAGAAGGTCCTGCATCTGGATAATGACTGTGTCGGCGACGCTCATATACGCAAAGCGCAGCATACGGTCAGGAATCTCCTCTTCGCTCTCCACGCCGAGATATTTTTTCATATACTCAATGTTGCGTTCCGTTGCGTTCTCAATATATCCTTTTATTGTTTCATTGTCGTGTGTTCCGATATAAACGACATAATTTTTCCTGTGATTGTGAAGAGCGTGCTTGTTGGTCGTGCTGCCATCGAAAGCAAACTGGAACACCTTCATTCCCGGATAACCCGACTTCTTTATAAGCTCCGTTACTTCAGGAACGACAACACCCAAGTCCTCGGCGATGACCTTCGCGTCGCCCATCACGCTGTCTATCGCTTCTATAAGCTTGATCCCCGGTCCTTTTGCAAAAAAGCCGTCCTTCGGCACTCCGTCAACCGGTATATTGTAATACCTGACTATTCCTATGAAATGATCTATTCTCGTCACGTCATAAAGCCTTGCTGACGCCGCCATTCTTTTTTTCCACCAGGCAAAGCCGTCGCTCTCCATTTTGTCCCAGTCGTAAATGGGATTCCCCCATTTCTGTCCCCAGTCCGAAAAAGCGTCCGGAGGACAGCCTGCCACATTGACCGGCTTAAGGTCCGCGTCAAGCTTAAACAGTCCCGGATTCATCCATACGTCCGCACTGTCCAAAGCGACATAAATCGGAATATCTCCTATTATGCTTATCCCTCTGCTGTTGGCGTACTCCTTTATCCTGTCCCACTGCTCATAGAATTTAAACTGAAGGAATCTGTAAAATTCAATTTCGTCAGCCAGCTTGTTCCTGTATCGCTCGACCGCCTCCGGTCTGGCGAATCTTATGTCCTCCTCCCAGCTTAGCCATTCCCTGTTATCGTGATCGCCCTTTATCGCCATGAAAAGCGCGTACTCCTCAAGCCACCAGGCGTTGTCTTCAAGGAACCTTGCGTACTGCGGGGTTTCTCTATAATCCGAAGCAAGAAAAGCCTTTTTAAGTACCGCAAATCTTGCGTTGTAAATCACATCGTATTCGATAAATTCGGGATCACTTCCCCAAAAAGTTTCCTCGACCTCTTTTCTGTCAAGAAGTCCCTCTTCAATAAGTATATCCAGATCAATAAAATACGGATTTCCCGCAAACGCGGAGAAAGACTGGTACGGGCTGTCTCCGAAGCTCGTAGGTCCTACCGGAAGCACCTGCCAGTACTTCTGCCCTGAAGCTTTAAGCATATCGACAAACTCATACGCCTTTTTTCCCAATGTCCCGATTCCGTACGGCGACGGAAGGCTGCTTACAGGGAGCAGTATTCCCGCGCCTCTTTCCAGTTCTTTTCCCATACCGATTACACCTTTCCTTGCTCCCGCGCCTCTTCACGCGCATAATGGTATCCCCGAGGGGAATCATAAAGCATTTTTAAGAAAATTTACCAGAACTTTATACTTGCATTCTAATATCAAAATAAGCTCCGGCTCTTGCACAATACTGGCATAATATGATACAATACTATCAAAATAATTTCTCAGAGAGGTCGCCGCTTTGAAATATCAATACTACCGCGAAAACAAGTCGCACTCCGATTCGCTTTTCCCTTTCAATATTTATATGTGCTCGATTCCCTATGATTTCAGCGAGGTCCCGCTTCACTGGCACAACGAAATGGAAATCATTTACGTCAAAAAGGGCAAAGGTACGGTCAGCCTTGATTTTGAGTCCCGCTATGTCGAAGCGGGCGATATTATTATCGCACTTCCCGGACAGGTTCACGGAATTTTCCGTTTGGAGGGATTTTCCATGGAGTACGAGAATATAATATTCTCAGTGGACATGCTTTTGTCAAAAGTCGCGGATTCAGTCAGCGAAGAGTTCTTTGCGCCGCTTTTTTCGGGAAAGCTTCAGTTTGACCATGTCATAACCTCCGACGATTACTGCTACTCCGATTTCGCCCGCTGCCTCGACCGGGCGGACGCGATACGCATACCGCCGTTTCCCAAGGGCTACAAGCTGGCGCTCAAGGGCTGTCTTTTCGACTTCATGTACGCCATCGCCGGGATCGCCGAGGACAAGGAAGCCGACAAGGAAAGCAAGAATCTCGACAGGATAAAGGACGTAATAAAATATACGGAAAAAAATTACGCCCAGCCCATAAGTATTGAGGAAATTTCCGGCATATGCGGATTTTCACCGTCGCACTTTATGAAATTCTTCAAAAATATAATGGGCTGCTCCTTTGTCGATTACCTGAACGAATACCGCCTTTCCATGGCGTCGCGTATGCTCGTCTCCTCGGAGGACACTGTGCTGAGCGTCGCCGCCGACTGCGGTTACTATAATCTGTCATATTTTAACCGTCTTTTCAAAAGAAAATACAACGTCACCCCTAGCGAATTCAGGAAAAGACGGTCCAAACAGTAAAATTTTGTAAAATTTTTATAAAGAATTTATATTCCGATTGATTAATTTGTACACATATGCTATAATGAGATTGTTAAATAAATAACATACTTTGCCGGGTTTCCGGCTAAAGTCAATACCCGCCACAAAAGGCGGAAATAAAAATAAGGAGGTATATTTTAATCATGGCACGTTTTACTTTACCGAGGGATCTATATCACGGAAGAGGATCGCTTGAAGCTCTCAAGGGCTTAAGCGGAAAGAAGGCTATCATCTGCGTCGGAGGCGGCTCCATGAAAAGGGGCGGTTTTCTCCAGAGAGCCGAGGATTATCTCAAAGAAGCAGGTATGGAGGTAATTATTTTTGAGGGAATCGAGCCCGACCCTTCCGTTGAGACCGTTATGAAGGGCGCTGCCGTAATGCAGGAGTTTCAGCCCGACTGGATCGTGGCAATGGGCGGCGGTTCGCCTATCGACGCCGCAAAAGCTATGTGGATCAAATACGAATATCCCGACACGACCTTTGAGGATATGTGCAAGGTATTCGGTCTTCCCAAGCTCCGCACAAAGGCTCACTTCTGCGCCATCCCTTCAACCTCGGGAACCGCTACGGAGGTTACCGCGTTCTCCGTCATAACCAATTATCAGGAGGGAATCAAATATCCTCTCGCGGACTTTGAGATCACTCCCGACGTCGCTATCGTCGATCCCGAGCTTGCCGAGACAATGCCTCCCAAGCTTGCCGCGCATACGGGAATGGACGCTATGACACATGCGATCGAGGCTTATGTTTCAACCGCCAACTGCGATTACACCGATCCTCTTGCGCTCCATGCGATCCAGATGGTAAAGGATTATCTTGTAAAATCCTTCGGCGGCGACACCGACGCAAAAGCGAAAATGCACAACGCTCAGTGCCTTGCGGGAATGGCATTTTCCAACGCGCTTCTCGGAATCGTACATTCGATGGCTCACAAGACCGGAGCCGCTTTTGAAGGCGGTCACATTATTCACGGCGCAGCCAACGCAATGTATCTTCCCAAGGTAATCAAGTACAACTCCAAGGACCCTGCCGCTGCGGAACGCTATGCTTACATAGCTGATTTCGTAAAGCTCGGCGGCTCCACCACCGAGGAAAAGATCAATAACCTCATCGCAATGCTCCGCAAGATGAACGACGATCTCAACATTCCTCAGTGCATCAAGAACTACGGCGAAGGCGGACTTCCCGCCGAGACAGGCATCGTTCCCGAGGACGAGTTCCTTGAAAAGCTTCCCAAGATCGCCGCAAACGCGATCCTCGACGCATGCACCGGCTCCAACCCGAGACAGCCCAGCCAGGAAGAAATGGAAAAACTGCTCAAGTGCTGCTACTATGACACAGAGGTGGATTTCTAGGATTTTGATGCAATAATGTGTTAATGAGAACGGGGCTGTCGCATTAATGGATGAAAATTCATGAAGCGGCAGCTTCATTTTTGCTGTATATTGTCGCTCATCTTTCTCCTTTTGAGCAAAAAAAGACGCATGATTTACAATTTTCTGTTCCATGCGCCTTTACAATGTTATTTTGATATTAAACGGCATTGTTGACTACGCCAACTGCATAACCTCGGCTTCAAGTTCCTTTAATTCATCAAATGATAACGTTGGAACACATTCCGCAATTTCATCAAGTGACATCTTTCCTTTCTTTATAAGCCTTTCTGCGGTTTCTCTCGCCTCATCATGCCGCTCACTCTTAATAAACGACTTCATTATCTGTTCCTCGTCAAACAAACTCATCATAATCGTCACAACCTCCTTTTCTCTCTGCGCTAAATATTCTCTTAAAATATTCCTGTCCTTGCATATGCGAATCGTTTCCGTAACTGCCTTCCCAGTCATCCCATGCTGTTTTGTCTGCTCGTTAAAAACTTTGCAGAAAATAATGTACTGGTTGATGATGTCATCCGTATCGCTTTCATAGATAACCTTTGCTTTTACTTCAATGTCAATATCCGCGTCCTCGAAAAACTCTTTAGATAAAGATATTGTATCGGGTTTTTGCCCTCTATTTCCTGTAAAAATCACATAGAGTTCAGGCTTCGGCATTTTCACTTTCTTGCTCTTATAATAGTTTTGGCTGGTACGCTGGAAAACTCTTACCAAAATATTCATTGTCCATGTAGACTGCGCTTCTATGAGGATCATCAGCTTATTATTGACAATAAAGCCTAAGTCGTTATACAGGTTATCGGTCAACACATTCTCTATCGTCACATCCGTCAACGAATCCTCTGTTGCTGCGGTGTCCTCCGGATGGAGCGTTTTATACAGCCTTAGCAGATAGCTTTTATTCTGAAAAAGATCAAGGAATACGCTGTTTTTTGCGGTACGTTTTGCCATGACTTTCGGTGTCTGCTTTGTATCGTCCTGCACTTTATCACCTCAATTTCTAAAATTCCATGCTTATGAAGCTGCCAATATTCCATAAGATGCAGCACAAGATACGGTATATCCTGCTTCTACTATATTCTAATTATACAAAAAAACACTTATCTGTACAATAAAATTTATATTAAATTTCTTCCTACATTCGTTCTGGTTTGTTCTGTTGCCTATTCCTGGTGTCAGTTGTCGTTTTGAAGTTTTTTGCGGTGTTATTTCACCAACTACCGGATTCTTTGAGCCCTGGCAGTTGTTTTTGAACAGTAAACGGAGCTGCCCCCTAATTTCTTAGCTTAACAGCCCCGTTTTACTGCCATTTTAAAGTGAATCGGCATATATGCAAGCTAACAGCGCGCCGCGAAAATAAAGTCCCACAGCTGCACTGCTTAAGCTCGCACGCTTATGACGATTCAAGCTTCTCCATTTCGCGTTTTTAGTAAGTATAATTTATTGTCCTAGTGGAATATTCCGTCCAAGTTGTTGTTTTGGAATATGAATATATATATTTATATGTTCTCTGTCTATATATATAATTCCTATCGCGCCAGTATGCTGTATATCCATAAGGACAATTATTATAATGATTATAGTCCCAATAATTTTGACTTAACGGTCTACCGCCTCTGTCTGTTGCACTTCCTTGTCCAAAAGCAGCTGTGTCATCTTTGAAAAATTCACAAAATCCAAGGCAATTAGCAATTTCGATTGAATCAATACTTCCTGCGTTATAGTTATGATAATGAAAATAGCGCCAATCCTCATAAGCTAATTGATATTCCGTACCATTTCCGTCATCATTAGACTTTTGTGTTGAATATCTGTATATAGCTCCTGACCAATCACTTGTATATTTTTTACTTTTTCCAGTTAATGTCCACCCCGCAAGCGAAGACTTATCACTTGTTGTATTCTCTGTTTTACTCTGATTCCTTGTCTGCACCTGTCTGTTGTCATTCGCGCTTGCAGCTGTCGTACTCCAACCGCTCCAATTGCCGTAGGATATGTTCACGGTTCTGCTGGCGCTGTAAGTCTTTCCCATATATGCATACGAAGCGGTTATGGTCGAGCTTGCGTTTGAATTTTTATTTTTGTTAAATGTTACTTTTCCGTTTCCGTCAACCTTCGCCACCGAAGTATCGGATGAAGACCAATTCACTGTAATGCCCTGCTGTTTGCCGGCATCGCACGAAGCCGTCAGCATGCTCGAAATTGAACCGTTGATGCCGCCGGTTATGCTTATCGTCGGCTTTTTGACGGTTATGGGGTACGAAGTTTCCTTGCCATCGTAGAAAACCGTCACAGTCTTGCTTCCCTCGGTGCTCATGTCAGGCACGCGGATTTCGCAGTCGCTGCCTGATACATTGGCAATGCTTTGATCGTTGTATGTAACCTTAAGTACAGCTCCTGCAGCGGAAACGTTGTCTCCAATATAATAAACGGTTTCGTCCGCCGCTTTTTCAAGTGAAATTGAAGTCACATAAACATCCGCCCATCTTGCATACAAGGTAGTATTCCCTGCCGTATTATATACGGTTTTCAAGGTGACTCTGCTTCCGCCCGACATTGCGGTATACCAGCCTTCAAAAGTACTTCCAGCTTTGGACGGTGTGGGCAGACTCCCGTATTCCTTACCGTACTCAACCTCCTGATTTTTTATTTCGCAACTCCCACCATTTAGATCAAAGCTTACTGTATATATTATACTATCCTTTGTTCTCCAATGTGCATACAGCGTAGAATCTCTATCAAACCTATATCTGCTTTTATCTGTAACCATAATTCCGCCTGTTTCATCGGTATACCAACCCGCAAATACATATCCCTCCTTAACAGGAGTAGGTAATTCGCCGTAACAAGCTCCATATGCAACCTCTTTAATATCTGTGATTGGAATTCCTCCGTTTGTATCAAAAGTTACAATAAATTTTTCGTTTCTTAAATTTTCGTCTAATGTATATGCTTCACTTTCATCAGTATCAATCTCGCTGCTGGTTTTTTCGATTATTGCCTGAGACGTGTAATCTCCATACAAAATATCATCCTGCTTTGTTTCATCGGGAAGTGAATCGGTTTCCACAGGTGTAGTAGTAAAATATGTATCATCTATATAATAAGTCTCATCATTTTCAATCGTATATCTATCTTCAGTTGAGTCTTTATTAGATACGCAATTAAAATTCATTTTTGTAATAATTACACCAATGAGTGACATAAGTCCCAGTATAATTGGTACTATAATTTTACTCATAATTTTAATGCTTTTTTTAGAATTACTCTTATTATCTTTTTTTGTACCATCTATGCGAATAGTACCCTTATTTTCACTTCTTTCTAAAGCATTATTTGGCTCAGTTTCAAAACTGTTACAATTTACAATTATATCTTTCTGATGGTTATTTTTTTCAGAATTATTTGCCCTATCTTTTATAGGATTATTAATACTTACATATACATTTCTATTTTTACTGCTAATAATATTATTATTTTCTATATTTTTATGTGATCTATTAAAAAAATTTCCTTTTTTATTTTTCAAGACAAATTCCTCCTCTACTGTATTTCACTCAAAGAATAATTTTCATCACTTTCTGTACAAATCTAATACCAATAAACTTGCATTTTTAAAATAATAGTATTTTTATTCTTACTTTGCTAATTTTATCATTTGTATAATACCATATAATGTTTTAAACTGCAAGAAAAAATCCTAAGCATTCGCTTAGAATTAAATCGCTATCAAAAATATAAGCATTCATACATCATCTTGCCAATTTGTTTAATTATTACATTCTAGAATTCTGTTATTATAATAAATGCAGAATTTACTATATATAAATTATTTTTTCAAATATTATAATATTATTTCTAAAGCATGAAATAAGTCATATTTTCATCTTATATATAACAATATCTCAGCCTCTTTTTCCTTCCTTCACATACATCCTCGACATCTTTTCCTCCCCGTCTCCCTGCGCCATACAAAGAAACCGCCACCCGTACCTCTCGTAAAACGAATCGTGATCGGTCAGAAGATAAAGCGTGTCTATTCCCATATCAGCCATATCGGCGCACACAAAATCAAGAAGCGCGCCCGCTATGCCATGACAGCGATACTCCTCCTCCACATACACGGCGCATACATTCGGCGTAAGGTCCTTGCGGTCGTGAAAATCATTCTCGATCACGCCAAGACCTCCGACAATAACACCGTTTGCCGCGTCCATTGCAAGATACCACTGTGGAACTGCCGATTTGTTTTCAAGACACTCCGCGATGCTTTCGGCGTAAGCCTCCTTGGGGATTCCCCATTTATCGTGGAACCACTGCGCCGCCCTCTCGGACAGCGCGCCATTCTCCCTTATTTTTATGATATTTATTTCTTTGTTCATAATCAGAATCCTTCCAAAGCGCCTCTCCTTGCCGCCTCCTCAATAAGCCTCGGCTGTATGTCGGGGTATGTCCATTTCTCCGGCAATGTATCGGTCATCACGATTTTTTCTATCTCGCTGTGAAGCTCAGACTCAAACTCCCTGATGTCGGCGGCGTAAAGCATTCCGAAAGTCTCCTGTCCGTCAAAATTATCCCGCGCCGTCACTGAATACACACATACAGGCTTTATGTCAAAAACAACCGCGCCCGTCTCCTCGTAAAGCTCCCTTTTCGCGGTTTCAAGAACAGTCTCGCCCGCCTCCCTGTGCCCTCCCGGCACTTCAAGGGTTTCCCGCTCCCTGTGCTTGCAGAAAACATATTTGCCGTTGTGCCTTGAGATAATGACCGCAAATTTTAACAGCGCGTCGTCAACGCTATCATAAAAATTCACAGCCGTTTTCTGACTTTCGATAAGCGCCTTTACTTCCGAAAGGACTGGCGGGTCAAGCTGGAGCGGATACTTTGAGATCGCCGCTGCCGCGCACGCGCTCGCAAAAGACACAAGCTCGTCGTCAGACATATTTTTCATCAGGGCGTATACGCAACCCGCCTTGAAAGTATCGCCAGCTCCGAGCGTTTTCGCGTTTTCCACCTTATATGGCATGAAGCGGCGCGGCTTTTCGCCCTTTCTTCCGTATATAAATTCCCTGCTCCCGTTTGTGATTACCGTAATCCCGTCGCTGCCGTCAAGATAACGTTCAAATAGCTCCTCCCTTGTTTTTCCGGGATAGTTGTTCTGAAGGCTTTCGCCGGAAATCACGGAAACAGCGGCGTGCCTATGTATAAAACTGTCGTATTTGCAGTCGATCGTGACATATGGCTTGCCGTGCTTTACGCAGTATTCGGCCGCAAGATTGGAATCGTCCCCGAAAAACGGGTCTATGGCGGCTGCCTTGCAATCCGCTATGTCCGTTTCCTTCGGCTTGTTCCAGTGTTTTTCTCCGGTCCGCCACGCCCTTGCGTAGAAATCCCCGAATGTCCCCATCGGCGTCCTCGCGTCGCCGTGAACTATGATATAATCCTCAAGCCCCGCGAACTCTCCGTCAAAGCAAAGCGAATCAAGCGTTACCGACTTGTCTTTGTAAAAATCGCGCACAAAAGCCTCGTCGGCTCCGCCTATATGCGTGCCGTCGATTTTTACGTCCGCGCCAAGCGAAGCAAGAACAGTCGCGCAGGTTCCGGTTTCACCGCCCGGAAAGCGGTACGCGGCGGCAAGCTCCGAATATTCGTCGGGCTTCAAAAAATCCCCCTCCAACAAAAGACTGTGCGAGATAACTATCATTCCGTAACAGTAAATATCGAATCGACTCATACTTCCTCCTTGACTTTTATCTTCTTTTTCACCGCCCCAACTGCCGCAAATGCAACGAACACGGCAAGATTCGCGCATACGACGCTCGCCCCTGCGGGCGTTGATTTTGCGAAGGACAGCGTTATTCCCGTTATAAAGCACAGCACGGCGATTATTACCGAGCAGACCACGACGCTTTTGTATCTTTTGCACACGCGCATTGCCGACAGGCTCGGAAAAATAACCAGACTTGATATGAGCAGCGCGCCCATCATCCTCATTCCGATGACCACAGTAAGCGCCGTCAGCACCGCAAGGACCGTGTTGTACGCTCCTGCTCTCGCGCCAGTAGCCCTCGCGAAGGTTTCGTCAAAGGTGACCGCAAAAATCCTGTTGTAAAAAATCATAAAAACGATTATCACGACCACGGAAAGTATACGGCTTATCAAAGCGTCCTGCGCGCTTAACGAAAGGATGCTTCCGAACATATAATTATTCACGTCCGTATTCATTCCCGACGAAAGCGATATTATCATAACTCCGATCGCGAGCGCGCCGCTGCATACGATCGCGGTGGACGCGTCGCCCTTTATCCGGCTTCTCTCACTTATCTTCAGCATAAGCACAGCCGAAATCACGCACACGGGAATCGCCGCCCAGAGCGGAGCGATCCCGCACGCGGACGCCCCCGCCATCGCCGCGAAGCCGACGTGCGAAAGCCCGTCGCCTATCATCGAGTATCTTTTTAACACCATGCTCACGCCAAGAAGCGCTGCGCATAACGACACAAGCACGCCGACGGTAAGCGCCCTCGTCATAAATTCATAATGAAACATATCCCCTAAAAGCTCAAGCATTGTCCCGATCTCCTTCTCCGGCGGCAAACCGCCGTCCCTCCTTAGTCGTAAGGTAATCCTTTGTTTCACCGAAAAAAACCTGCCTGTGCGAAAGATGCAGGATATGGCTCGAATATCTCGCAGCCGCCTCAATGTCATGCGACACCATTATCACCGTTATCGCAAGCTCCCTGTTTATTTTGTCTATAAGCTCGTATAGCTCAGCCGTTACTATGGGATCAAGCCCCGCCGCCGGCTCGTCAAGTATCAGCATTTTGCGCGTCGCGCACAGCGCCCTCGCAAGCAGCACCCTCTGCTGCTGCCCGCCCGACAGATCGTGGTAGCATTTGTTCTGTATCCCGTCTATTCCCATAAGACGCATCTTTTCCTGCGCGTCCCGCTTATCCGCCCTGTTGTAAAAAGGTCTCGCGCCGAGCGAATTGAGCCTGCCCGAAAGCACGACCTCCGCGACGCTCGCCGGAAAATCCTTCTGCGCCTCCGTCTGCTGCGGAAGATAGCCTATCTCGCTCGGGCGCAGCCCGTCCCCTGTCAGGATCTCGCCGGACATCGGCTTTTTAAGCCGGAGAAGCCCCTTTATAAGCGTGCTTTTGCCCGCGCCGTTTTCTCCGACGACACACAGATATTCGCCTCCGTTAAGAGCGAAATTTATATCCGAAAGTATTTTTTTTCCCTCGTATCCGAGGCTGACATTCCTGCATTCCAAAAGTGCCATCAGCCCAGCGCCTCCTTTAACAAATCCATATTCCTGCGCATAAGCGTGACGTATGTCTCGCCGTTGTCAAAATCAAGCTTGGACAGATTGTGTCCCGTGTAAAAGGTTTCCACCCTTGCCCCCGACTCGTCCGCGATGGTTTTCGCCATATTTTCGTTGCTCAGCTCTATCTTGAAAACTATCGGGACCCCGTCTTTTTTTACCTCGTCTATCAAAAAAGCTACCGTCGCCGCGCTCGCCTCAGACTCCGACGCGCAGCCCGGAAACGCCGCGTAATATTTCAGTCCGTATTCCTCCACAAAATACCGCAGCGGGAATCTGTCGCCGAACACCAAGGTATCTCCCTGCGCGTCCGACACCGCGCTTCTGAAATCGGCGTCGAGAGCCGCAAGCTCTTTACCGTATTTCTGCATATTATTTTTATAAAAAGCGGCGTTCGCCGCGTCAAGACGCTCAAGCGTCTCCGTTATCTCACCGCAGATAAGCGCGGCGTTCACGGGCGAGGTCCAGACATGCTCGTCCCATTCCGCGTGGTCGTCATCTTCGTCGTGACCGTTCCAGCCGTCCATTCCTTCTACAAACTCCTCCTCATATCTTTCTTCCACGCAGTCCATAAGCTTGATTATCTCCATGGACGACGTGTCCATTGAAGAAAGAATATCCTCCACCCACGCGTCGTTTTCGCCGCCTACATATATGAAAAGATCGCAATTTTGCAGACTGATTATATCCCTAGGCGTCGGCTCGTATGAATGCGCGTCCGTTCCGGGCTTTAAAAGCATCGCGCAGTCCGCCTTATCGCCCGCGATCTGCCTTACGAAATCGTAAGGGGCAAAAATCGTTGTCACCACGCTTAATTTATCGCCTTTATCCGGGGCTTCCGGCGTACAGCCCGCCGCAAAAACCGCGCAGAGCGCAGCAAAAAGTAAAGCGGTTATTTTTTTCATGTACGCGTCACCTCCTGCACTCTCCGCATATCCCGTAAAGCACCGAGGATTCGCATTTAAGCTCAAAACCGTGGTGCTCCATGATATGCTCCGATATTTCCTGCATAAACCCGCATTCCAGATGTATAATCCTTCCGCATTCCGTACAGTGCAGATGCAAATGCTCAAGGCAGTTGTGACGACGCCCTCCTATATACTGAAAAGACGACATTTCCCCCTTGCCCGCCGCATATTTGATAAGCTCACCGCCGTCGTTCAGCTTATTAAGGAAACGGTAGATCGTGGAAACATTGACCTCGATACCCTCTTTTTTAAGATACTCCTCTATATCTCCCACCGTAACGGTCTTATCACTGTTTTCGGTGAGATATTTCATAATTTTCGTGTGACTGACCGTAGAATACGATTTTGCCATCTCTGCCTCCGTAAAAACGCAAGTCATTAGCTTTTGCAATTCATTCGCAATTTGTATGATAGCACGCCGGCAAAAAGCTGTCAAGTCATACCGGAGATTCACTCACGCGCGTCTTGACCTTTAAACGCCAAAGTGCTATTATTTTTTAATAATGGATTTCTGAACTGAAAGGAGAAAAAAATGGCTAAGAATTTTAGCGAAATTTTGGAACAGGCAAAAACCTGCAGCAAAAAAAAGGTTTCCGTTGCCGTAGCTCAGGACGAAAACGTGCTTGAGGCTGTAAAACTTGCCAAGGAGCAGGGCATCGCCGATTCGATACTGGTAGGCGACGCGGATAAAATCAAAGAAATCGCGTCTTCAATCGGAATGAAGCTTGAGGATTATGAGATAATTGACGTAAAAGACACCACGGAAGCTGCTCTCGCCGCCGTCAAACTGGTTCACGAGGGCAAAGCCGATATGTATATGAAGGGACTTATAGACACAAAGGGCTTCTTAAAAAGCGTTCTTGACAAAGAGGTCGGTCTGCGCACCGGCAGCCCGCTATCCCATGTCTGCGTTTTCGACGTTGAAGGCATCGACCGCCTTCTCTTCCTTACGGACGTGGCTTTCATACCCTACCCCACTCTTGAGGACAAGGTAAACATCATAAACAATACCGTAGAAATATGCGAGGCGTGCGGCGTTACCAATCCCAAAGTCGCTCCGCTTGCGGCAGTCGAGGTCGTCAACCCCAAAATGCCCGCAACCGTCGAAGCCGCCGAGCTTACAAGAATGAACGAAGCCGGCGAGATAACCGGATGCATAGTTGACGGTCCCCTTTCGATGGACCTCGCCACCTGCCCCGAAGCCGCCGCTCACAAGGGCGCTACCGGACGCAAGATCGTAGGCGACGCCGACGTGCTTCTTTTCCCCGACATTCACGCCGGAAACATTACATACAAGGCTATGGTCCACTACTGCAAGCTTGAAAACGGCAATCTCATAACGGGAACGAAGGCACCCGTTATCCTCACCTCGCGCTCCGACAGCGTGGAGGTAAAAATAAACTCCATAGCGCTCGGCGCTGTTGTCGCTGAAAGCCTTAAGAACCGTTAAAAACGATACCATTATGCGCTGAAACACAGCGCAATATCAATGAAACCCTCTGCGAGGATACTATTATGCGCTGGAAGACAGCGCAAGATCAATGAAACACCCTTCGGGTATACCTTTTTGCGTTGAGGAGCAACGCATGAATAATGAAAGGAGCACACAATAATGCCTATCAGAAGTCTGATAATCAATCCCGGCTCGACCTCTACCAAGATCGGTGTTTTCGAGGACGAGACCCTTCTTTTTGACGAAACGCTTCGCCATTCAACCGAGGAAATCTCGCGTTACGACAGCATACTCGCGCAGAAAGATTTCCGCAAGGATATAATCATATCTTTTTTTGAAAAAAAGAACTTTGACATCAAAACTCTCGACGTTATAGTTGGAAGGGGCGGTCTTTTAAAGCCCATTCCGAGCGGAACCTACGCCGTTGAGGGCGAGCTTCTGCACGACCTTGAGATCGGAGTTCAGGGACAGCACGCCTCCAATCTCGGCGGAATACTTGCCAAAGAAATCGGAGATTCCATCGGCGTTCCCTCATACATAGTCGATCCCGTTACGGTGGACGAGCTTGAAGCCCCCGCAAGATATTCGGGCGTTCCCGAGCTTCCGAGAATCAGTATCTTCCACGCGCTCAACCAGAAGGCAGTCGCAAGACGTTACGCTAAAGAGATAAATGCGCCCTACGATTCGCTTAACCTCATAGTTGTCCATATGGGCGGCGGCGTGTCCGTAGGTGCTCACAGTAAGGGAAAGGTCATAGACGTTTTTAACGCCCTTGACGGCGACGGCGCCTTCTCTCCCGAAAGAGCCGGCGGCGTACCCTCAGGATCGCTTATCAAAATGTGCTTTTCAGGCAAATACACCGAAAAGGAAGTTTATAAAAAAATCGTCGGAAACGGCGGCTTCAACGCATATCTCGGCACCAACGATATGCGTGACGTTGCAGCGAAAAAGCGAAAGAGCTGCGCGCCGCTTTCATCTTCCAGCTCGCGAAGGACATAGGCTCAATGGCTGCCGTTTTAAACGGCAGGGTTGACCGCATCATAGCGACCGGCGGCATCGCATACGACAGCGCCGTTATAGACGGGCTTAAGGAGCGCTGCGAATGGATAGCGCCCTTTACCGTATATCCCGGAGAGGACGAGCTTCTCGCTCTCGCTCAGGGCGGTCTGCGCGTAATGAACGGCGAGGAAAAGCCCAGCGTTTATTAAAATGCATACAAAAAAAATCGGGTTGGGAAGGCTTTGCCCAACGCCCACATAAAATGGCGGCACAGCATAAAACCTGTGCCGCCCTTTTAATTTCTTCACTTCGCTACGATCTAATCTGTCAAATATCCTTTACCCGCGCACAATGAGCATTTGGGAGAGCCCTTACAATACTTGCATTTTTTGCTGCCATGACAGCTGTTGCAGGTAACGGAGCTTGAGCCCCAGCCGGAATGTCCCAGACCGTTGCAGACCGAGCAGATTCCGCTGCCATAGCACAGTCTGCACGAGCCGGTTCCCTGACAGCGGGCGCAGGTACGGGTATGCGTCCCTGTCCCGCCAGTCGAGCCTCCCGTAGAACCTCCGCCCGTTGAACCTCCCGTCGAGCCTCCTCCCGTCGAGTAGGTTGAGGAATTTCCGCTTCCCTTACATTTTGGGCAGACTCCCTTGTTGCACGCCATACAGACTTTTTTACCTGTTGTCGAGCAATATTTACAATCTACTTTTATATAGGAATGAATACATCTTATATTTCCGGTTCCGCCGCATTCGCTGCACTCCGTCTTTCCGTCTCCGCCACAATCAGGACAGAGGTGACTGTTCTTACAGTATATATATCCCTTTCCCAGACACAGACAGTTTCCTTTTCTGGTACATGTATAGTATGGATAGCTTCCCGGGCATGGTATTTTTCCTCTATCGCACTCGGAGCAGGAGTCTGTAATTCCTTCGCCGTAACAGCGTGCGCATTGTCCCACATATCCTTCTCCATTACATGCGCTGCAGGTTCTGGTGTAAATTGTGGAGCTTGTAACGGGGTATGATGAGGGTCGGCACCCGTATTTACACTCATTCATTTTGCCCGTACCGCTGCAATATTCGCATGAACCGTAATATCCTGTTCCCTGACAATTCCAGTGCTTACCCGTACCGGCGCAATCCTCGCACAAAACACCCTTGTCAGGCGCCCACTTAGCATAGAAGGTCACGGTATCACCGTTCACCGCCGTCGTTTTTGATACCGAAGCTTTGTTTTCATATACATATCTCTCATATTTGGAGCCTATGGCGGCGACCTCAGAGGCGCTTACCCAGCCGTCTTTTCCGCAGAACCACTTATCGTCGGAGGCACGGTGCGCCGTCCAGCCGACGAAGGTGACTCCGCTGCCCATAGTGAAGATATTCGCCCTCGTAGCGGTGCTTACCCCGTAGGTTATCGTCTGGTCAGCCATGCTTGCGCTTCCGCCGGTTAAATAATAGTAATAGCCTGCATTGTATTTTATTGTGTATGTGTTGGCTTTCCAGTATGCGTAAAACGTCACAGTATCTCCGTTTACCGTTGTGGTCTGCGCCACCGTGTTTTTGTTAGGGTATAAAGCTTTCTTGTAACCCTTTGTGCTGATCTCGGCTGCCGTCCTCCAGCCGTCGTTTCCGCAATACCATTTCTTGTCGGACGCGCGGTAAACAAGCCAGCCCCCGAAGCTGTAGCCTGTTCTTTTAAAAGCGTTCGCCCTCGTCGCCGTCCTCACTCCGTACGTTATCGTCTGGTCAGTCATGCTTCCGCTTCCGCCGTTCGCGTTGTACTTTATCGTATACTTCTTGGCGGCGGTGTTTTTATTCCA
>ERZ777011.2178-NODE-2178-length-16739-cov-4.087509_pt1 | contig 16739 bp, 10 predicted proteins | sample MGYA00374964_ERZ777011 | MGnify/ENA primary metagenome ERZ777011 (study PRJEB29310, sample SAMD00008975) | mouse gut metagenome | study: EMG produced TPA metagenomics assembly of the Metagenome analysis of fecal microbiota from mouse which was promoted...
GGCGGATTTCTTCTTCGTCGACGCAAACGATTTCCGCCGAAAGGTCGCAGTCGCCGTCTATCTCTCCGCCGAAGGCGGCGGACAGGGCGGAAAAACGCCCGTCACCGTAAATTATCAAACCGTTCATATCAATTCTTCTTGGAAATAGACAGCTTGGGATATTCCACACGCGAGTGATATACCCCCGTAAGCTGGTTGACTATGGTATTTTTTATTAACGTAAGCTCGCGCATTGTAATGTTGCAGTCGTCGAACTGCTCCATATCCAGTCTTTCGTTGATAAGATTTCTGACAAGCGATTCGACGTTGGCGGGCGAGCGGTCGCGCAGGGAACGCACGGCGGCTTCGGACGAGTCGGCAATCATAATTATCGCCGCAATCTTACTGGCAGGCTTGGGTCCGCGGTAGGAATAGTTGCTCATATTGAGTCCGCCGTCGCTCATTTTAAGCGCCTTGACGTAGAAATATTTTATGGGCATAGTGCCGTGGTGCTGTAACGCCACGTCCGCAAAAAACTCGGGCAGACGGTATTTTTTTATCAGCTTCGCGCCGTCGCGGGAGTGATTGCGTATTATGTCGACGGAAAGCTCGGGCGTAAGCTCGTTATGGAAATTGTAATCCGTCTGGTTTTCCGCAAACATTTCCGGACCTTTGAGTTTGCCTATATCGTGATAGAACGCCGCCGCGCGAGCCAGCTCCGAATTTTCTCCTATCTCGCGTGCGCAGGCTTCCACAAGCTGCGCAACAACTACCGAGTGGTTATATGTGCCGGGGGCGTTTTCCTTTAATTTTTTGATAAGCTTTGCGTCGTCGCTTGTAAGCTCCCTGAGTCTGAAAGGCGTAAGCTCGGAAAACATACCCTCGAACGCGGGAACGAGCGACATGAAAAGAAGCACGGACAGCGTACAGTCGAACACCGCCCAACCCACAAGCAAAAACGCATATTTCCAAGTTATGACGGCCTCCGACGGAAGCTGCATTATAACGTTTATGAAAATAGTCGGGATACAGAGAATGACGCCGATAACCACACAGCCGAGACGGGTTTTAACCTTGTCCATCAAAAACACCGCAAGTATTCCGCCGCAGAACGTGGTCAGAAGGCTTGCAAAGCTTTCTATCGGCGCTATGCCGCCCGTGATAAGTCCGCCTATATTGTCGCTGCTGTTTAAGTACCTGTTAAAAATGAAAGTGAGAAGACCGAAAGTCGTGTTGACCAAAATAGCGTCCCTGCGGCGCAGAAACAACGCCGTCATAAGCGCGATAAATAAGAGAGGTCTTGCCGTGCCGCTTACGTATTTCCCGACAAAAAAGCATATTATAAACGATAATACGAGCATCAGGTAAATTTCTATTATTTTTCTGGAATTCGCCAGGACGCTCTTGTTTTCAAAATAGAAGTACACATAAAGCATGGCGGACAGAGTGATTACCGATACCGCCGCGGTTATGATATTTTTCGAATACTCTTTTATGAAAGATAAAATTTCGCCGTTTACACTGAAAAATATTAAGCAACACATTGTCAGCGCGAGTATTGCCGTACACAGCGCGAACACGAGTATGCTTGTCAACAGCTCTCTTTCAGTCAGTTTGGTTTTCAACCCCGTTCCTCCTGTCGCCGTCCCTTTCGTAAGCCCTGACTATGCGCATAACCAGAGGATTACGGACGACGTCTTTATCCGTAAGGTAAACTATTTCAATCCCTTCCACTTCTTTTAAAACCTCCGCGGCGTGCGGAAGACCGCTCGACTTCCCCGCGGGAAGGTCTATCTGCGTTACGTCGCCGGTGACGACCATTTTACTGCCGTCGCCGAGACGCGTAAGAAACATTTTCATTTGTTCGCGCGTGCTATTCTGCGCTTCGTCCAAAATTACGAAAGCGTTTGAAAGAGTTCTGCCGCGCATGTATGCAAGCGGCGCTATCTCTATCGAACCGCGCTCCATAAGCTTTGTGTAGGTTTCCAAGCCCAGCATTTCCTGCAACGCGTCGTACAGCGGGCGCAGATACGGGTCAACCTTGGTCTGCAAATCGCCGGGCAGAAAGCCCAGCTTTTCACCCGCCTCTACCGCGGGTCGCGTAAGAATTATTTTGTCGACCTGCTTTTGCTTCATTGCCTGTACGGCAAGGCAAACGGCAAGATATGTTTTGCCGGTACCCGCCGGACCTATACCGAAGGTTACCGTCTTGCTTTTAATTGCGTCGACGTACCTTTTCTGCCCGACGGTCTTGCACTTTATCGGCTTGCCCTTAACGGTTATCGCAACCGTGTCGGAGGAAAGCTTGGTTATGTCCTGCGCTTTGCCTTCAAGCGACAGCTCTATGCAGTAAGCAACCCTGCCCTTGTCGACCGTCTCGCCGTTTTCGGCAAGAATTAGAAGACTTTCCACGACCGACTCCGCCTGAAGGACCTTTTCTTCCGCGCCCTCGATTATAATCGCAGCGCCCTCGACGCGTATGAGAACGCCCAGCTCGTGCATAATGAGATTTGCGTTTTCGTCAAACGTACCAAGGATTTTTTGCAGCCTGTCCGCGCTGCCTGCGTCAATTTTTTTAACTGTTTTTTTCATAAAATTTATTCCATATTGATACTTAACTTATAAAGATAAGTAAACTCCACGGTATAAACAACGCCCTCTTCCGCCGCGCGGACTTTATGGCTGCGCGTGACAATTTTTTCGGCGTCGATATTTACGGAAGCGTACGCGGCTTTAAGATTTTCGTCCGACTCGCACGGGGCGAAATACTCTACCGTACCGCTACACTCCAATTCCGCAAAGCCTGCGGCGAGACAGTCGATTTTTTCTTCCCCCGCAAGGGTGTACGCCGCGATAAGCGTATCGCCCGCATTGACCCTGTCGCCGACGGAAACCGCCGCCGTGCCGCAGACAGCCACTATTCTTTTCACGGCGCCGCTTCTGTCCGCAATCAAAGGCGTACGGCGCGCGGACTGAGAATATTGACCGTCGACCTGAACGTCAACCTTTAAAACACTTCCGCGTTTTTTGATGTTGCAGAACGTGACGGACGGCAGGGCAAGTATTTTGCCCGTAGCCATCGGAAGGTCGAAATTTCTGTAAAGCTTAAATTCCTTTACGCCAGACTCGTATATAATACGCTTAACCTCGTTGGAAAGGTAACTTCCGCTTCCGCTTACGGAAATTTTGAAAATGAACGAATTCGAAAAAGCCGCCGCCGCGGCAAAAATTACCGCACCCACGGCAAGACCGATACGGTTTAAAAGCGTTTTGGCAACGCGTGCACGCCTACCGAGTCCGTCTACTTTGATATTATAACACGGCTTGGAAAAAATTGCAAAAACTTTTTTGACATGTTTGTCTTTTACGGAAAATATAAAGCGCGTACCCTGCCTTTTACAGTCGTATATGCCTATTTCCGCCTTTTTAAGTTTTTTTACGGCGGTTTCCGCAGAGGAAATTACGCTTATTCGGGTTAACTCAGTCAATTTTTACCCCCGAAATTTCGCCCTTTATAAGCAAGTCTTCCTCAAAATACTTTCCCAATGTAAGGTTTGCCCCCTCTATGGTAATTTTATTCTTTTTCAGTGCGAGAACTATTTTTTCCGCGGAATATTCGACGACTCCCTTTACGCTGCGGAAATATCCACCGAACCCGGGAACGACGGAAAACGATTTAAGCGTATCGGCGCCCAGCTCCGATAAAATTTGGTCGAGAAGTTTCATATAATATTGTATGTATTTGAAAATTGGGGTATGCTTTGTTCAACGCATTGTTATCCCGCCCGCCTCAAACCTTTGAACACGTTAAAAAGCCGCCGCGCATTGTGCGCGGCGGCTTTTGTTTTACTGCTTTACAGCCGTTTTCATTATTTGTTGTATACAAATTTGAAGGTCAGGTTTCCGGTAACGGGCAAATGGTCCGCAACCGAATTCCAGTTTGCGTCCGTACAGGAAACAGTCAACTCTCTGGTATTATTGCTACCCGTTAAACTGTTTTTGGTTTTTATCCTGATTTCGCCTACAAGCGCATTTGCGCTGTCGGACTCCGTCATTATGTTATAAACCTTCTTATCGCCCTGTATATCCTTCGTATAAACAACTTCTCCTTCGAGAACTTTTACAGAATACGACGACTGCTGTGTACCGTTTATTATAATTTCTTTCGACGTGCCGAATCCGGATACATTGGTTTCCGCGTTTACGGTCAAGGTATAGTATACTCTGCCGTACAGAACGGTGCAACTTGTATTAAGCACGTTCGCTTCAGCCGTAAGCGCCGAATCGGTATACCACTTATAGAAGCTGTTTGCCTTGGAGGTATCCACCCTTACGCCCGAAATATCCACATTGGGGTTTGTGCCTTCCGCGTATGCGGCGGTATCCGCCGAAAGTTTTCCGTCGCCGTTGTACGCCCATACAGCATAATAAATACTGGATTTAACCGTATCGGAATTAAACGTCGACCCTGTGAAAGTAAGGCTTCCGCCGTATTCGTACGCCCAACCGAGGAAGATATATCCGTCGGCGACAGGCGCCTCTATCGTGCAGTCGGCTTCCGTCACGTCAACCGATTTAACGTAAACGCCGTTATTAAGCTCGTATCCGCTTACCGCTATGTTGCTTGTAAGCGTTACGGAATTTATGCCCGCATGCTCTAAAACAACGCTTATTTCCACTCCGCCGGACGGCATTGTAAACGTGTATCCGTCCGCGTCTACGGTAACCTGCGCAGACGTCGCGGAAGTAAGGTAGTAATCCACGCTTTCGGGTTTAAGCGCAACGACGCTTCCCGCCAGTGCGTACGCGGTTCCGTTGAACGTAGCAACGAAATCGCCGCTTGCGTATGCGCTTACGCCGGAATCCGACGAAACGGTTACGGAATACCAATATGCCTCCGCCTCTGTTATGTGGACGGTTACGGTGTTGATTTTGCCGTTGGGGGTATATCCGTTTGTTACGGCTACGTTATAAGCGTTGATATATCCTTCGGGGGCGGTCTTTGCGTTCAGCTCCGCAAAAATCTGTGCGGTAATCTGTTCGACTGTCAAAGAACCGGTCTGTATACCGAATATATTGAATTGCGCGGCTTCCGCCTGACTGCCGGTCTTTTCGGTAAGCACGAACGACCATGTGCCTTTTGCATGCAATTCGCCGCCGCCGCTGCGACCGATATAGCATCCGCCGTCCCTGAAATAAGTCCAATCGTTTCCGGCGTCCGCCGTAACTTCGTTATAATACACCTTCAATTGCGTGGTTTTGCCGCCGTTCGACTCGGAACATCCGTAGAATACCGTATTTTTATCGGTACCCGCAAAGTGTACTCTGTCCGCGGTAAATACCGCCGTCTTTATTCCGTAGTTATCGAGGAACGCGCGCGAACCTACGCTTGTAATATTTTCGTGTGCGACTACGTTTTTGACGTTGGAGTTAGCGAAAGCTTCCGCAGCTATGCCGGTTACGGGATAGCCGTCTATCTCGTTTTCGAGAATGAGCCAGCTGTTATCCTGCGTATAAGGCGCCAACTTATCGGCGTCGAAGCCCGTTACGGTGTAGAATCCCGCAGAATCCATAGTGTACTTTACGCCGTTTTCCGCAACGTACTCCGCAAGTACGTATTTAGCGTATACGTCCGTAAGTCCGGCGTAATAGTTTTCAACCTTTGTCGTGTAGTTTTCGTCGGTGAACCAGCCTGCAAACGTATAGTCGCCGAAGTCCGAAGGATATTCGGGCAAAGCGCCGCCCATTGTCATGGCGCCGACTATCGTGCCGAGACCGTTTCTGTCTATATGGAAGTTAACGGGGTAAGCGTTTACCGTCGCTACGTAGACGGCGACGTCGCTTTCTATAAGCAACGCATTGCCGAGCGGGTTACCGCCTTCGTCTGTGTAACCGTAAACCGAGGTTTTACCCTCGTCGGCCCAGTCGGGCGCAAACACGTTTGTTAAGTAAACGGTAGAGCCGTAACCTATATTTTCAAGCGTGTAGACAACTTCTCCTCCGTTTATTACCGTCAGAGTGTGAGGCTCTAACGCCATACTGCAAAGATAGGAATTATCCTCCGAGTTGTAGCAGCCGAATATCGGGGTGCGGTGCTCCTGCGTTTCGGTGAACGCATGGTTGAAATCAACGTTGTTTTCCGTCACTACAGTATTGAAATAGTCGGGAACCGCCGCCGATTTATCTGTCGTAAGTCCGTTAAGGTCAACCGTCAGCATGAGGTTGGAGCCTATCGAAGCGTAAGCCTTCAAGCCGGTCAGACCGCCCTGCGCGTTGTCGCGGAGAAGCGCCGCTTTAAGCGAGCTTATCGTGCCTATGAATTCGGGATTTATGTCGAACGCGTAATAATTGTCCGCACTTCCGAGGCCCAGCTTATCGAGAACGTCCGAGCTACTGCCGTTGAAGTCCGCAGTGTAGCCGCCGCTGTTGACTATAATGGCGTTGACGTAAGCCGCAAGGTCTACAAATATATCCTTCTTATCCTTTTCCGCTTCCGCAAGCTGACTGTACAGATAATAATCCTTAGGCTTTGTAAGTCCGGTCTGTATATTGAGTTTAACGTTGTCGGCAATAAGATTCCATGCGGTACTGTTTGTGCCGAGTAACCAGCGTATAGGCGAATTTTCCTTATCCAACAGGTTATCGAGCAGGTATTCGATAGTCATAACCTTATATATGGGCGTCGTGTCCGTATTTCTGCCCATAGTAACGTAACCGTTGGAATAGGTGACGCTTATGCCCATTTGTTTGGAAACTTCCACGAAGCCGAGAGCTTTCGACGACTGCAAATCGCCCTTTACGGACAGGTAGAATTTATCGTTTTCGTCAAGTCCCGCCGTAAGCTGAACGTTGTCGATATCTATATTGACGCTGATGACCGAGTAAGCGATATCTATATCTATATGCCCGCCCGCAAAGGTGTAAAGCGTGTTGAGCTTACCGTCCGTGAACGCGGTTTTAGCGACGTCGGAAACAAGCTGGGACATAAAGCTTATATCGGTATAGCCGTTCTTCCAGTTTTCGTCGTAGACGCGTCTTTCTGCGGGAACCGCGGAAAGCGTTAACCAGCTTGCCTTTGCGCCCTCCGTCTTGACGGAAGCTTCTATCGAATGAGTTTCGGGATTAATTCCAATAGTAACCGTACCTATTTCGGGAGCGGCTATGCCCAACATGCCGAGAACGTAATCGGGATTGACAGTTACGGTATTCACTCCGTCTACTTTCGAGAAGTTGACCGCCTTTGAGAAGTCGAGCGTAAGTATTTTGGAAATTACGTCCGTCAAAGAGGATTTTGTTTCAACCGCCTTTGCCGCAGATTTTACGTCCGCCGCAGTATCGCCGTTGCCCTTACCCGTTATTACGGAAAGCAGGTCCGTGTCGGTAATCAACTGAATTACCTGTTCCACTGCGGAATAAATATCGTGTACGTCCGCCCTGACTTTTATATTGGTCAGAGTGATATTTGCGATTTTGCGAAGCTCTATGAAGATATATTCGTCCGCATAGCGCGCGTTCGCGCTGACGGGTGTTCCGTTTATATCGAGTTCTATATCGGCTTCGACAAGCTTGTTTTTGGAAATTTGTCCGTCGACAATGCCGTGCGTGTAGTAAAGATTTGCATTAACCTTAATGCCCGCAAGCGCCTGTATACTGCTGTCCGAGCCGTTAAGCGCAAGGCTGACTGTATAAGTGTCCGTGCCGAGCACGTTCTGCACGGTCAAATCTTCGATAACCGCAAACAGATAATTGTAAATAATTTCGGTAAACGCGTCGCCTGCGACGTCGGTAGATGCGAAAACGATATCCGCGCCGCCGTACGTCCAGTCTACGGCAAGGTTGCCTTTGCCTGCGGTAACCTTGGCGTTTGCGTACGCTATTTCCGTACCGTCGTTATTGTTTGCCGTAAAGTCAATCCACAAATTATTATCCACGCCGAGCGCGAGAGAGCCGTTTACCGCATGCTTTATAAGCATAGATTCAAGCTTTTCGCCGTTGTCGCCGTATGTAAGTTCTACCGTAAGGTTACCGATAAAATCGAGAACGGTTTTAAGCACGGTTTGAACGTTTTCGCTTTGCAGAATATTTTCCACTGCGCCGGTTATACCGGAAACGTTACTAAGCGAAGCCGAGTAAAGATTAACCGCTTCGGCGACGGTCGTATCCGTCTGTTTGTCTCCGCCGAGCAAAGGCGCAAGCGCATTCTTTATTTCGTTTATTACGTCTTTAAGACCGTCCACGTCGGAGCGGTAAATTTTAAGACCGAGTCCGTTCACCGAAAGAAGCGCAACGGGCTGCTCGGGCGAGAGGCTTCCGTCCGAAGCCGTTTCGTCGTAAAGGAACTTGACAGAAACCTTATCCTTTGCCGCCGCGCTGGTGCCGTCCGCAACGTACATTTCCAAATCGAGTGCGACGCGCTTCTTTTCGCCCCAAACGGCTTCACCGTTGCCCTTTATTGCAAGCGTTACGCCGTCCGCGGTGATTCTCGCGTCGACGTCGAACGCAACGTCTTTCGCGGCAATAATTTTATTCACTTCGACTACGGCGGATTTGACAAGTTCGATAAACACGTTAACGTCCGTATAAAGGCTTTCGTCGGGAACCGTCAAAGTTGCGTCCGAACCGGTTACGCCCACTTCCAAACCGAGCGCCGCAAGTCCGAGAGATAAGGTCGCGCGGTCGGCGCCGTCTTTGCCGAGCGCAAGCGCCGCGTTGCCGAATTTTACGTTATCGAAATTTATACCGAGTCCGCCCAGAATCTCGTCGACGCTGACGGAAACGCGTATTTCGGAATTAGCCGCGTAAATTTCACCGAACACTTTCGAGAAATCGAGATTGAGCACTTTATTTATAATTACAGCCAACCGGTTTTCCGTCTGTGCGTCGATTGCGTTTACGGAAGGGGTAGCCGTGCCGTCCGACTGACCGTTAATGACCGCAACAAGGTCCTTAACCGCGTCTATCGTGGAATTAATGTTGCAAAGGATACGCGCGCCGACGGGTTTGCCGTTGACCTCGTTTAACGTAAGATAAACCGTTCCGTAACTGCCGGAATGAATATTTACGTTATAATAAGCGGAAATCTTTGCGGAAGCTTCGCCGAGAGCGACGGAAAGGTCGACCTTCGCCGCCGTATCGCTGCCGAGTTCCACGTAAGAGTCTACGTCGATTTTCAGACCGGAAAGCATGTTTATAACGCCTTCCTTGGTGCCGTCTATGCCGAAACTTACTTTAAGCGTGTTGCTGTTAAGCAAATTGTAAACGTTGTTGGCGTAATCTACCAGGTCGACAGCCGTCTGTGATTTGTCGCGCGTGATAACCGCCGCGCCTGAATTATCGGGCGAGAGCGCCGCGTTTAAGCTTATACCCGTATTGCTGTATGTAATGCCGCCGAGCGTCGCGCCCGAGAAAGCGAATACGTCGCCCTCCCCGCCCTTCGTCCGGCTGAAATCTATCTTCACGTCCGCGCCGATACCCGTGCCGAGCAGATTGTCCGTTACGAGTGAAATTCTTGCCGAGGTTTCGGTAACTTCTTTTTTCAACGCCGAAAGAAGTCCGGCAAGCGGGTCGTCGTCCTCACCGTCCGCCGCGGGGGAATACGCCGCCGTCGCGACAGCGGGTTTTTCAAAGCGCTTAGCCCAGTCCTTGAACTGGTCGATAACCGTGCCTATTGCGCCTATGTTCGCCGTCAGGGCGAAGTCCGTACTGTAATAAGCGTCGATTTCTCCGCCGGCGAATTGAATAAACAAATCCTGTTTGCCGGTGCCGGCTTTGCCGAGCGCGACGCGCACGTCAAGCGAGTTGAGAACGTCTTTAAGGTCGGTGAGACGGGCGAAAATTTTACCGTCGTAAGCCGTGCCGCCCAAAGTTAGCGAAATGTTAAACTGCTGACCCTGCTCCGTAAGGACGTTGGAAAAGCCGCCCGCGAGAATGTCCGTCAAGTCCGGTTCCTTTTCTTCGGGTTTATCGTCTCCGCCGACGACCTTATTGTCGAGGTGCTCTTTGTAGTAATTTTCCAGATAGGAATAATGTTCCTCGTCTATGGCGTCAGCACCGTAAGTGTAAGTAGCCGTAGTTTTGGAAGTCGTGTCCGTCTCTATACCGCCCATTGCGGAGGGCGCGATTTTCGTCTTTTCCTCGCAATAGCTTTCGAGTATCTGCCACTGCGCGTCGAATTTGAAGGTTATTACTATACTTTTATACTGGGGATAGCCTTTAAGACTGGCCCTGGTTTTAAGCCCGTACTGATACCAGCACGCCGCCTCGTTTTTGAGATAAAATTTTTGGCTGTATGTGCCGTCGCCGTTATCGACGACTTCGTCGGCGTTCTTTATAGTGTTTTCGTTTATAACGTAAACGGAAATTTCGTTGGGGAATTCGCCGTATTTATAAAGATAAGCCTTTTTGTCGTAATAGGTAGGGGCCTTTGTATCCCAGTTTGCCGTCGTGGCGGTTGTATTTTTCCCGGGCTTCGCGCCGCCGCGCATATATCCGTCGTTATTGCCGATAAAGCAGCCCTGCGTAGCCGCCTTGGAAAGGGCGGAATACGATAAATCCGAGCTTACGGTTGCGCCGCCGACGTAACCGCTCTCCTTTTCTCCCTTATGGTCCTTCCAGGACTGGGTAATCTGTTCGTAGCCCATAGCCTTGGAGGAGTTGCGGGCATAGGAATGATAATAAGGCTGGTTGTCAAGCGTATACGCCATGTAACCGATATTTTCCAAAGCCGTATGCGCCGTGGGAAGCGAACCGTCGCCCGGTGTTTTCAGGCGGTAAGTCGTTTCGTTTTCGGGCGTGCTTATAGGGGTTTTCTTGGGTTTGCACGCAGAAAGTCCGCACGCCAGACAAACCGTGCAGATTATGGTAAGCAATATAATTGCTGATTTTCTTACAAATTTATTCATAAAATTTAACCTTTAAACGTTAATTTCCTGTTCAGTATATATTATTTTACTTGGTCTGTCAAACAAAATTAACCTTTTGTAATAAAAAATTATTACATTTGGCAAGAAAAATATACATGATGCGACAGCATTTACCATTAAATTTTCTTTACACTTATATATAATCGGTAAAAAAGGAGACCGCTATGGCTAAAAAGATATATATAACAAGCATAAAGGGCGGCACGGGCGTGTCAAGCTGCGCCGCGGGACTGGGCTTTGCGCTTGCCGCCGCGGGAGAAAGAACGCTGATAGCCGACGGCGACGTTTACTACGGCGGGGGTCTTATTGTCGGCGGTTGCGCAAATATGCAGACGTACACCCTTGCGGATTACGAAAGGGGAGCGTGCAGGGCAAAACAGATGCTTGTTCCGCACCCGAAAAACACTAACCTGTCGTTCGTTTCGTCGCTCGGGCTGAAAAATGCCGAAGCGGCGGACAGGGCGCTTGCAGAGCTTGACGGACTTTTCGACTACATACTTTTGGACAAGCTGCCCACCCCCTACTGCGACGAAGCGCTGATTGTGACTGACCCTTATATGCCGTCCGTAAAAAGCGCGGACCGCTGTAAAGCCATTCTGTCCGACGGCGGTATACGGGATATAGGACTTATTGTGAACAAACTGAACGGCGGACAGATTATAAACGGCGAAGTCATGACCGCGCAGGAAATCGCGACGGTTTTGCGCCTGCCGCTGAAAGCCGTGATACCAGAAGATTTTTCAATGCCTCTCGGAAGATGCAGAAAGACCACGCAAAAAGCTTTTGCGCTTGCCGCGGAAGTCGTACGCGCCAGAAGCGCGAACGTGTGCAACGTTGTCAGAAGGTACTTCGGACCGGTCGGATATATTAAACGCAAAGTGAGGGAAACGCTATGACCGAAAACGCGAACAGAATTATATCTTTGGACAGAGACGAAATGTCGGAGCTTGAACGCGAGCTTTTCATAAAAGACTTCAAACGGGTCGCCGACGAATACTTCGAATGCGACGGTAAGACGGATTTGGAAATTACGAGGGTCGACGGAGGCTTTCTCGTCTGCCTGCTGATGACCGCACGCAGGGTCAAATCGGTAAAAAAACCTCTGTAAATACTAAAAACGGCGTCCGCTCTTGCAAGCGGACGCCGTAAATTATTTTCAGGCTTTTATTGCATCGATTACCCTTTCAAGCTCCTCGTCGTCCTTGGTGTGCTGCCACTTTACGTCTTTAACAACCGTGCAACCGTCCTTTTCGGTAAGTCCGACGTCGTGTATGCAGGTTTTTCCGTCGGGCCAGTAAATTTTTGCGGTTGTCAGTTTAAGCGCTTCCCCCGTACTCCGGTTTATGAACGTCGACTGCATTATACCTTTGCCGAAACTCTGCGCCGTTTTTACTTCCTGCTTGTTGCTTTTCAACCAGTCGGTATACTCCGCGGAATAGTCGGAAAGAAAAATATTTTTATATTCCAAAGCGCCGTAGCAGACCATTGCGCCTATCAACGCTTCGGAGGCGCTTGCCGTACCCGAATTTGCCAGTACGTAAATTTTTACGTCCTTTGAAATTCTGCGCGAGGAATCGGAAACCTTTTGGCAGTAATCCGTTTGTGTTTTGCCGTGTTTGTCGCGCGCTATCATGGAAGGCTTTTTTGCCCCGTCTGCGAAGGCTCCCGCTATTTTGCTCATTACGTCGACGTAGCCGCCTCCGTTAGTGCGCAAATCCAAAACCAAAGATTTGCAGCCGAGCGCGTTGAACTTGGAAACCAGAGACGAAAACTCCTCCGCCGCGCTTCCGTAAAACTGCGCAAGCCGCATATAACCCGTTCCGTCTGGGAGCGAAGCAATCCTTCTGCCGCTCTCCTCCTTCAAATAGAAGCCGCCCGTCTCCGCGTCGTCGAAAATCCATGCGGACTCGTTTGTGCAAAGATAAGTATAGCTTGCCGTAAACTGACTTTTCGCCACGGTGTAAACCGTTCCGTCAACGGAGTTGAGCGTCATCTCCTCCCCGTCCGCGAAATCTTTTACGTAATCGCCGAAAATTTTTCCGCCGTCGTCGCCCCCGAAAGTTACCGTTTTTCCGTCCGCCACGCCGCTTGCAATCCACTCGCCTGCGCGCATGCCCGCTTCGTCCGCGGGGGAATTGCCCGTTACCGAGCTTATATAAATACCCTTGCCGGCCGCATAGGCGTAAGTTATGCCTATGCCGGATTTTTTGCCTTCGTTGCTGTCCAGAAGCTGTTTATATTCTTCCGCGGTGTAATATTCGGAATACCTGTCAAGATAAGTGTCCGCAATCGCGTTTAAAGAAGTTTGGGTAAATCCGCCCTCCACTCCGCCGAAGTAGTAATTTTTATTTATGGTTTCCAGCGCCCAGCGGTAAGAAGAAATTTCCCTGCTTTGGGCGCACCTGTTCGTAAAAAATCCGACCGTAAACGAAAGCGCCGCTATACACACGGCGGCTACGGCGACTATAATACCTTTGACAGCTTTATTTCGCAAAGATTTTACCTCACTTGTTTTTATAAAGAAAATATAAAATTTGGAACGTTACCGCCATTTCGAAGTTGCGGAGATCGAGCCCCGTAATCTTGCGTATTCTGTTCAGGCGGTACATCAGCGTATTGCGGTGCATGTACGTGTTGCGAGCCGTAAGGGAAATGTTCATGCCGTTTCCGAGAAAGCCTTTGACCGTCTGCATGGTTTCCCCGTCTTCGAAAATTTTTACGAAGCGGCGCATGTCGTACTTACCGAGAAGCTTGTCCTTTTCTTCTGCGGAGAGTGCGGAAACGACTTCCGATAGCGGAATATTTTCCGCATGCTTGCCGTGCGATAAAATTTCGTCCGCGTCCACGGGCAGACCTGTCGAAGTTGTCATATTTTTCTCCTATGTAAATTATTATAACCCTTTCGCATGTTTTTTGCAATATATTTTATTGTATTCGGGACGAAGCGAATAAATAACCTGCGGAGAAGTAAAATACTAAAAAAGAAGTTTGCGCGCGTCACGTCCGCGCGCGGCGGCGGCAAAGTAAAAATATACGATTATCTCTTGACATACCGCGCGTTTTGTATTAAAATGACTATATTATATAATTGTTTATAATCAGTTACTGTCGCTTCCGCACAGACATGCGGCGCGGCGCGTATAAAAATTCAACGGAGAAAATTACCAAATGGAACAATCGGAAACAAAAAAACCGTTAAAGTATGTAGCGTTGATTACATACGCAATCGCTTTGGTCTGTTTGCTTCTGGGGCTGTTCGTACCTTTATTCGACGGTAAGAATATACTTGCGTTACAGCTCCCCGACGTATTCAACTACGTTGCCGGAAAGCAGATTTTCAAATTCGGCAAAACATTTACACTGTCGTGCCCGATATTTTTCCTCGGAATGAATAAGTCCGTGGACATTATGGCATGGACAACCTTTGCTTACTTTTTAGTTACGGTGCTTGCGGTTTTCGCGCTTATACCCGTAATTATCGGTACGGTCAAGCGCATGAAAATGGCAAGCGTTTTCGCTTACTCTATAGAATGCGCGGCGGTGCTTGTTGTTTCGTTGTACGTCGCGCTCGGTTTACAGCTTGTGCCGGAGTCCAAGTTCTGCTATAACTTTATAATTCCCCTCGGCGGAAGCTTAATAGCTTTAATCGTACTCAACTGCACAAACAAGAAATTTTCGGGCGCGCTCAAAACCGTGCTGTTGTTATTGTCCTGCATTGCGTTCCTTATGCTGTTCAACTTCGTTACGGCAAACGCGAAGATAGGCGATTTTCTTATCAAAGTTGCAAATAAAACAAAGACGTCGCCGATGTTCTTTGCGGACAGCTCCGGTATAGACTTTTTATCGCTGCTTTTCGCAAGCCCCAAGGGAGAATTGAAACTGGCGTTCGATACCATGCCCGACGCAAAAAACAAAGCGGTGCTGATACTTTCGATAATAACGGCTACGACCGTGCTTTTGAACTTCTTTACGGACGTTATAGGTCTTTCCACCAACGCAAAGCGTGTCGGGTATTCCTTCAACGTCGCAAGATACCTTTTGGAGCTGTTAAGCGTTGTTTGCCTTTTTGTAACGGTTGCCGTTTGCAAGTACAAAATAGGCATAATGCTTATTGTAATATCGGTTGCGGTATTCGTTCAGCTTGCAATAAGCGTCGCTCTGCTTATACGCGATTTGCTTAAAAACAGAAAATCTGCCGAGGACGAGCAGCCCGACGTGGCAAATTACTTCACCGTACCTCCCCGCCCCGTAACGGCGGACGCACAGCAGGCGGATACGGAACCCGCGCTTGCTCCCGCTACGGAGCCTGTGGCGGAACAACCCGTACGTAACGAGTATATACTTAACCCTTACGTAACTTCCCCTCCTCCCACCACGGAGTATTCGCAGACAAATCCTTACAGAATTAAAACCGAGCTTGACGGCACCGCGGAAAAATACGAGCAGCCGCAAAGCTACAAACCCTCACAGGCACCCGCTCCTCAGCCGGCACCCCGCACGGATAGCCCCAGATATACAAGCTCTGTATCCTACGAGCCTGCCAAGGAGTTCAACTTCCCCGCACCGCAACCCGAAAAACCTTCCTATTATACTCCGCAGGAAAGTTTGCCCGAGTCGCCGGTAATAGAACAGACGCGTGTCTATAAAGTAAATACGCTTTATCAGGGTCCTACCGACGAATTTATGAAAAAGCTTACCAACGATGAAAAAGTAGAGTTTTCCATGGCGTTCATCGAAAGAAGCAAGGGCGAAATAGGCAACGTTCCCGACTATGTAATAGGCGGCGACAACAGAAAGTTCTTCTCCGCAGTGTTTATATACCTCGGAAGAATACGCGGTATAGTTTCGGACAATCTTCTTAACAAGATGTACAAAGAACTTAATATGCTTTAATTTGAAAATTTAAAACGGCTCCGTTTTTACGGAGCCGTTTTATTGTTAATTAATATAATATGTATTATAATATGTCAGGCGACGGTTTTTCAACTTATTACAGGCTACACTTGGCTGCGTTCCGGTAGTAACGGTGCTGCGTACAGTGCGCGGTACCTGTCAGCCTCCGGCGCGTCTTACCATGCTTTTCCGGCACGTACCCAAGCTGTGCGGCCTGCGACTCACAAAGCGGTTGATAATTGTTATCACGCATGATATTATAAAACAGGCGGCGGTTTTTTAACTTGTTTATAGGCTACACTTGGCTGCGTTCCGGTCTTGCTAAAGATACCTTCAACTCTCGTTACCTGACTGCTTCGGGGGCCTATAACGGTACTTATGTTGCACGTAGGTTAGCTGTGCGGCCTGCGACTCACAAAGCGGCTTCTCCTTGGGGAGAAGCTCCGCGTAGCGGTGATGAGGGGTTTTATAAATTTCCCCTCATCCGTCCTGACCTTACGGTCAGTCCACCTTCCCCCGAGGGGGAAGGCTAAATTAAACAACCGCGTATTACTGTATCCGAAAAGTACATTGACTTTCGGACGGATTAATTAAATTTTGTGAAGGGACGAGCGTTGCATTTTCCGCAAACAGCGGACACCCGCTGTTTGCGCAACGCGCCCTTTATAATCTTTGTGAAGGGAACCGCCGTCATGCCCCCTTACGTCTTAGAGACATTTTACGCGTCATACTGAGGCTTGCCGAAGTATCTTTTAAATAGTGCAGCGCAAAGCGTAATCTAAGTAACAAAAAGATTCTTTGTTTCGTTTTGCACATTATAATCGAAAAGATTCTTCACTACGTTCAGAATGACAAAAGTCTACGTTCAGAATGACAGGTGATCACACTCAGAATGACAAACAGGGGCGCAACCGACCCGACCTTAACGCGACGGCGCGTATTAAA
>ERZ777011.2179-NODE-2179-length-16735-cov-13.843225_pt1 | contig 16735 bp, 14 predicted proteins | sample MGYA00374964_ERZ777011 | MGnify/ENA primary metagenome ERZ777011 (study PRJEB29310, sample SAMD00008975) | mouse gut metagenome | study: EMG produced TPA metagenomics assembly of the Metagenome analysis of fecal microbiota from mouse which was promoted...
AACTAAAAAATCCTTGAAAAATAAGGAAAAAAGACTTGACTAAATAGGGAGGATATGCAATGAAAAAAAAGGAACTTATCAGAAGGTTTGTCACGAATATTTTATATGCTGGCTTGGAGCAGGGAGATGTGGGATTTCTTAAAAAAAATTACAATGAACTGAAACTGTATGACAAGATAAGGATATCAGAAATGCGGATAAAATGGAATAAAGTAAGCTCCAAGGCAGCCAATGCAGTGTATGAGGACATCATCGGCATTATAGTGGAGGAGATCTGTCAGAAAGGAAACAGGGAACTTTTGGATGACCTGATGGAGTACTATCTGAAAAGATTTCCTGATATACAGAAAAGCACTGAGGATTTTGGGGATGATATTGAAGGCCAGCTGGAATATCAGCTGGGTATATATCCCTCTGTACAGGGAAAGGATGGGAACGATGGAGGACATCGTATTAGTGTCAATAATGAAAATTCCCCGGAGAGTGTCAGTGATTATACTGATTTCCAGAAAAGTAACCTTGTACTGCTGTATGCCATTACAGCCTGTAAGGAGAATGGCACGGAAGCATATACCTATATTAAAAAGTTTCAGGAACAAATGCGCGGGAATTATAAGGATAAAAGATTTCTGTTTTATGACAGACAGCGGAAGATTGTGGACCGGATACAATGGGTAAAAAACAAAAAAGGGAATAGTTATTTTGATTCCAGAAGCCAATTATTCACTAAGGATATGAAAAGAAGATTTTCAGAGATGTTTAAAATAGAACCAGAGAAAGTGGAGGAATGGATTTTGGATACCATCTTATGTATGGGTGGGGAGTTACAGGAACATGATAATACTCTGTACAATTTGAATCCAATGGGGATTTGGGAGATGATGGGCAGTATATGTAAAAAGTTCCATATGAATTCATTGGAATTCTCGGATAGTGCTAACAGACAGACATATATTGGTACAATCAAGGAGCTCTTTGAGGAATGGTGCAGAAACGAGATGGGGAACTCTGGATTTGAGTATTATAATGGCCTCGAAACAGGACCTTGTGAGATGAATAAGGCTAATTTAGTAAGATGCGGAACAGAAGTGGCGGCATCATTCCTGTTCCAGTGTTATGCGGAGAGCCAGCAGGGAATCTGGGATGAATATTATAAGAACTTTTCATTTGATAATAATGCAGAGGTCATGGAAGAACTGTATGAAAAATGTTCCCGCCTCAATGATGAAAACATCCAGTATAGAAATAAACTCCAAAGCTACGAGGAAGCTGATTCGCTGAGAAAGAAGCAGCAGAATAAAAAGACAAAAGAGTCGGACAGGCAGTATATGGAAAAGATTGCCCTTCTGGAGAAGCAGATCAGAGAACAGGCAATGCTTCAGGAGAATATGAACGAGTACATAAGACTTGTCGAGGGGGATAGAGGAAAAAAGATAAAAGTGGATGAGACAGATTACTCAAAAATCTATGGACATAAGATTGTTTTTGTCGGGGGAGTACCGGAGGCAGAATCCAGACTGAAGGCTGTATTCAGTAAATCAGAATTTATAAATGATGAAAATGTACCTATTCCGAAAAAAACAGACCTTATTGTCCTGCTGGCCGGTAATGGAAACCGTTCTCTTTATTACAAATGCCTTGAGACTGCAAGAAAACTGCATATTAAAGTAATCTATTGTGCGGCGGATGATGTAAAAACTGCTGCGGCAATGGTGTCTGACAGTCTGTGACAGTATTGCCGGTATTGGGCGGCTGTACAGACCGCCCCAGACATACATAGAAAGAAGGAGGGATTTAGAAATGGAAAAGGAAAAATTATCAATCAATACCCTGTTTGCCGGTATCGGAATGCAGGAAATCGGGATAAAGCAGTCAGGCTGTTATGAACTGGAAGTAGCATCGACTTCTGAAATTGAAAAGGATGCGGTCATCGCATATGCTGCGATCCATAACGGGCTGACCAATGAAATGATCGACAGTTATGCTGACTATCCAAGCAGGGAGGAGATGGAGGGGGAACTGCGGGAGAAAAATATCGGGCGGCATGATAAAAATGTCAAAGACCCTTTCCACTGGATGAAGAAGGCGGAGGAACGGGAAGTGCAGAAATGCTGGCTTGCGTGCCGGCTGAACAAAAATCTTGGTGATATCAGCCGGATCAGTGAGCTTCCCTATGCCGATATGTGGACGGTATCATTCCCCTGTCAGGATATTTCAACCGCTGGCAAAATGAAAGGATTCAGAAAGGGGTCAGGGACTAGGAGCTCGCTTATCTGGGAGCAGATAAGGCTCCTCAGGACAGCGGCAGAAAGCGGTAAGGCACCAAAATATATCCTGCTGGAAAATGTGAGCAATCTTTTGACTAAATTTAGAGATGGCTGGGAGGTCATAAAGGAAGAACTGTCTTCGCTGGGGTACAATTCCTACAGCCAGATTCTGGATGCAAAAGACTGCGGTATCCCGCAGAGCAGGAAGAGGACGTTTGTCATGTGCATCAGGAAGGACATTGATAAAGGAACCTTTGGGTTTCCGCAGCCGGTACCGCTGGAGGACAGCCTTGAGGATATCTTGGAAGATGAAGTGGATGAGAAATATTATCTGAAAGACGAAGGAATGGACAGGCTGTTTGATGAACTTGTAGATAAAGGGATACTGCCAGATCCGGAAAGCGGGGATTCCATTGCCGCAATAAGGGATGGAAAATGGCAGAGGGAAAAGACCGGGACTGGGGACAACGGGCTTATGGAAGCTGAAGCTGTGGCAGGGGAAGGTTTAATTGTAAGAGGTTGCAGGAAGTTTATTGCGAAACATGGATATTTCCCGGCGATATTTGTAGCCAAGGATCAGGCTGACGTTAAGAACCATGTGGCAAGATGCCTCCTGACACGCTGCGGTTCCCTGACAAACGCTAATTCGATGGCAGTGCTGGGGGTGGTGAAAGTGAAAGATGAGAAGGAAAATAACTCCTATGTGGACGGAGGCAGCGATACTGTACATAATAGGGAAGCGGCTGGACACAACAGCCAGAAAGGAGGAGATGGAATGGATGGGATAACATGCCTGAAAGACGGTGAATATGAGGAGATACTGCCGGGGACGGTAAAAAAAGCAGGACTTACGATAGAGGAGGCTGCCAGCGGGATATATGCGGCATTACAGCAGACCAAGAAGTCGTTCATTGAGATCGCAGTGCTGTTAAAGTACATAAAAGAAAGAAAACTTTTTTTGAAGGACCGGACAGGGGAGTATGGCAGCATATACCAGTGGGCAAAAGCCAAGTTCCGTTTCTCGAAGTCAACAGTAAGCCGCTACCTGCAGATCAGCGAACAGTTCCCGATAAATGAAGAAACGATGGAGTTTGAAGGAAAATACAAAGAATTCGGCCTTTCACAGATAATCGAGATCCTGCCAATGAAGCAGGAACAGAGGGAAAAGATCATGGCAGGAATGACCATCCAGCAGATCAGGGAGATACGGAACGGGGGCAGCGGGAAGCCCAAAAGTGGCCGGGAATGCATTGCGGAACAGGCAGCCCGGAAAGCATATGCCACATCGCCTGCTTCTGGAGCAGAGGAGATCCAGCCTGCTGAAGATGCACTACAGACATATATGCCGGAATTTTCGGGTGACGAAGACAGGAGGGAATGGCTGATGAACCCTGAAGCGTGGGGGCCAATGTGGTACAGGGATGAAAACATAGGCGCCCAATACTATAAATTCGATTTTGTGAACGGGTGCAGACTTGTAGCGGTGAAGTACAGATATTCGGCTCCGCTTTGTGCCCTTGATCAACTGGAGGGGTCCCAGAATGAGAAAGAGGCTGATGGGACTTTTTGCGGGGAACCATGTTTCCATCTGATATATTCTGCGGAATACCTGAAAAAGAGCGGCAGGGACAAGGAGGGACTGGACAGATATTACACAGGGAAGACGGTTCCAGTAGATGAACTGGAAGAATTCCTGAAGGAAGCTGAGGAGGGAGAAAAGGCAGCATGGCTGGAATGCGGAGGAGGCAGGGATCTTATTCCGGGGCAGATGTATCTGGCCTTATAGCTGCCCGTCTGACAGGGAATTCATTTGTTTATGTCATACCGCCAGCAGAGTCTGGAAATATAGATACCCGGAAAAGATTCTGAGATATAAGAAACATTAGAACGTACATTGACATTCATCCCGGTCTGTGCAGTGGACATATCCAAGAGAAGATGACGGACAGAGACAGGTCTGTCAGGATGCCGCCCCATGAAGGGGACAGAACCACGGGAAGAAATAATGTCAGCAAACAAGGAACGCATGTTTCGGAAAGGAGTATTTATTATGATTAATGAAAGTATAAGAAAAAAATATTTTGTTGGACAATGGTCACCGTATAGATATTCGAGTTGGAATAAGAGGACGATATGCTCTAGGGTTCAAGACTTGATGGAGGAAGAAGGAGTATCGCTAAGATGCAGCATGGCAGAACTGAGGAGATTACCGGAAAAAGTATTAAAAGAGCAGTGTCTGATTGCTCCCGGACATGATCCGGAAAAACCCTATCGTGATTCAGAATTATGTTATTTGAATGTTGCTAATATAGAAAAACTAACAAATGACAATATAGAAGAACTGATTTCCGATTATAAAAAGCGTCCCCCTGAATCAGAAAATCCCAGTCAGGAAATCTGGGAATGCTCTTTCCTTATCTGGAGCGGTTCAGGAAAGCACCTAAAATCTAAAAAGGTTTGTGAAACAGGAACAATTGTTAATGGCACTTGGTTTATCCGACCGGATGGGAGCAGAAAGCGGGTAAGTGCCAGCGGATTTCAAAAGATCAGGAGGTTGGTTGAAGAAGGGAATGGCCTTATTCCGGAAAAGAAGTATAGTGACTTCCCGACAATCAATATTAGAGGAGACATAAATGGAACTCTCATTTTAGCTGGTGGAAGTGGAAGTAAAGATGATTTTTTCCTCGAAAAAGTGGAAAGTGAACGCGAAGCATATGTGGTTGAAGGATATGATGTGGAACCAAGTAAGGCAGCTAATATTGTTGCAGAGTATCAGCACTGGATAAAAATATATGGCGGTGAAGGCCTGTTAAGGGAATTCAAAGCAGACAGGATACTCATATGGAGTGGAACGGCACTCGTTATCCAGCTCATAAATGAGACAGTCAATACAAAGCTGTATAAAAATGTTGATATCTGCGATTTGGAAAGCATTCTGGAAAAAGGGATACTTAGTCTTAATGAATGCGGCAACGATAACTGGGAAAGTAATAAAAGGGGAGACAACCCAACAGACCGGGTCTATCTGTTTAAGCCAAATAAAGGTAAAGATAATGCATATCCTAGGTATGGGGTCGCTTTGGTTGAGACTGATATTAAAGATGTACAAAAAAATGAATTTGCCAAGTACGATGTACATAAAGATGACTACATTGAATATACAGCAGCGAAGGTGGAACCCGGACAGATCACACGAATCCTGATACCTAAAATCTTTGAAAGAAGGATTCATCTTCCGGCGTCTGTTGAGAAAAAAGTTGAATGGTGTGGGATAACCGCAGATATATATGATAGTCATAAAGATGAGTTCAAGCCGGCCAGTGATGAAATTTTAAATAGGTTTGTTATAACTGCAGAGATTGAAAAAAGCAGTTGCCCCAATTTTTTCCGCGGATGGACTGACAATCGTATGATTGACCTGTGGAATATAAATTACATATTCTAGCAGGAACTGTTTCAGTGAAAGGCTGTGGTTCATGTCTTGTTGGGGTTAGTTCCGGAACCAGATATATTCTGTGGAAATCCCGCTGAAAAAAGCAGAGGCGGGAATCTTATTCCGGGGCAGATATATCTGGTTTTACAGCTGACCGTTTGGCATATATATGATAGACGGGCTGCCGGGAGCCTGAATCCCGGCAAATAAAAAATGAGGAGGAAATGGAGATGAATAAATATAATGAAGTAATGAAAAAAGTCCAAAATAAAGAACCGATCAAAGCTGTACATTATGTAAAACTGGAACATGATTCGGATAAATGCAGAGCCAGAATCATGAAGGGTAATGGTACAAAGCTGTGCAGGGATTTTTTGAAAGAAAATCAGAATATTTCATTGGTGGAAGCGCCCTACATTGACTGTGAGTTTTCCACACGGAATTTGGGCAACCGTGTTGGTTTTGCCAATCTGTATATGAGGCTGGGCTGTGGTGACATAGATGTAATATTGGTAGATGATATCCATGAAATTTGCAGTAGTTTTGCGGATACATTAACTACAGTGCAGATGTATGATAATCTTGGAGCCATTATATATGATATTAAGGGGGAGCAGTATATACAAGGAATCCAACTGGGAGTCGGTGATGAAATTATTGATGAAACGAAATATTATAGGTGTGTTGCAGATAAATGGAAAATAGAGCCATCGAAAACAACAGAATAAAAAGACGAATTTCAGGCCTTTGCAGGAATAAATGCTGCGGAGGTCTCGTCTTTTCCCTTATTTTTCCATTATCGCAATAGACAATGTATTTTAGTGGGAGCTTGTGGGCGTAGAGAACATGATGGAATATCCGGGTTTTTATAAAAGCGATAGATGTGTATCCCAAAGTGGAGAGCAGGAAGAAAGCGGAAAAATATTAAATTCTAAATGGTTCTAGGATATAAAGTAGTGTACAATTGTTCTGGAACTGTTTTTCCTTGAGACACAGATAGTTTTGTGGTAATATTATAATTGAAAGGGAATGATATGGAGTATAGCGTAAAATTAGAGATGAATAAAGAAGATTTACAGATACTGGAAGGATTCCGGCTCTTGGATGACGACTTCATGAGGATGGTATTCCAAGAGAATAAAGAGGCAACAGGTCTGTTGCTCAATATTCTTCTGAAACGGGGAGACATAGAGGTTGTAGAGGTCATCACACAAAAAGAAGAAAAAAATCCTGTTATTGGCGGACGTTCAATAGTCCTTGATATATACGCAAAGGATTCTGAAGGAAAAAATTACGATGTTGAAATCCAAAGACAGGATGAGGGAGCGAATGTACACAGGGCCAGATACCATAGCAGTACCTTAGACACCAGAATGCTGAAGGAAAAACAGAAATTCAAGGAACTCCATGATTCCTATGTGATTTTCATAACGGAAAATGATACAATGGGATTGGGACTGCCGATGTATCATATTGAGCGGACAATAAGGGAGTCGGGTACATTATTTAATGATGGTTCCCACATAATATATGTCAATGGAGCCTATCGTAATGACGAAGATCCAGTCGGCCGGCTGATGCACGACTTCAGGAGTACAAAGGCAGCCGACATGTTCTATTCCGAGCTGGCAAAACAGGTCAGATATTTCAAGGAAACGGAAGGAGGGCAGCAGAAAGTGTGTAAAGCGATTGAGGATATGAGGAAAAGAGAGAGAATAGAGACGATGTTCAATAGTGTCAAGGCATTGATGGAATCCATGAAATGGACAGCAGAGCAGGCAATGAATGCGATGAAGATTTCAGAGGATGACAGGGCACTCCTTATTAAAAGATTTTGAGATAAGTGAAGTATGAACCTTGCGGAATGAATCTGCAAGGTTTTTCTTTTTATATTCTTCAAGCATAATAATTGGTGAAATCCTAAAAAATGTATGATATAGTGAAATTATGTGACAAGGAAACGACATTTATAGAAAACATAGATATCGAAAGAAAGAAGGTGAGGTAGATGCTGCCAATAAAAATATCGGAGAAACAATATGATGGTGTTTATAGAGAGATTACGGGTGGAGATATCAGAAAAATAGATGTATTTAATAAAGCATTTTATGCAGATGTCCAAGATGAAAGGGAAGAAACATTTGTAGTTTACACAGATCATTTGGATATCAGAGCGGACGAGGATTATATTATATATGGATATGATTCCAAAAGCAAATATCCATTTGGAGTTTATGAGAAGGTAAATTTTGTCCATGTGATAGATGTGATCAATGGCGAAATATATACGCAGAATAGTCGTGCCGGATGTGTAAAAGGGAAAGTTATTGGAAAGAGCAGATATAAATTTAATTTTGACATAAAAGAAGTACGGGGAAAGAAGAATACTTATATCAATTTGATGATGGATATTGGGTATGATTTTGATAGCCTGCAAATGGAAAATATCGCAGTTGGTACATATAATATCAAATTGCTGGAAAATATTTTTCGGTACCGTAATCTGTATTATGATAAGTACTCCGAAAAGGAATTTTTGACATTTAAGGAAACGGCAGTCAGAAACATTAAAATAACTAATGTGTATAGGCAACAGTTAGAAGCAGGATTGAAAAAATGTACATCATTTGAGGAAATGGGTAATTATATCAGAAAGAATGTTGATAAATTCAGAGACAGCAGTGATTTGCTATATAATAGAAATGATAATATGAATAACCAATACCCTGTTAATTTGTTAGGGAGGAATGTTTCACTTAATCTGTATGATGGATATAGTTTTAACTCGGCATTACCATTTTATTTTCAATTCAACAATTATAAGAAGAGCACTCAGATATTGGCGGAAATCTTTTTTAGAAATATTGAAGAGAATGAAAGCAAAAAAATGATCAAATATTTCAGATGGAGAGGATGTAATGAGATTAACGAGACTGAGATAGGAATGATATCCTCAAGAGAATATGGTCTGTATTTTCCTTTGTTAATGCTATTCCGTCAAAGCATAGAATTATCTTTTAAATTGATTTTTGTTAATGAAATTCTCAAGAAACAGACGTTTACTGCAAAAGAAAAATTATGGGAGTATGCGAAAAAAATAGATGGACATGATCTTATTTGTCTGTTAAAAGAGATAAGGAACATATTAGACGATGAAGTGTATGACTTCCTGCTAAGATTGTCATCGTTCATTTATTATAATGAGAAGACAGATGCCTCTTTTTCGAGGTATCTGATAAATCATAATCTTGAGTTTTATAATTTGAACAAAATTACCATATATTATTGTGATTTGGAAAATTATATTTCTGAATTTTATACAATTATGGACTATGTTTTTTCAACAATAAATTTTGGATTTGATATAAACGCTGTGTATTCTAAATAGAGAAGGCGGTTTTTGGAGTCATTACTGTGACTTTTCATTAGTGAGAGAATAAATGGATTTTATGGAATGTAAAAATATTTGTGCTGGTAGTGACTGAGATTGGAGCAGGAAGTAATTATATGTATTTGCAAAATTTAATGAGTAAATTTAAAGTATATTAATGGAAAGAGTAACGGATATGGAATTTGACGAGTGGAGAGAACGATATAAAAACAGGAATGACATATCATCTAGGCTTACGCACTTAACAAAAGGAGCTACATCAGAAGAGGCATTTCAAACGTTGCTGAAAATACTTGAGATGAAAAAAATCATAGGAAGTACAACGGAAACAGGCTTTGTAATAGGAGATAGACCGGCAACGTGTTTTCAGGAAGCGCCCTTAAACGCAATTGCAGAAAATTTGCAATATGAAAAGAAGCTGCGGGATAAATTAAATGGTAAAGTTCGTTATAGTGCATTTGGACTCCGTTTTAATAAAATATGGATTTATAAAAGGGGTGGGAGACCTGTAATTTATGAGGAAAAGGATCTGATGAAAGATTTATTGCCTGAAGACGAGCATTGGAGAATTGTCAACTATAATTTGAAAGATGTACAACATATCATAGACTGGACTCACGAAAGAGAATGGAGGGTTCCGGGAGATGTAGATTTTGAGTATAAAGATATAGAAATTCTCTTATCATCTAATAAGTATTATAAGAAATTTATTGAATATTGTGTTCAGAATAAAAAGTTAGATATGTTGCAGGAAATAAACGGTATTGTTGTGTTGAATACAATCTATTTTTAAAATGCGGAGAGAAAAAATGATTATAAAGGATGAAGAAAAATGCCCATGCTGTTCTGGAAAATTATTTGAAAATTGTTGTAAGCCATACATAGGCAGTTCGCATGAAGACTATGAAGCGGCATTGGAAAATTATGAATATATAAATGCATATAATATTGAAATAGCCAGATTGACAGATTATCTGACTAAGATCTATGCGCATACTATTCCGTTGTTGAATGATGAAAATCCAGTTGGAGTATTTTTGCTTGAATTGGACATAAAAGCTGTAGAAGAATTTATGGAAAATATATTTTATGTCTTGAGCAATAAGAAAATAGAAGATAATTTGGAAAAAAGATTCTGGGCTATAAGTAAAATAATACAAAATGAAAGATGGGAAAGTTTATTTCAGTTCTACACAATATTATATTGTAATCTGTTTGAAAAACAAAACAAAAACCAATATATAAATGAAATAGAGATAAGTACAAAAACTGATAAAAGATTATTGCAAGTAATTTTTTCTGCTTTGGATTACCAACATGGTATTGGAAAAAAGTTAGAGATTGGGAATTTGATTATTCAAAAGTCAGATTCAAAATTTGAGCAGTTACAGTATCAGTTTTCGATTGCAATAGAATATTATATTGCTAATGATAAAGAGAGCGGAAAGAAATACGCAGATCAGGTAATCGCAGAATTAGAAAATTATGATATAGACAAAGCGAATATATATGAATTAAATAAAACAGCAGAGATCTATGAGTTTTATGCAGGACTATTCGACAGGAGAGACTATTATTCAAAAGCTGTGGAGTTATATGTTAAATGTGAGAACTCAGGGATGTTAAATAATAGTGGGTACTCCATGGTGTATAATAGCATGGCTTATTCATATTTAAAGCAACAGATGTTTGACACGGCTATTGAATATTTTAATAAAGGATATGAATTTGAAAAAAATAACTTTTCCCTTATACATCTGGCTGAAACATATTTATATATAAAATTGCCAGAAAAGGCAGAGGAGTATATAAAGTGTATAGACCCCGGGAGTCTGGGGACGGATGTGGTTGACTATTATATCGTGAAGGCAAAATTATATATTTTTGTGGACAATAAGGAAGAAATGAAACGATTGATTAGTGAAATGAAGAACACAGATTTAAGTAGAATTCCTCTTTTTAATGATATTTTTAATAGATTGATAAATGAATTACAAAAAAAGCGAGATGCAGAAAGATCTTTTATAGATAAAATGCAAAATATTTGCAAATATTTGATTTTACAACCCAATATTGGAGGTATAGGAATAGATGTTGGTAAAATATTGGATGATTTAGATAAAGAATAATATTCTTGCAAATACATCTGCGGATAGCGGATTATATTTTATGAACGAGTGGCAAAGGTAACAAGAAGATTATATTGAATCGGAAATCTGTACATTAGGACAAAAAGTATGGTAAATAATGGCGGTTTATATTGAATTATGAATGTAAGATGGGTATAATGAAACTTAGGAATAAAGGATAATACTTAATTAACCAGCAAAGAGGAACACTATGAATACAGATGCAAAAATATTCTATGATATGATTGTAAGCACAGATAAAAGAAATAGCTTTATTAATAATTTCAATTCAAAATGGAAAGAATATTTAAATAGCTTTGATTTGCCTTATGGGAAAAGTCAACAATTAGCCATCGGAAATCGATTGCGTCCAATTCTTTGTTGCTGGGGTTATATGCACAGATATGATGTAATGGAAATAAAATCTTTTAATTATATTGCTTCTGTCGCTGTTAGTTTAGAAGCAATACATAAAGCCTCGGTAATTATCGATGATGTCATTGACGGAGATAATAAGAGGCGAGGGGTCGATTGTTTTCACATTGAATATAGCGAAAGAGAGGCTACTTTTTTTGCTGTCTGCTTATTATCTGGTGCTATTAAAAACATTAATGAAATATTGAGCAAGGTCGTATCTAATCAAATAATAATAAAAAAATCAATTAGTTTACTTTGTGATACAATAACCAATATGTGTATAGGTGCCATCAATGAGATTCAAATAGGAATTGATGACAGGTGCAATATAAATAAAATCAATCAAATTATAAACTCCGAAACTGTAGCACTACTAAAAAATAGTTTCTTAATAGGATATATGTCTTCCGATAAATATAACGAGACATTATTAAACGCATTTACCAATATCGGCATGAAATGTGGATACATCTTTCAGGTAATGAATGATTTAGAACCTTTTTGTAATCCGCAATACATTTTATCTCACAAAGGAAACCTTAATTCGGATTGTTTACGTTCAAGAAAAAATATTGTAATCCCTTACCTTTTCTCAAATTCTACAAAAAAAGATCAGGTATTGCTAAAATCATTAATGAATACAGAAGGAAATTATTCCACTTTGAAAGATTTATTTGATAAATATCATATTCGAGATATAATTTTTTCTGATATTAACGATTTAAGAGTGGCGATATACAATACAATAAACAGTATTCCATCAGATGCTACTAATCCTGATTGGCTGGAAGTTTTTCCAATATTTGTTGACAATTTGATTGAATATTGTATTTCCGTGTTAGATGGTACTCCCAAAAAGTGGTAACTTTAAAAGTTCAAATAATTTTGCTAAATTTAAAATAAAACTAACGCTTGTCGCTATTAAAGGATAAAAGTTGCGTTTGGGAAATAATCTAGTTTCAAATTTTAAAACAGTATTTTGCATCTGATAGTAGGACCATAATGATGTTACATCATTTGTCGGATTAATATTAAGCAATAATAATTGTTGTGATGCTTTTTTGCTCAAATTTGTCGCCAACATTACATATAGCCTTTTTAACAGTATCCAAAAAATTGGAAATGCTATAATAATAAATACAAAGATAACTATCCAAGTAGACCAAAAATCAAAAGACAAATTTAAATTTAAATTTCCATTTAAATCAATAATTTCAATATTGTCTGGCATTAACATGATATATTCCGCCGTGAAGAGAGTGCCTACTGTAAAAAACGAAAATTGAGTCCTTATATATATATTTGTTAATTTTTTTATCCAATCTGGTATTTCAAGTAAATCGTTAGGATACACAAACGGTAGGTCATTATAATCCATGTGAGCTAAGGTGTATATTGTTTTTGTTGATAAAATCAACTGCCAATAACACACCAATGCTATATAAAATGCTGAAGCTGCCATAAAAAGTGCATAAAATCCAGTGAGTGAAATAGGAACATAATTTAATTTGAGCATTTTATTTGAAAATGATAATACAGGTATTATTGGCAAAATTATATTTAAAGCAGATACCCTTTTTTCAGTTAGTTTACCTAAATAATCACTGATATAAGGGCAAATACCGAGCATGATATTTCTTGTGTCTGATACAGTTTCATGCAAATATTGGAGCATATAAAGACCAATAAGAGAAATAATTGTTAAATCTATTTGATGAATCAGAGAATGCTCAAAGTCTTCTTTTAAGGCGATTAGTCTTCCAATAAGAAAAATTATTAAATACACTAAAACAATATAACGAAATTTAACTGTATATATTTTAAGTAATATTTTTTCGCACAACTTACAGACCAATTTATGTACATTGGTAAGGACTTTTTTAACCATTATAAAAAAAGCATATAAGGTATTTTTAATTGATAATGAAATGTATATCATGAAACGAAATATACATTTCATAAGCCTTATGATTAACATGATTTATTTTCCAATTCTAGTTAATTAAGTATTATCCTTTATTCATGTCCATCAAATTCCGGGGATGTTTATGGACTAAAATATCTTTCTGCTTCGCATTAGATACATGCGTATAAATTTCAGTTGTACTTATTGAACTATGCCCAAGCATTTTTTGTATGTATCTGATATCAACGTCCTGTTCTAATAGAAGGGTAGCAAAAGAATGCCGGAACATATGTGGAGTAATATGCTGGCTAAGACCAGCAAGCTCTGCATAGTGATTGATCATAAAGCGAACAGATTGATCCGATAGCTTATTCTTTAATCTATTTACGAAAAAGTAACCACAGATTTCAATATCTTCTCTGAAAGTCTCTTGATACAAAATCAGAGCGGCAATAACCTCCTGATTACCAAGCTGTATAATTCTTTCCCTAGCACCTTTTCCGTAAATCAAGATATTATTGCCTTCAAGGTCTATATCTGATGGTTTCAACGAGCATAATTCAGATATTCGCATTCCAGTAGCAAATAATAATTCAATAACAGCAATATCCCTTATGCAGCAATGAAGCTGATATTCTGATTCAGCCAACTCTTTTTGTGCATAAAGTGTAGAAAGAAATGCTTGAATGGAATGAAAGGGAATTGTTTTAGGAAGAAGTTTGGCTTCCCGGAAGCGGATGTCTATTTTGGAGAAAGGATTTTCAGTCAGTAATTCTCTGTATTCCATATAGTGAAAAAAGGCTTTTAAACTTGCAATCTTGCGCTTGACAGTTTTAGGTTTGTACTGTTTATGCAGGTCGGTGATAAAATCATCTACAATACTTTTGGAAAAACAGTCGGGCAGGTCAATACAAAAGGCTTCAAATTGTCTCAGATCAATCCTATAAGCCTTCAGGGTTTTGGAATCCAGTCTCTTTCGGTATGCACAGTATTCAATATATTCTGCAATATGGTTGTTTAAAATGTTCATAAATGAGCCCTCTCTTTAGTTTTTTAATCATTATGATAGTATGTCTGGGGATTGTCTATTGAGCATTTTCTAAAAATAGTGTATTTCAGGATGTCTTACCTTGTGTGGTTACATAGTTGCTGCAATGCCCTGAGTATCCTACACATTTTTTGCGTGGGAATAGAATACCGATAAAAGCTAAGTATATCCTAATATTTATTTTAATGAGCAGTAAGAGAATTGTTTTTTATGGAAAAACGGACAATTATGTGCTAGTATATAGGTGCAAAGATAAAAGCACAACGCAAGCCGAACTTGCAGAACTGGTAGTCCGGTCGCATCATCATGGTGTAAGTGCCCCTTCCTCTTTAGGGTCGTCCATTCTTTGTTAATTACAATTATTTTAACCAGTTCAGGCTATCTGTTGTGGAGATTGAGTGATATAGTCAAAAAATCAAAACCATATATTTGGAAAATAAAGGTGTTAGAGCATATTGGCTTGCAGAGCAAGGGTTAGCACCAAAGAGAGCACTTCTTGTTGTAGTACCGCTTATTGTAATTTTTTTGATTGAACATATGAAACATGTTTTGGAAAGAAAAGGAGATAAGTATATGAGAAAGATAAAGAATGCTTTTGATGCACTAAATGTACTCTTAAATTGTATAATAAATTTAAGCGGTAATATAGCAGGCGGTGCTCTGCTAGCTAATGTGTTCTAATTGAACTTGATTTTCATAAAGTGTTGGTGGTGCTGAAATAATATAGAGAAATTTTGTTAAGCAAAATGAAGGAGGGATAGTATATGCCTATTGTGCAAGTGCCACTGGATATTCCGGATGATATTTACAAGGATTTGCTTAATGGCTCTTTAAATCTGTTTGGATTGGTTAAAGATAATCAACATAGGATTAGGAGACATATACCAAAAGCTAAACTAGTTAAATCAGATGAAATTAAAGAGAACGGATTTTTTCAAGTTGTAAAGCAACATAGAGTAGCTGCCATATTTATTGTAGCTACAGTTACGGTCGCTGGAATTAGTGCGTATGTTTTTCATAATTTCAAAGAAGGAAAAATTGATGTTGTTGAAGAAAAAGCGCTATCATTTCAAAAGGCATTAAAAGAATATTTGAAAGCATCTAAGAAGGGCAAATTAAATACAAGAGTTGTTGAGAATTTGTTGGCAGCTTTGGATGAACTGGAAAAGGAAAAATTAGGGAAAAATATTGAATTGATTATACCTGCTGCTCAGTTGAAAGAGTTGATATTTAGCATATTCACATATACTGAGTCACTCGCACATGCAAATTCTTTTGAGATTAAAATTGTGAAACCTAAATTGGAATCAGATGGAACTATAGAAAATTTAAAATCTTATTTAGAGATTCAGAAACAGATTTTAGAGAGTGCGGCATAAAGATTTGTTTGTGCTGTTTAGACTTCCCTTGATTAGATTTTTATCTTTTATTACAGAAGATTTTTTGGTATGCTCTATAAAAAGATGAAATGTAGGATATTGGACAAACATTGACACGAAAATTTGTTGATTTCATGATCAGTGTATAAATTTATTGTATTGCCAAGTTGTCTGCTGCTATGAAGAGATATGGAGGATGTACGTATGCCGGATATTAGTGAGATTCAGAAAGCTGTTGTACCGATAGCCTGTTCCTATGGAATAAAAAGGTTATATCTGTTTGGTTCCTATGCAAAAGGTACTGCGAACGGGAAAAGTGATATAGATTTACTTGTGGAGAAAGGAAAACCGATGTCTCTGTTGCAACTTTCCGGGATGCGTCAGATGGTTGAGGAGGCATTGAATCTTTCGGTCGATCTGGTAACGACAGCAGGTATTGAGGATAACTTCAGGAAAGAAATAGCCGGAACGGAGATATTATTGTATGAAGAATAAGGATGTAATTATTCTTAAAAAGATTTTGGACTACTGCAGGCAGTTAAATGAAGCATGTGATATGTTTGAAAATGATTATAATGCTTTTGTAAGTAATTCCGTTTTTCAGAATGCCTGTTGTATGTGCATTTTGCAGACAGGGGAATTGTGCAAAGTAATATCTGAAGAATTGAGAACACAGGAAAAGGGTGTTCCGTGGAAAGAATGGTGTGGCATTAGGGATGTTTTTGCGCATCAGTATTCAAATCTGGACTGTCAGGCAGCATGGGA
>ERZ777011.2180-NODE-2180-length-16732-cov-2.540985_pt1 | contig 16732 bp, 21 predicted proteins | sample MGYA00374964_ERZ777011 | MGnify/ENA primary metagenome ERZ777011 (study PRJEB29310, sample SAMD00008975) | mouse gut metagenome | study: EMG produced TPA metagenomics assembly of the Metagenome analysis of fecal microbiota from mouse which was promoted...
TTGGTCTTATCGCTTCATGTGCGTCTTGAGCTCCTTTGGGCTCTTTACTGGATTTAACACCACCAACATATTCTTTGCCATATTGGTCTTTAATATAAATTTTAGTATCATTTACAAAAACTTCGCTTAGTCTTGTTGAGTCAGTACGCATATAGGTAATTAAACCAACTGTTTCGGCACCAATATTCATACCTTCATATAACTTTTGAGCTATTTGCATTGTTTTACTTGAAGAAAAATTAAGACGGTTAGCGGCCATTTGTTGCAGAGTTGAAGTACGAAATGGGTCTTTAGGTTTTTTTAATTTGTCTTTTTCTTCAATGCTTGCTATTTTAAAAGTTTTAGATAATTTATTTAATATTTCATCCGCTTCTGCCTCAGTATGGATTTCAATTTTCTTATCTAAATATTTTTCGAGGTTCGCTTTAAAATCTAGAAAATCTGCTTCTATTGTCCAGTATTCTTCGGGTACAAAAGCAAGAATTTCTCGTTCGCGGTCGACAATTAATTTTAAAGCAACACTTTGGACACGACCAGCACTTTTGCCACCAGTTTTACGTTGCATTAATTTACTTAACCTAAATCCTATTATACGGTCAAGCATTCTTCTGGTTTCTTGACTTTTAACTAAATCCATATCAATTTTACGAGGATTATTAATAGCACTTACCACAACATCTTTAGTTATTTCGTTAAAGACTACTCGTTCATAATCATTTTCTTTAAGTTTTAATTCATCAAATAAATGCCATGAAATAGCTTCTCCTTCTCGGTCAGGGTCAGTTGCTAGTATTATCTTATCAGATTCTTTAGCCATCTTTTTTAATGCACTTATTTCTTTTTTCTTACCGGTTATGGGAACATAATTTGGTTCAAAATTATTTTCAATATCTATTCCTAAGCCATATTTCCCAGTTGTAGCTAAATCTCTTATGTGACCTTTAGATGATACTACTTTATAATTACTTCCTAAATACTTTTCAATTGTTTTACTCTTAGCAGGTGATTCTACTATTACTAAATTATTCATATTATTTGTCCTTTCTAATTTTACTCAGTTAGAGCCGAATTACTATCTTGATTCAAATTATCTACCTCATTTTGAGTATCTTTAGTTTTATTTAATATATTACTCAAATAATTAAAATAATCATAACGAATAGCAAGACTACTCATCTCTAGTTTTAATCTAACTTGTTCATTAATAGCAAGTATTTCTTCGGAAGTATAAACTTTCTCAGTATAATATTTTATTTTATTTTTACTTGCTTCATAAAAAGCATATTCATTTTTCCATGAAGCATCATCAAATATTACTAATGACTCATAATCTTGGGCAAAAACATCACTTCCCATATAAAGTCTAGAATCATAATCTAAATTAAATAAATTAGCAAAAGTTGGTAAGGTATCAACATGAGCCGTATATTCATTAAATGTCTTTTGTTCTAAAGTAGGATTATATATAACAAAAGGAACATTATCGCTGTTGTTATCATCTGTAACACTATAACCATATGCTTCACTTAATTTAGTTTTAGATAAACCGTAAGGATAATGATCTGCAAACATTACTATAACTGTATCTTCTAATAAACCTCTTTCCTCTAATCCGTCTAACAAAAGGCCTATAGCATTATCAACAATTTTTAATTTAGACATATAACCTTTAATATCTGTAGGATAATCATCAGGAAATAATTCTCTATATTGCTTATTATAAGGAGAGTTATCAGCATATGGTTGATGGGAACTAACAGTGGTAATCCAGTTCATAAATGGTTTAGATGTATCTCTTGAGTCTAATATTTCAAGATATTTAGTAATTAGTTCTTCGTCACTGGCCCATTCACCATATTTTTTAGTGATATCAATATCTAGGTCATAAATATCATAAAATCTTGAACTTCCAATATTTTTATGAATTATGGTACGAGCATAGTATTCATCATAATTATTATGGTAACTGCTAGTTTCATATCCTTTATTATTAAATAAGTTAAAAATACCTTCAAAATAAGTGTTCTTTTTATAAACATTTGCTGTACAATTATTATAAATAGTATATAGACTAGTCATACCACTCATTTCATTATTACCTGTACTACAAGTGTTTCGAGGAGAATAATAGTTATCAAAGCTCCAACCATGTTCATAAAGTCTTGCAATATTAGGATAATATTCATTTTTAAGCATTATTTGGCTACCAGATTCAATCATTAAGAAAATAACATTTTTTCCTTCAAATAAACCTGTATATTCATTAGTTGAAGCTATATCTTTACTGATAAAATATTTATTTAAAGTGTTTAAATTGCTATCTTTTTCTTCTGCAATTATATTTTTCCATACTTCATTATCAATAAGCGTATGAAGTCTTGTCTCTTCAACATAATTTGTATCTATATCATCGGGATTATAATCAATATCATGATTTAGATCCGCTCCCGGAGCTATAGCTTCTCGAATATCTAAAAGGCCAAATCCTATAATACCAAAATCTGTTACTAATAAACTAGGATTATTAGGTTTTAAAAACAAATCATATGTAGATGTTGCTTGAAGTTTATTTTGCATAAAGTCTAATCTTAAAGTGCCATAAAATACTAATAAAAGAATAATTATAGTTAGTAATTGTGATATTTTAAAGCCAATTGTTTTAAGATTAATCTTCTTCTTAGGCAAATTTATTTCAAGCTTTTTGGCAAATAAAAGATAGTAAATTAAAAGAATTAGAAAAGGAAGCAACATTAAATAATAACTCCATTTAAAGCTTTTAATAAAATCTAGAATATAAGAAGTAACCGCCCCAGCTTGAGTGCTTGATTGAACAGAGGCATAAACTCCTAAAAAATTCTTAAAGCCTAATTCAACAAGACTATAAAAGCAAGCTACAAAAACAATAATTAAGTTAAAAACCTTAGAAATTACTTTGGGCATAAAACTTAAAATAAAACTAAAAGAACAGCTTAAAATATTAAGAATGATAAAGATTCTTAAACTAGCATAAGATATAATACTAAGCCCTGATATAATTCTAAAAATTGTTTCTGTTAACATAAACATTGTAATTAATAAAATATAATTTCGAAAAAAGTCATTACTCCATAATTTTTTAAATTTTTTCATATTCTTTTACCTCCAAAATCTTTTTAATGGGTTTAAATGTTTTGCGATACTCTTCAAATATACCATATTTTTCAATTAAAGCCAAATGTTCTTTAGTTGGATAACCCTTATGTTTACGTAAATTATACTCGGGATGAGCTTTATCCATATCATACATTATGTGATCACGAGTTACTTTAGCAATGACAGAGGCTGCGGCAATAGATAAAGACAAAGCATCTCCATGAATAATAGGCCGTGATGGAATATCAATATCATTTAGACTCATTGCATCACTTAAAATATACTCAGGCGTAATATCAAGATTATTTAGGGCTATATACATTGCTTGCCTTGATGCTTCTAAAATATTTATCTCATCTATTATTTTAGCAGATACTATACCTACACCAATACTTAATGCTTCATTTTTTAAAATGTGATAAAATTCTTCACGCTTTTTCTCACTTAACTGTTTAGAATCGTTTAATCCTTCTAATTTGTAATTTTTAGGAAGAATAACCGCGGCAGCAACTACAGGCCCTACTAGAGGACCTCGTCCAGCTTCATCAACACCAGCAATTAGAGTAATTTTATTTTTGTATAGTTCACGTTCATACTTCAATAGATTAGATTTCATTATCAAACACTATTCCTTTTATATATTCATCTTTAATATCATTAATGATTCTATTACTAACTCTCTCATAGTCAACTTCGTCATTTTTGATAGCACCCATTTTCTGGCCTAAATTTTCATAAATAGCTTCAAAATCTAGCTCATGCTTAGGTATTATACCATATCTTTCTTGTAATTTACTAGGGTAATAACGATTTAATTTATTTAAAATATGGACTGCAACCTCATTAACGTCTAAAATTTCGATTTTTATAGCAAACAAAGAAGCTAAATTTAGAGCAATTTCTTCATTATTTATTTTAGGCCATAAAAGACCAGGCGTATCAAGTAAAGCAATATTATGAGAAGTTTTAAGCCATTTAAGGCCTCTCGTTATACCTGGTTTATTGCCAACATCTACTACCTTTTTGCCAGCTAGACGATTAATTAGAGTAGATTTGCCAACATTACCAAAGCTCGAACTTCTTTTTTATTTAAGCCCTTCTCTTCCCGTTTATCTTGGATATTTTGCATCATCTCATGAGTTATACGAATAATATTACTTATATCATCATTATTATTTAAATCTGCAACAATTACTTTAGTTCCTAAATTTTCATAATATTTAACCCAACGCATAGTCATTTCCATATCCGTTAAATCCTTTTTTGTCATAATAAGAATTTTAGGTTTATTACCTATCATATCATAGATATTATTTATTTTAGACGATTTGGGAATTCTTGCATCTACTAGCTCATAAACTATATCTATATTTTTATATTCCTTTATGATCAATCTTTTGGCTTTTTCCATATGTCCAGGATACCAGTTGATTACACTTTTATTAACCCCCTTATCAATATTTTTACTCATTCTTTTCACCTTCTTCTTTGGATAGTTCATATAGTTCTTTTTCATCTTTAATTATTTTTATTAATTCTTCTTCAGTCGGTAGATATGTTAAATATTTAGATGCATATACATTTTTCATGCTATCTCCTAAAGTCATTTCCACAACTGCATCATCCTTATCTGCACAAAGAAGAATTCCAATAGGCTCATTTTCACCATCAATCATTTGCGTCTTTTTATAACAATTGACATACATTTGCATTTGTCCTATGTCTTGATGGGCTAACTTACCTATTTTTAAATCTATTATGACAAAACATTTTGCTAGACGATTATAAAAAATTAAATCTGGGTAATAGTATTCTGACCCTATTTTAATTCTTTGCTGACTTGCAACAAAAGAGAAACCTCTTCCTAATTCAAGCAAAAATTCTGTTAAATGCGATAATAATGCACTTTCTAAATCGTTTTCAAGATAGTTCTTATTTTCTTTTAAACCGGCAAATTCAAATATATAAGGTGTTTTTAATAATTCTTCGGGCTGTTTTTCTATTAATCCTTTTTTAGAATCCTCTATTATTAAATTTTTATCTGGTGAAATTAAATATCTATCATATAATTTAGTGTTGATTTGCCTACGAAGTTCGCGACATCCCCAATTAGATTTAATGGACTCTTTCTCGTAAAAATCTCTTTCTTCTTTTCGGTCAATTTTAATCAGCTCTTGAAAATGTGCCCATGACAATTCGGTCGACACTGTCGACCATATTGGATACATTTCATAAAATCTACGCATTCTTCTTATGCTAACTGAAGAAAACCCACTTCCAAATTCATTAGTCAATTTTATAGATAAAGCATCTATAATTTTCTTACCATAACTTGCTTTCGTACTATTTTCTGATAATTCATAAGTTATTTTACCAACATACCAATATACTTCAGTCATTGTAGTATCAATATGTTTAAACATTTTTTCTCTAGCAATTATTATCTTATTTCGTATGTCCTGATAAATATTTTCAATATCTATTAACTCATTTTTGTTACTTACTATCATTTCTTTTTTCTTTTTCATTATTTTTTCACCTTCTTTTTTGTTTTTTATAGTTTAATACTTTCCTTTAATATATTTATCGCAGTTGGAATTTTCAAATCTTTTAATAGATTACTAAATGCTTGCAGCATTATTCCTTGTTTCTTGTTTTATTTTTCTATGGCATCTTGACCCGTTTTTAAAACATTAGTCAAACGATCTTCGACAGTTTTATCAGAATTCGAAAATCTGATTCCAACTAATTTTCCTTTTACCTTAAAAATCTAATATTCTTTCTTCGCTAGATTTTTTTCTGCTTATTTTTATTCTTCTATATTATACTTATTCATTATTATCCTTCTTACTTTCCTATAAATACTTATTATAAAACTCATCCATTGAAGAAATATATTTCTGATCTTGAATAATTCTATATTTTTTCATATTCACTTTCGGCTTTTTCTACTGTTTCTATGACTTATATTTCCTATTTTTTAAAACACTTTTCCTTTTAAACTTTAATAAATCATCAGTCACATTAACCTAATCTTGCATTGTCATAATATGTCTTTCTTTCGCTTACCCTGATTGTTTTAATTCTCTCAAGTAATTAATCAAAATATTTCATATCATATTTATTGCCTTCAATAAATCTTTCATCATTTAAAGCAAAACCTTTTGTCATATATTCTCTTAATATTTTTGTTGACAATCTTCTAAATTCAGTTGCTTTTTTAGAATTAATTTGATATCTTACTGCAGTTATCGCATCAATGTTAGACATATTAATTTCTATAAATTATTTTCCTATTTTTAATTATTTATTTATTTCATTTTGCCATAAGCCATGTTGATTACAATAAGAATATAAAGTGCCTGCCTTAACACTCTTAAAAGTAACTTCAGCTTTAGTATTAGGCTTTAAATATCTAAATTCTTCTCTATCTTCGGTTTTAAGGCAAATCCACTCAATAAAATGTTCCTGCTCCATGACATGATTTACTGTTACTTTTAGGGTATTGCCATCAAACTCGTAAGTTGGAACATGTTTTTCAAAAGCAGCATCCGTCGAATTAGATTTTAGAGTTGTCATAACCTCGTTACAACAAATAATCCCACAATCATCACATCTACAGTCAGTGATTACTTTTATTATAGCCCCACATTTTAAACATTTTTTAATTATTAATTCATTATTCATTTTTTTACCTCTTTCTTTATTGTAGTATTTTTAACTACAAATAAACTATATCATATATATAAATAATTAGTCAAATAAAAGTTTAGAGCTTTAGCTTTTTTGACATATTATAAACCTAAAAAAATAAACATATGTTAATATGCCTATTCTACTTTACCAAAATTTCTAAAAGGATACATAATAAAGTTAGTAGTACCTTTAATATCCTGCTTCTTTATAGCACCTAAAACTCTTGAATCTAGAGAATTTTCCCTATTATCACCTAAAACTAAATATTCGTCATCGCCTAAAGTTAATTCTGTAAAATTATGGGAAAAGGTATACCCATCGCCATAAGGATCAGGAAATTCTTCACCATTAATAAATATTTTATTATTATGTATTTCAATTGTTTCCCCTGGCAAACCTATTACTCTTTTAATTAAGTTTTCTTTATCTCGTTCTAATTTTAAAACAACTATTTTATTACGTTCTATTTTACCTAATTTATTTAAAAGCATAATCTCACCGCCATTTAAAGTAGGATACATACTAGTACCATTTACCCTTACTGGTGTCACAATATAAGTCCTTACTATAACAACAATAGTAATAATAATTATATAAGGAATCAAACTTTTCAAAAATCTCAAATTTATCACCCTAGCTCTTAATAAATATTACCACTTTTTTTTAAGTTCGACAATGCCTTTTGAAAATTTTAAAAAAATAAAAAAGAAACTAAATCATTAATTTCTATTTTTACATTAAGCTTTTTTATTAGCGTCGTTTCTTTCTTTAACTCGGTATTCTTTACGCATACCTTTGATAAAGTTAAGTTTAGCACGTCTTACCATACCTTTTTTCACTACGACTATTTTATCAATAGTTGGTGCATTAACAGGAAATATACGAGTAACTCCTACATTACCTGATTTTTTTCTTACAGAAAAAGTTTCAGATACGCCACTGCCTTTTTTAGCTACTACTAAGCCTTCAAAAGCTTGAATTCTCTCTTTTTTTCCTTCTTTTACCCATACGTCCACTCTAACAGTGTCTCCAACGCGAAATTCTGGTATGTCTTTTTTGATGTGTTTACTACTTATTTTATCAACTAAATTAGCCATCAAATAACATCCTCTCTATTTTATATTAAACCAGTAATCATTAATAATTTTAAGCGGATTACCTTTCGTGGGTTTCCCTAATTTTAACATATTTAATCTTAAATATCAAGATTAATTAACGCTTTTTAAGACAACATCGTAAGCGCCATTAGGACTCTCAACAGAAATAGTCTCGCCTGCTTTATGTCCAATAACAGCTTTACCAATAGGAGATTCGTTAGAAATCTTATTATTAAAAGGATCAGCCTCTAAAGAACCTACTATTTTAAATTCCTCAGTATCATCTGGACCATACTCTACTACAATAGTTGATCCAACATTAGCAATGTGTTTATCTTTGTTATCGATAATCTCACAATGTTCAAGTTTGTATTCTAATTCTTTAATGCGGCTTTCTAGTTGAGCTTGTTCATTACGAGCAGCATCATAATCAGCATTTTCGGATAAATCTCCAAGACTACGGGCATATTTTAAAGCATTAATAACCTCTGGTCTTTTATTTAATTTTAAATCATTTAATTCTGCCTCAAGTTCTAAATAACCTTCTGGCGTTAAAACTACTAAATTTTCTTTTTTCATTCTGTTTCCACCTCAAATAAATTAATTTGTACCTATAGCATAATACTACAAATACTTTGTTTTGTCAAATACTTTTAAACGCATCATCGCATTTATTGGTATTTTCTTATCTATTTCTAAATATATGTGCATTCTAGGATGACGAGCTATGTCGATTAAAGTCATATCTTCATCATAGATAGCTTTAATTTCGTATTCAGTCTCTCTAATATTTGGACCAAAAAACTCGACAACGTCCCCAACTTTAAAATAATTCCGTTCTTCTACTAAGATAAAATTATCTTTAGAACCAATTACAAGGCCTAAAAAATCTTGATTAGATACTTCTTCACGCCCTAAATAATATTGCTCATGTTGGTTAGGCATTTTATCGTAAAATTGAGGGATGCTTTCTCTATTAGCACATCTATTTATAATATCATTAGAATATAATATGTCACTTTCTTTAATTGTATGACTCTTAATCTTATCAAGTAAACTACGATATTCATAAATAACAGTTGCAATATAATAAATAGAACGCATTCTCCCTTCTACTTTAAAGGAATTTACCCCAATATTAAGCATATCTTCTAAAAATTTTGCCATATTTAAATCTTTTGGGGTCATGCTAAAAATATTTTTTTCGTCATTAATGTTAAATGTCCAACGACATATTTGCGCACAACCTCCACGATTAGAATCTCTACCAGTTGTAACATTAGATAAAACACATTTGCCACTAAAACTGGTACACATTGCCCCTTGAATAAAACATTCTAAATCAAGGTTAGTTTTTTCTTTTAACACTTTTATATCTTCACGTGATGCTTCTCTGGCTAAAACTATTCTCTTAACACCTAAATTTTTCCAAAAAAGTGCTGCTTCATAATTTAGAGTACTAGCTTGAGTCGATAAGTGAATCTCGAGCGGAATATTATTATCTTTAATAGTTTTTACTACCACTATATCACTTGCAATTACTGCATCTACTCCTATTTTACTTAAAGATTCTAAATATTTTTTTAAACCTTTTAATTCTTTATTATGAAAAACAATATTTACCGTAACATATACCTTTTTATGAAGATTATGAGCATATACAATGGCTTCTTTTAATTCCTCGTCACTAAAGTTTATAGCATTAGCTCGAAGTGAATAATTATAACCGCCAATATAAACAGCATCGGCTCCATAAAGATAAGCTATTTTTAATCTTTCTAGATTACCAGCGGGGGCTAATAATTCAATCATTTTGCCTCATCATATCTTCTAATTTTAATAAATTCTTGCGATACTGTTTTGTTATTATAATAGGCGTTAATACAATTGATAATAGCCTCTGGTACTCTAAGATTTTCTTTCATATTTATAATTTCCTCATAAGTAAACCATTTTACAGCCAGTAATTCATTTTTATCAAAACTTATATTCTCATTAATAAGTTCAGTGGCAAATATAATGCCTATCCAATATTTATCTTCTGTAAAATTATCTGATAGTTCTAAAATATCTTTTAACTCTACAGTGCAGCCTGTTTCTTCATAAATTTCTCTTTTAGCTCCTTCAAAAATAGTTTCTCCTAATTCCAAATGGCCAGCAGGAATATTCCATTTACCATAACATTTAGCTTTAGCTTCTTGAACTAATAAAAATTTATTATCTTTAATAACTAAACCACCAACTATTATTTCCATTTTTTAATCACTCATTTCTTTTAGCTTAACAATCATATCAGTATTGCTTAAATATCTATAAGGATAAATATCGTCTAAATTAGCATCAGTATTAATAATGTTTAAAACTTCTTCAGGTTTTAAAAAAACAGTATTTACAAGATTAAATAAAACTTTCTTGCGATTACGTAATTCCAAAGCATTAAATGGCTCTTGGGTATAAATAACTGTTCCATATAAAGATTCTATAATCTTAAATTTTTTAGAGGTAATAATATCTTCTAAATCACTTAACATAGGAGCTTTTGTCTTAAAATTAATATTATAATTAGATATTAAAGTTCGCCTTGAGTACATAATATTTACATGGCCAAAAGTATATAAAACAACATCCTTTTTTACATGATCCAAAATCTCATCTATCTCTTTTATAGTAATATCAGGACTTACAACAACACTATCAACATAATCTAAATATGCATTAATACTTTCATAATTGCAGTTGAAATGATTTAAAAATAAAATTTTTTGAAGGCTTTTAAAGTCTTTTAAAACATTTAAAATGCCTATATCATCAAAGACTATTCCTAAAATATTTGATGGTAAATTCTTAATTTGCTTTTTAAAGTCCTCAATGGTTTTATTATCCATTATCCTATTGATAAAAATATAAGCTTTCTCTTTAATTTTCTCAATCTTAAAAGTTTTATGAAAGCCTACACTAAAAGTATCAATGGGAAAAAGAAAGGTAACATTACTTATATTTTGAACATTTTTTATTATTTCTTCATCATCAACTAATAATAGAATTTTATTTTTTGTCATCTTTTTTTACACTCACTGATAAGCCATCACCAACATTGTAAAATTCAGTTTGAAATTCTTTATTATCTTTTAAAAAATCAATATAGTTTTCAATTTTTTCAACTAAATTCCGAAGATTTTTAGATTCTATTTCTTTTGATTTTCCTACATTACCATGGAATTTTAAATTATCAGTAATTATTACGCCTCCATCATTTAGAAAATATTTAAATTTTTCAAAAAATTTAGTATATTGTCCTTTAGCAGCATCAATAAATATCATATCGTAGCTAACTCCAGTTAAATTTACTTCTAGAGCATCTTGAAAAACAACATTAATTTTTTGATCAAAACCACATTTTTTAACATTCTTTAAGCATTCCATATATCTTGTGTTATCACGTTCAATAGTAGTTACAACAACATCTGGACTAGTTGAAGCCATTAAAATAGCGGAATAACCTATGGCACTTCCTATCTCTAAAATGTTTTTAATATTATGGGTTTTAATATATTTCATAATAAAAGTAATAGATTCTTTTTCAATAATAGGAACATTATGTGCGGAGGCATATTGCTCCATTTCTAATATTAATTCTTTCAATTTAATACACTCCTTATTTTAATAAGCATTAATTCCTGCGGCATTTAACTCGCTAATTTTTGCATTATGTTCATTTAAATTCCTAGTATAATATATGTTACCGTATTTATCAGATACATAATAGTAATAATCATGCTTCTCAGGATTTAAAGTAGCATTTATCGATTCTAATCCTGAAGAGGCGATGGGGCCTATTTGAATTTTACCCATATTGCATGGAGCATAAGTATTATATAGGCTTGTACAATTATATAAATCATCTTTTAAATTTCCATATGCATACATGACTGTAACATCGGCTCCCAAAGAATCTCCTGAATCTAAGCGATTATAAAAAACGCCAGCAATTTTTTTACGATCAGCAATGTTTCCACTTTCTGTTTCAATTACACTAGCTAAACTTAAAATTTCATGAATGCTATATTTTGAGGCTTCGATCGTACTTTTTAGCGGTGTTAATTTATTATTTGTATTATCAAGCATAATTTTAACAATATCTTTTACGCTCATATCTTTAGTAAAAGTATAAGTATCAGGAAATAAGTAACCTTCTAAAGGATATCTAATTCCTTCTTTTAAAATATCATCAGTTAAAAACCAATATTTACTAATAAGTTCTTTTAAATAATCTTCATCACTTAACTCTTTTAAAACATCATCCGCCGTTTTATTAGTTAAATTTGCTATTATTCCCGCATAGGCTTTAATACTTAAGCCTTCAACAAAAGTAGTTTTAATACTTTCATCAATGACTTCTCCTTTATTTAATTTGTGAATTATGTCTTTAGCACTCATACTAGGACTTAATTCATATTTTCCAGCTTTTAGACTTTTTTCATTATTTAAATAAGCATATATATATAAAGCTAGTTTGTTTTTAATTAAGCCTTCGCGAGAGAGTTCGTCTATTATTTCTTTAGTTCCTGTGCCAGAAGAAATAGTAAACTCTACTTTTTCATAATTAGACTTTACTGGAGACAAACTATAAAAGTAAAAGCCAATAGTTCCTCCTATTAATAAAACCAATACCCCTAGAACAATAATTATTATTTTTTTCATATACCTCTTATCCTTTATTATTCATCTATTTTATCTTCAATAGATGCTAAGAGACTTTCAATTAAGTCCCACTCTTTATCAGTTTTAATATCTTGAAGTTCTAACTTTTCACCATTTTTATTATAAGTAGCCGCATATGTTGCAATCGAATTATCTTTATCCTTAATATTATCTGTAAATACTATATAACTTTTCTTATTCTCTTCAGAAACAAAAGTAAATAGTACTTCATATTCTATTGTTTTTCCTTCTTTATTAGTTACACTAAAAAATCTTCCTTTTTCACTGTTCATTTTTGTTCTCCTTTTGAGCCATAAAAATTTCTAATATTAATACGGCTGCTAATCCATCAATAATTTTCTTACGTTTACTTCGTGAGGTATCACTATTTATTAATATACTCTCGGCCTCAACAGTACTTAATCTTTCATCAATTAAAAAGATGGGAATATCTGTTTTTTCTTCTAGTAATTTTTTAAAATTTAAGCTTCTCTCACTTGCAAAACCCATAGTATTATTCATGTTTTTAGGAAGCCCTAAAGCAATGGATTCTATATCAAATTCAGCTAATATTTTTAGTAATTCTTCACAAGCAGATTCATAATCATACTCGGGGAATCTAATAACTTTTAAAATTCTAGCTAAAGTTTTAGTTTCATCTGTAATTGCCACCCCAAGGGTTTTGGTGCCTAAATCTAGGCCTAAATATCTCATTTTTTTAATTCCTACTTTCTTCAAGTACAGTTAACATTTTAACAAATTTTTATTAAAATAGCAATACTTCCTCCTAAGTTTCCTTGTAACCAGAAAAAAATAACCTCAAAAAGTTATTTTTTAATGCTTGAACAATTGCCTTTCCACGTTACTACTGTATTGTCTTTTTCATTTAAGGCATAATTATAGCAAATTGTATTATCTTCGTTGCAAATAGCCGTAGCACACTCTTTTTTTAATTTTTTTTCTGCTTTAGCATGATTTATTTTAGGCACTATTAAAGTCATAATTAAAACTAATATAATAATTAAAACTATCATAACTATGGCAAATGATCTTACGCTCACTTCTTTACTCATAAAAATTCTCCTATAAAAGTGGGGTTACAAATTTATTTAAAATAATAAATAATAAAATAAAAATTGTAGACCCAATAAAAATTGCTTCATATAATTTAATAGTTTTAAGTTTTATTTCCTTTTTTTCTTTTTTCATGTTAACCTCACTTTTTAATTTATTTTATCATATTATAAATATTTTGATAAGTACTATTTAGGTATTTTAGTTATTATTTTTAAAACTATTCCATTTGCATTTTGTAATATTTAATTTTCAGGATTAATAAGTTCTCTTTTTATAGTTTTTTCCTTTTTAAAAGATTCATCAAAATCAGCTCGCAATTTATTTAACATTGCAATAGTAGTAGGATTCCCATTTTCTATTATTCTAGCTTCTACTTGTTTTTTTAAAGAACTTACAGGCAGAATAAGATTTGGACTTTTATATGCAGCATCACTTAACGATACAATATTACTCACACCACTCGTAATTCGCTCAGTTGAATAAACTAAAGATTCAAAACTATTACTTGTCACCATCCATATCAAATTGCCTTCTTCTTCATTATAATATGATGATATATAAATAGAATCTGGACTACGAGTGGCAAAAGTCTCTTGAATTTTACTTAAAAACTCTATTCCTTTTTGATTTAATTCTATACTTTCTAAATCTGTTTCTTTTTGTTTTTCTATATACAAAAATATGTCTTCTTCACCTTCGCCGATATAAATATAAAAGAAAGGAAAACCACTTCTTAAACAAATAAAATAGCCTTTAGGTCTTTGATCTAAATATCCATGGCCTAGGTTACTATCCCAGTGAGGCGGGCGAAATTCTATTCCCTTATTTCGAAATTGGCTAAAGCTTTTTTTGGACTTAAGCCAATAAGGCTCTTCATTAAAAACACTAATAAATATATCTCTAATTTTTGTTTCTAACTCAGTAAATTTAGGTTTATTCATTGCAGCTTTTCTTCTTTTTTCTCTTTCTTCAAGAGATAGATGGGCACTGGTTATTAAACCTAAATCATATAAAATACCACTATGAAGAGAGATTAATTCTTTTCTTTCAGGATATTTTAAAGTATAGAAATATTTTTCTAGAACTTCTTGATATTTAGCCATTAAAACCTTTCTTTCTTCTGCATTAGCATTATTAATTAAATTTAAAATTTTTACTATTTCTTCTTTTGTCATCATAAATCACTCTTTTGAATAAATATAATATCACATTACCCTTTTAATTGCAAGGAATAAAATGGCCTAGGGCTTCAAAAGTTTCCTAGGCACTAATCGATATTTATATCATATCCTTGCTATATGTGTCAAGAATTTTTTTCGATTTTCTATAATTAAAAGTTACCTCTTGATTACTTATAGGCATTCATCTATCCATATTTTTATTTTATGATTGCTATAAATAGGTCCGTCATGAACTATTGCTATACTGTCAATCACTCTACTTAATGCTACATATATAGCATTCTTAGTAGATGCCGTTTCAATTTTTTTATTTAATTTCATATATTGTTTTAAATCACTCGTTGGATAAATTATAGTTTTTGCAAAAGTACAACCTTTTGAATTTTTATAATTTATATTTTTATAATTATCTTTAACTTTAGTTTTTTTGTTATATCTTAATTTAATGAGGTTGTATTTGCTAAGATCAGATGTCCAAACAACAAATATTCCTTGTGATAGGCCCTTTAATCTTGGCTTCAAATACATTAATCGCATTTGTTCGCCTCCTTTTTCTTGTCGCATATAATTAATTTTTCATACAAAAAAGACTAAGATACGTGACATAATAGTCATCTTAGCCTAATTTAAATATAAATATTAACTATAATTGGTTCTCTTAACCTCGCATTTTTACATTCAGGTATTTTATCTCTATATCTTAAAATATCATCTTTTGTAATAATTATACGGGTTAAGAACAAATCATAATCATCTTTTATTTTGATTGGTTCGTCTTTATGGACGCTTGAGCCGCGGCTAGTCTCGCAACAGGGATACGATAAGGAGATGAAGAAACATAATCTAATCCGATCTCTTCGCAAAAATCTATACTTTTAGCATCGCCAGCATGTTCGCCACAGATTCCAAGTTCAATATTAGGCCTTATTTGTTTACTTTTAGTAATGGCCATTTTCATAAGGCTACCAACACCTTCAGTATCAAGGCTCGCAAAGACATCATTTGTAAAAATATTTTTAGCATAATAATCGCTTAGATATACTCCTGCATCATCTCTTGAAAAGCCATAGGTCATTTGAGTTAAATCATTAGTGCCAAAGGAGAAGAATTCAGCTTCCTCAGCAATTTTATCAGCCATAAGACAAGCTCGTGGGACTTCAATCATTGTTCCAACATTATATTTTAAATTCCAATTATTAACTTTTAGTACTTCTTCAGCAGTTTTGATAATAATATTTTTAATATAACGAAGTTCGCGCACATCGCAAGTAAGAGGAATCATTATTTCAGGAGTAACTTTTAAGCCTGCGTGAGAGACAATTATAGCCGCTTCAATAACAGCCCTTGTTTGCATAACAGCAATTTCGGGATAAGTTATTAAAAGCCTACTACCACGGTGGCCCATCATAGGATTAAATTCACGCATATCTTCAATTCGTTTTTTTAAAACTGCAAAAGGTATATTAAGACTTTGAGCAAGTTCATTTATTTCCATATTGGTAGATGGTAAAAATTCATGTAAAGGAGGATCTAGATATCTTATAGTAACACTATTAGGACTCATGGCTTTAAACAATTTAACAAAGTCATCTCTTTGATATGGAAGAATATTTGCAAGAGCTTCTTCTCTTTCTTCTTTAGAATCAGCAACTATCATTTTACGAAAGTTAAAGATTCTTTTAGTATCAAAAAACATATGCTCAGTACGACATAAGCCTATACCTTCAGCCCCAAATTTTTTAGCTATCAAAGCATCTCGCTCATTATCGGCATTAGCTCTTACTTTTAGGCGTCTATTTTTATCTACCCAGGTCATAAAGGTTTCAAAATCCCCACTGATACTTGCAT
>ERZ777011.2181-NODE-2181-length-16724-cov-14.748515_pt1 | contig 16724 bp, 18 predicted proteins | sample MGYA00374964_ERZ777011 | MGnify/ENA primary metagenome ERZ777011 (study PRJEB29310, sample SAMD00008975) | mouse gut metagenome | study: EMG produced TPA metagenomics assembly of the Metagenome analysis of fecal microbiota from mouse which was promoted...
CTCAACCTTCTTTCTTGGAATTCCCTATACTTGAATTATACAGGAAGCTCCTTTTTTATAAAAAACGTGGCTGTTTTTACTTTGAAATAATCGTTCATGGAAACTGAAACGCTTTTTTGTCCGTTGTAATTCAGTGCAAATTTAAATACCATCCCCCAAAACGCGCCAATGCTTTTTTTAACAAAAACGGGTAACTCGGCATTGCTTTTACCGGTCAGGACAATAAAGTCGTCTTTATAATATGTGAGGAACGTTTTAACGGGAGGAATACAAAAGATATCGTTGCAAAACACAATGTGCGATAATAATTGTTCATCGCAGATTGATTCAATACATTTATCCCAATAGCGCGCGTATGCCTCATTTTCCTGAAATTCTTTAAAATGTGTATAAATTGTTGAAAAATTATCTTCTATAAATTGTCTCATTTAACACCTCAAAATATACATATATAAAATTGATATATGTACAATACCATATGTATAGGAAGATTGTCAAGCTATATGTGTACAATCTTTTTTTAATGTTCACCAAAAAATCACATCTGTTTTTAAGTACATTTCAGGATGCCCTTCTATACTTTACCCATGCTTTCAACACAATGTGTCAAGCTTTATTTTCATTATGAAAGCAAGGGACAGCGATAGAGCAGCGGCAGAAAGGAGAGAGTCTGGTGAATCAGGAAGAAGGTTTTCGGCATGAACTAAAATACCGAATCAGCTACGCGCAATACATCGAGTTAAGAAGTCGCCTGCGGACCGTGATGCAAAGCGATGAGCATACAAGCGCGGACGGCAGATATCTGATACGAAGCATCTACTTTGATAACTACATGGACAAGGCACTGCGGGAAAAGGTGCAGGGCATTCCCATACGGGAGAAGTTCAGGATACGGTATTATAATGATGATTTTTCTTATCTGACACTGGAAAAGAAAATCAAGGATAACACGCTTTGCAGGAAGGTCGATGCGCAGATCACAGAGCAAGAATGCAGGAAATTATTAGTGGGTGAAATTATCTGGATGCGGGATCATCCTGAGCCGCTGGTGCAGGAATTGTATACGAAGATGCGCAGCCAGTTGCTTTGCCCGCGGGTGTTGGTGTCTTATGTCCGCGAACCTTATGTGTATCGGACGGGAAATGTGCGAATTACCTTTGATTCCGATATTCGCACCACATTGTATCACAAGGATTTTTTGGAGGAACAGGTCATTGCGATTGACACGGCAGGCGGGCCGCAGGAGAGGATACTGGAAATAAAATATGATGCGTTTTTGCCGGAAATCATACGCAGGCTGATACAGACAAACACACTGCGCCAGACGGCGTTTTCAAAATACGAGGCATGTCGGTGCTATGGCTAAAAAGAAGGGAGAAAAATATGACTTTTAATGATATCTTTAAATCCAGTTTTTTAGAAAATGTAACACAGTTTTCACCGCTTGACACGCTGATTGGAATGCTGGTTGCGCTTGTCATTGGCTTGTTTATTTTCATGGTCTATAAAAAGACGTTTAACGGCGTGATGTATTCAAGCAGCTTCGCCCTGACATTGGTGGGACTGGCTCTTGTGACAACTTTGGTGATCATGGCAGTGACCTCCAATGTCGTGCTTTCTCTCGGTATGGTGGGCGCGCTCTCCATCGTTCGTTTTCGGGCGGCGATTAAGGAGCCGATTGAAATCGTGTATTTGTTCTGGTCGATTGCGGCAGGGATCGTGATTGGTGCGGGCATGATTCCGTTGGCGGTGATTGGTTCCGCGATCATCGGTGTGATTCTGATGCTGTTTGCCAACCGTAGGGTGCATGAAAATCCTTATATTTTGATTATGAACTGTAAGGATGAAAAGACGGAAGATGCAGCAGTGCAGACGGCAAAAACAGCGCTGAAAAAGTTTTTAATAAAATCCAAGACAGTGAGCGGCGGGGGCATCGAGCTGACGGCGGAGGTGCGCCTGAAAGATGCAGCCACTTCCTTTGTCAATGCCATTCAGAACATAGAAGGGGTGGATCATGTTACATTGGTTAGCTACAACGGCGAGTATATGTCTTAATGAATTAAGGAGAAAACTATGATTTCCCATAAACATATCACGAAAGTCATCGGTGTGATGATGGCGGCGGCTGTCGCGCTTTGTTTTTGGATGATGATATTTTCGCAGGAAGTAGTAGAGACACTGGGAGGCGTTCAGGTGCCGATGGCGTATGAGGAGGCATTGTTTGATGTGCAGGAGCCATTACAGATCGATATTCAAATGGCGCAGGATCAGTGGGAGGAAATGCTGAAAAATGCCATGGCGGAAGAATATTATTCTTGTGATGTGGTGATCAATGATGCAAAAGTGTGCAACGTCGGGATTCGTCCGAAGGGAAATACAAGCTTATCGGCAATCGCCATGGACCCTGATACGGATCGATACAGTTTTAAGCTGGAGTTTGATCATTATGTGGAAGGGCAGACTTGCCTTGGTCTTGATAAATTGATTCTGAACAATAACTATGCGGATGCCACTAACATGAAGGAGGCTCTCGTCTATGATATGTACCAATATCTGGGGGTAGACGCTTCTTTATATAATTATGCCAAAATATCGGTTAACGGAGAATATTGGGGTGTCTATCTGGCGCTGGAGGCTGTGGAAGACAGTTTTCTTGTGCGCAATTACGGAACCGCAGACGGCAGCTTGTACAAGCCTGACAATATGCAGATGGGAGGCGGCGCAAAGAGCGGCGGTTTCGGCGGACAGCCGCCGCAATTTGGAGAGAAGGACGAGTCGCCACAGTTCGGAGGAAAGGATGCTGTTGACGGAAAAGAACCGCCGCAAGGGATGGACTTTGCGGGTGGTGAGAAGTCTGATTTTGGAGAAGGAAAGGAACTTGAGAAAACGGATTTTCCAAACGGCGGAAAGCCTGATTTCGCAAGCGGTAAGACGGTGGGCAGAGGCGGGTCCTCCATGGGAGGCGGAGGCGGCGCAAACCTTAACTACACCGATGATGAACTTTCCAGTTATTCTGATATCTGGGAGGGCGAAGTGACAGATACAGGAAAGGCAGACCATAAAAAAGTGGTCAAGGCCCTTAAAAATGTCAGTGAAGGGACCGAGCTGGAAACGTATCTGGATGTGGACAATGTTTTAAAATATATGGCGGTGCATGTTTTTTCGGTGAATTTGGACAGTTTGTCGGGAAATATGGCGCATAATTATTATTTATATGAAGCCAATGGGATGTTGAATATCCTGCCGTGGGATTATAACCTAGCCTTTGGGGGAATGAATATGAGGGCGGAAAATGGCGCGTCGGATGTCATAAATGATGCGGTGGATACGCCTTTTGACGGGACAAAATTTTTCGATGCCTTATTGGAGAATGAAGAATATCTTTCCCGCTATCATGAGTATTTGCGGCAGTTGACACAGGAGTATGTTTTTGGCGGAAGGTTTGAGGAGGTTTATCAAAGGATTCGCGGTCAGATCGATGCGCTGGTGGAAACGGACCCAACCGCATTCTATTCTTATGAAGAATACGAGGAGGGCGCAGAAATGTTGTATCAGACACTAATGCTGCGGGCGGAAAGTATTGAGGGACAGATAAATGGCACGATACCCGCAACGGACGAGGGGCAGCGTGCGGATAGTGCAAATTTGGTGGATGCGTCGGAAGTGGATATCTCTGTTATGGGAGTGATGGACATGGGAGGAGGCGGAATGCGAAAAGTCCCAAAAACGCAAAAGGAACGCAGGACAGATGGAGGAGGCGTTAAAAACCATTTGGAGGTAGAATAGGAAGGATTTCTTGCACATAAGATGGAATAAGGGTTTGTGCAAGAGGGGCTTTATGCTGAACTATATCTGGGCATTCATGATTTTGATTGGCGTCGTGTACGGCGCATTTACGGGGAAGATGGCGGAAGTGACGAACGCTGCGCTGGATTCTGCGGGCGATGCGGTGTCCCTGTGCATCACAATGATCGGCGTGATGGCGCTGTGGGTGGGCTTGATGGAAATTGCGCAGAAATCAGGTCTGATCGCAAAGCTGACGAGAGGGATACAGCCCTTCATCAGCTTCCTTTTTCCGCGTATTCCCAAAGGGCATCCTGCGAGGGAATATATTGCCACAAACCTGATTGCCAATGTGCTGGGGCTTGGCTGGGCATGCACGCCTGCGGGATTAAAAGCTATGGAGGAACTGGCGAAGCTGGAGGCGGAGCGGGGAAATCCGGAGTATCTGCCGGAGGGCGGAAATGTCAAGGGCAGAAAAGCAAGCAATGAGATGTGTACGTTTTTGATACTTAATATTTCGTCCTTACAGCTAATACCCGTCAATATGATTGCGTACCGGAGCCAGTACGGGAGCGTGAATCCGGCGGGGATCATTGCGCCGGCGATCGTGGCAACGTTTATCAGTACGCTGACGGCGGTGGTGTATTGTAAATTAAAAAGGAAATAATGCAGTCATTCTCCCAAGATCTGCATGATTTTATCATAGTTTTCCGGCCGATGGGGAAAGGTGCAGTCTGAACAGTCTTTCGTCCTTTTCCCGTTCGTTTCGAAATACTTAGGATTTCCGGGACAGGTTTCCCTCAGATACAGCGGGCAGTAACAAAATAGACAGTTAAAATCCGCAAGTCCCTTATGACAGGGAAAATATTGGCATTCTTTATTTTCAAAATAGCGAGATGAATTTTTCATTTTTTCTCCCGATTTTATGAAACAACTCCAAAAATCCTGGTGTATCCGTATGGTAAAGGCAGGTCGGTCATTCTTTTCCTGATCAGGCTATTTTCGTCCATTCTGTTGGGACAGGATTTATTGGTGCAGCCAATGCAGATTGCCTGGCAGTGTATGGCTTCATTCTGCGTCAATTCCGAGATAAAGACTACACTCTTTTTGGGCTGCATACAAAAGGCGGCATTACATGTGATTTTGGGCGTAAGAATTTGTAAAAGTCCAGGCAGCATTTCCAAGGGAAGTTCGTTCTCACTGCCCGGGAAATGATAGCGTGCCACATGTTGTATGGTATGCGCATCGATATTTTTGTTATAAGCTTCGTATCCGCACAGTAATAATTCACTCGCCAACACTTCAACAATATAACTCTCCAGCAGCAATCCTTTTTCAACATAGCTTTCCTGTAGGAGATCCACACCGCCTCCAAGAGACATGGCAACGCATTCATACGCTTTGTCAGGCGGTTTATTTTCCGGCGAATACGCTTGTCTGACGTAAAAGGCTTCTTCCGCTATGGTGGGCAGCATTTTATTTGCAACTGTTTGAATTTTTACGGTTTGTTCTACACTGAAATGAAATCTTTCTTGTACCTTTTTCACAAAATGAGCGGAAATAAATTCATCCAGTAGTTCAGGGAAAAAGATTTCCATTTAATGATCTCCTATCAAGCGTGTTATGATGTGTTACTTTAGCAGGAAATGGTAGCAGCAAAACTAGTTAGGAAGAATGTAAAACATGCGCTTGATAATTATGTTTAGCGATCTTATAAAGTTCCTCCGTCGCCAGTCTCGCTTTTGCCACAATATCCCCACAGTCCTGCGGGAAACAGTAATACTGCGCCTGCTCGTTGCCGATGCTGATCATATCGCCGATCTCGTACCAGAAAAAATCGGAGTAGAGGCTGTAGGAGGCAAGCGGTTCCTGATGATAATCCAGTTTTCCCTCGCAGCCCGTCAGATGAAAACCGTCCTTGGAATGGGTGAGGGTCCCTTCGCCCACCTGGCAGATCTGATCCGTGTTGACAAGCATATAGATTGCGACGGGAATTTCCATGCGGTAGGTGCCTGATAGGATTTCCGCCCTGACACACTCCCGTTCCCACTTATACCAGTCGGGGATATGCGTAAATGTTTGTTCCGAACTTTTCGTCAGAGCACTGCCATTCCCGTTTATCAACTGTAAATACCCGTACTCCGTCAGCTCGTAAGCTATCCCGCAATGCTTACAGCGAAGCGTTGTCCCCTGTCCGAGCATCGTTCCTTCCGTTTGACAATGGGGGCATTTGTAGAGCATACGGTTCAGTCCGTCTGCGCGGAAAGGTTCTTTGATGCGCACTTTATTTTCCTGTTGCCAGCGGAAATAATCGAAGGTAAATTTTTCTTTCAGGATATCGTTTAGTTCCTGCGGAGATTTTTCTTCGATATCTTCGGGAGAAAGAAGGTACTCTACCTCGGCTGACACTCGCACCTTGCGAAGCTGGAGATTATTGTATAAGGGGTCTCTGGCAAAAGCCCCTTCGGTGCGGATCATGACCACGGGAACCTTCAAAATCTTCAGGCATTTTCCAAGGCTTTCCGGCAGGGGTGTCTGCGTGCCGTCAAAGCTGTAGCTGGCTTCAGGAAACATCAGAATAGAACTTTTCAAGGTCTTTGTGGCGTAGACCATATCGCGAACGAGAGTCACGTCGGTCATGAATTTGCGGGTGGGAATGCAGCCGATCATGCGCATCAGGCGGGGCTTGCCCACGAACCCGTCCAGCGTGCAGATAATGTGAAAAGGGCGGGTGCATAAAAGTCTTGCCGCCACCTTTAAGTCGATAAAACTGGAATGGTTCATTAAGATCAGGCAGGGCTCGCTTTTGCCCAGCTTTTCGATGCCGATGAGACGGTAGGTAAAGCGCGTCCGCCAGAGATCCCAGAGGGATACGAGTAAGAGAAGAAGGCGGAACAGGAAGTATTGTCTGAGAGGTTTTTGATGCGCGGCCTGCGGAAGCGCAAGGGCTTCCTCGTAAGTCATTTTCGCGGTCTTTATCTTCAAAGCGGGTCTCCTTTGCAGGGGTGTCGTGGGTATCGTGCTGCTATCAGTTTACAGGATAACGGCGGTGATTGCAATTGCTTCTCAAAGCAAATGGATGTTAGGCGCGAAGCCGTATTCTGCCGACAGGAATAATCGAAATGGACATACTTTTATTAGGAGCAGCTATATTGTGATTAAGGCTTCCGGACGATAAATGATACAGATGAGGCACTTCTGACGAAAAATGCCTTGATTTGTAAAACCGATTGTTTATAATGATTGTATAGAAAACAAAGGAGCAGAGAAACGAATGGCAGTACAGGATGATCTTAACAGAGTTGGAGAAGTTTTTGGAGAGCTGGTGCAGAATAACCGGTTGAATGCAGAGTGCCGCGTCTATAACAAGGAAATGACGGATATCGTCAATGCCTATAAATCGCAGCGGGCAAATTGGGACAATCAGCCGGACGTGACAGAAAACGCCTTTCCTTCCGCAACCCAGAGTCTTTGGTATAGTCATTATTTGAATAAAAGGAGGCTGCGCAATCTGGGGATTGAAACGCGATGTGAGAAGATGGGGATGACAACCTATCCGCCGGAAGAAAATCAGCGGCTTTATATAAGATACGAACATGACGGAAGAAATTTGATCTGTAAGATCGTGGAACCCCTGCGGTATAGGAAAGTATATTATCAGAACGGCAGGCAGATCGGCCGGGACGGTTCGGAGGGCCGGGATTGCGAATACTATGTGATTCGTTCGCAGGCAGTAACGGGCAGATGCATTTGTCCCAAATGCGGGTATGAGGATACCATAGAAAATCTGGTTGATGGCTGTGATTACTGCCATACAAAATTTCATATACAGGATTTTGACGGCAAAGTTTCTTCCATTTATATGCCAAATGATAACAAAAGAAGCCGCGATAATAATCCATTTAAAAAGTTTAATACAGTCCTTTATATCATTGTGGTACTGATTGCTTTTCCGATTCTCATCAGTATTCCGATTTTGGGGATTCCCCTGATTTTTCTGGGTCTTATTATCTTTTTGTCTGTGTATCTGACGAGAGCAGGAAAACTTAATATGAAGGAGGGAGCGGGAAGAAGCAGAGAGACTGTTGCAAAGATAAGAAAGGTCGATCCGCTGTTTTCTGCGGAATATCTGATCGGGAATCTGACAAATAAGCTGGAAAGTATTTATTATGCAGACAGAATGGAAGACATTGGCGCGTTTACTTATTGCGACATTTCTCCCTACATTGCCCGAAACAGAAATGTATTTGGATTCAATTTGCTGGAATGTGTGCTGATGGATTATACGCAGGACGAAAGAAGCCAGACGCTTGAGGTACAGGCGGCTGTGCAATTATTGGCCCTGACAGAGAGAGGCATGGGAAAGGGCGAGGAAAGAATCAGACTGAGATTGGCGAAGAGTCCGGCGGCGAAGACAAGCGCGGTAAACGATATTGCTGTGTACACCTGTCAGTCCTGTGGTGCAAGTGTCTCTCTGTTAAACGGCGGACACTGCGAGTATTGTGGCGGCAGGATGGATATGTTCCGATATGATTGGGTCATTACGGGATTTGGACAGGTTTGACCTGTCACGCTGATGCGCTGATGTTTCAACTGCTGGATTGTAGCGCTGACATGGAGGGAAAATGGAACGCATTCTGATCATCGAGGATGAAAAAGACGTCAATCAGCTATTGGCGCAGACGCTGCAAGGAAACGGCTATGAAACCGTATCCGTCAGAAATGGGCTGGACGGCATCAGTGCATTGCAAAGTCAGCGGTTCGATCTGGTGCTGCTGGATCTGATGCTTCCCTTTAAGAGCGGGGATGAAGTGTTAAAAGAGATCAGGAAGGATAGCGACATTCCCGTGATCGTGATTTCAGCGAAGGATCTGGTGGGGACGAAAATCGATCTGCTGACATTGGGCGCGGATGATTATATCACCAAACCCTTTGACTTAGGGGAAGTGACAGCGCGGGTCATCTCAAACCTGCGGCGTTACCATAAAAAAGAGCAAAATAAGCAGCTCTCCTATAAAGAATTAACACTGGATACCGAGAGCAAGATGCTCACGGTGAATGGCACCGCACTGGAGCTGACAGCAAAAGAATACGGCATTATGGAATTATTCTTACAATCGCCAAGCAAAGTCTTTTCCAAGTCTTTTCTCTACGAAACGATCTGGGGATATGAGTATCTGGGAGATGAGAATGTCATCAAAACGCATATCAGCAACCTCAGATATAAGCTGAAAAATTACAGTGAAACGGAGTATATTGAGACTGTTTGGGGACTTGGATATCGGCTTGCGAAATAAATCTTGACCTTTTCTTTACACTTTTATTCAATTAGCAGGATTTTCTTAACACTTATCAAACCATTGGGCGCTATACTTTCCGTAGGTCATTGCGAAACGCCTTTGAGGCTGTTATGCGCTTTTGTCAATACCTAATAATGTACATAGCGGAAAGGAACGTTACAGTATGAGCAGCATTATTTTGGAAACGAGAGATTTATCGAAGCAGTATAAATCTCAGTGGGCGTTAAAACACGTGAATCTGCGCCTGCAACAGGGAAGGATCTACGGGCTGATTGGGAAAAACGGTGCCGGGAAAACGACGCTGATGCGCATGATCGCGGGTCTGGGTTTCCCGACAGGCGGCAGCATTTTCTTATTTGGCAAGGAAAACCGCGGCGGCTTGGAGGAGGAAGGCAAACGGATCGGCTCCCTGATCGAGGAACCGGCGTTGGTTGCGGGTATGACTGCCAAAGAAAATCTGCATCTGCAATGTCTGATGAAAGGCATCCCAAATTATGAAGTGGAAAAGGAACTGTTGGAACTCGTCGGTTTGCAGGATACAGGGAAAAAGAAGGTAAAAAACTTTTCTCTCGGTATGCGGCAGCGGCTGGGAATCGCCGCCACGCTGATCGGCAATCCAGAATTGCTTATGCTGGACGAGCCCATTAACGGGTTAGATCCGGCAGGCGTCATTGAAATGCGCGAGTTGATCAAAAAATTGAGCGCCTATGAAAACAAAACGATTCTGATCTCCAGTCATAATCTGCCTGAATTATATCAGGTGGCCACAGACTTCATTATTATCCACGAAGGGGAGATTCGGGAAGTCCTTTCCCATGAAGAACTGGACGAACGCTGCAAAAGCTATCTTTCTTTGGAAGCCGTCGATGTCAATCGGCTGGCGACGGTATTGGAGGAAAAACTGCACACGCAGAATTTCCAGGTGATGCCGGACAACAGTGTCAAGCTGTTTGATTGTCTGGATGAAAGAGAGCGGGTGGGGCGCGTTCTGCATGAGAATGACGTGATTGTCACAAAAATGGTAGTGTGCGGGACAAGTCTGGAAGAATACTTCATGAGTGTCATCGGTGTGAAAGGAGAGAATAGAGATGCTTAGTTTATTACGCAGTGAATGGTATCAGGCTCGGAAATCATTGCCTTTGAAAATAGCAATTGGAGTGATTGTGGTTTTTTGTTTTTGGTTTGGCAGTAAATTTTCCGACGCGGCTCATGTGACAAATTTACAAGTTTTGTATTGGGGGAGCGCCATCTGTGAGTGGATGAGCGACGGCGCAATGGGACTGCTGCTGGCCAGTTTATTTGCGGGTTGGATGATTGGCGGAAGTTTTGAAAATCGGGTGATTCAGGAATCCATTTCCTATGGAAAAAGGAGAAGCGCCGTTTATCTTGCCAAGATGATCATGTATTCCCTCGTGGTGACTGTGCTGTGCCTGCTCTACTGGTGTGCGTCAGCGGCTCCGGCAGGAATCAAAAATGGAATGGGCACTGAGGAAATCTGTGGAAATCTATGCCACGTTTCTTATCTGTTTGGCATGATTGCCGCCGGCAGTCTGGCCTATATCAGTTTGTTTATGGTCTGCGGCGTGGTTGCATTTTACGCGCAGAAGACAGGAACCACGATGGGCATCTGCTTTGTCTGCATTTTAGCGGGCGGAAATCTTCTGGCATCGGTCGTACCTGAAAAGATTGCAGAAATCATCCGCTTCTCACCGCTTGCCCTGTATACGCATGTTGCCAAAACGGATGTGACATGGTTTGATATCGGGCAGACCGCGGGAATCAGCCTGATTTGGATTCTTCTTTTTGGAATGGTCGGGTATCTTAAATTTCGAAAGACGGAACTAAAGTAGGGCAAAGTCCGAAAGCAAGGGGAAACGTAGGTTTTTTGAGCGTACATTGCGGAGATAATGGAGATAATCTATTAGAGGAGAAGACGATGGTGCTTGCAGTTTTTGTCATCAGCGTATTATGTGTTATTTTGCTTATTTGCCTTGTAGGGTTGAAACGGCAGCTGCGCAGTGTAAGGCGGCAGTTGGAATATCGAGTCGGCGTTCCCATCAAAAAACCGCTGACGCTGGAAATGCAGGATAATGACCTGATGGCAATCACTGTGGCTTTGAATCAGATTTTCAGTGAGGACGAGGCATTTCGAAATGTGCAGAGCAGAAATGAGAATGAATATCGGGAAATGATCACCAATATCTCTCACGACCTGCGGACGCCGCTCACGGTCCTGAAAGGATATCTGCAACTGCTGGAACGATGCGAGATGGACGATGCGGGCAAAGAGTATCTGTCCGTTTGTTTTCGGCATTCCGAAGAACTGGAGCGGCGGGTCAGTCAGTTTTTTGAATACTCCTATTGGATGAATCAGGAGCAGGATATCCTCTTAAAAATCGTAAACGTAACCAATCTGATCGCGGATTGTATGACGGATTTTATTCCCGTGTTTGAAGAAAAAGGACTTACGATGCGCTTAGAACAGGACACGATTTATAAGGCGTTTGCGGAGGAAGAATTGTTTCGACGGGTGATGCAGAATCTTTTGAAAAACTGCCTGCAGTATTCCGTGGGCGAAGTGGTGGTTTCCATCACGCAGGATGCAGCAGATTCCATGACACAGGACGAGACAACTTCCATTACGCGGGATGCGAGCGGTCAAGATTGTACGCCTGACAGCCGCATCCGTATCTGCGTGCAAAATCCGATCGCTGAAGATTCCAAACTTGATCCGGACAAAATATTTCAGCGCTTTTATGTGGAAAGGGAAGAACGCAACCAATCCACCGGACTGGGTTTGTCCATCGTCAAACTCCTTGTGGAGAAAATGCAGGGAGAAGTGTTTGCCTTTCGGGAAGGAAATCTGCTGCGTGTCGGGTTCTGCCTGAAAACATTTAAGGTATAAATGTGCGGAGTAAGCGAAAAGCCTGTTCCACGGTATCGCTCATATTGGCGGCGGCAGTCTCAGGTTTCATTGCTTCATCTTCCGGCACGACTTCACGCAGGATCGGGAAAAAGGCGTCGATTCCGGCGGTATTGCAGGCAGAGGCATCTTTCGTTGCACAGCCGCAAAAGGCAATGACAGGTTTCCCGTATTTTTTGGCAAGCTTTGCGACACCGATCGGCGCTTTGCCCATGACCGTCTGTCCGTCGAGACGTCCTTCACCTGTGATCACAAGGTCGGAATCCATGATATTGTTTGATAAATGCGTTTCATCGAGGACGATCGTAATACCTGATGCAAGGACCGCGTTTGTAAAGGTGAGAAAGGCAAACCCCAGGCCGCCTGCGGCTCCCGTACCGGGATGATTGCTGTTGGCGTTTGGATAGGTCTTTCGCGAAACTGAAGCGTAGTCGGACAACCATTTGTCCATTTGTTTTATCATGGTCGGATCGGCGCCTTTTTGTGGACCGTATACAGCGCTGCATCCCTGCTCTCCGCAGAGGGGATTTGTCACGTCACAGGCAATCTTGAAAGAACATTCCGCCAGCTCAGGGATCACATTATCGTTGGTGATTCGATCCAGTACGGAAAGTCCTTTTGCCCCGAAAGGCACCTGCTTTCCTTCTTTGGTGAGAAATCCAAACCCAAGCGCCTGCAGCATACCGATGCCGCCTTCGTTGGTCGCACTGCCGCCAATGCCGACAATCAATTTTCTGCATCCGCGTCCGATGGCATCTGCAATCATTTCTCCCACGCCGTAAGTGGTGGTGCGCAGGGGATTGCGTTCCGCTTCTGGTATAAGGGTGATGCCGGCTGCTGCGGACATTTCGATAATTGCCGTTTGGCTGTTGCGGATGATCCCGTAGCTGCAGGAGACAGGTTTCCCTAAAGGGCCGGTCGCTTTCATGGTAATCCATTCCCCGCCCATGCCTGTTGTCAATGCGTAGGCGGTGCCCTCACCGCCGTCAGCGAGCGGGCGGATAAAGATTTCGGCATGCGGATAGACGCGACGAATGCCTGCTTCTACCGCTTTTCCCGCATCTATGGAAGATAAACTTCCTTTGAAAGAATCCATTGCTATGGTTATTTTCATAACTGATTTCACCGTTTTCTGGTTTTATCCACTGTTTATGATACAAAAGACTTACTCTGTCTCCACTATAATATCCGCAAACTCGCAATGAACTACAGTCACGAGATCTTGCGGTGAAAGTTCGATTTGAAAGCCGACCTTTCCTGCGCTCACAAATATTTTATCATATTGCTTTGCCGTTTCATGGAGAAAAGTCGGGAACTGCTTTTTCATGCCGATTGGCGAGCATCCGCCGTGAACGTATCCCGTCAGCGGCAGCAGTTCCTTTTGCTTGATCATATTGACGGCTTTCTCACCCGCCGCCTTCGCTGCCTTTTTCAGGTCGAGTTCTGCCTGTACGGGAACCACGAAAACATAGTAGCTGCCTGATTTTCCCTGTGTGACCAGTGTCTTAAAAACATGGGCAGGATCTTCGCCGAGGATTCCCGCAATCTGTTCGCCGCTCATTGCCTGGTCAGGCTCATAAGTATGGCTTGTATAGGAAATTTTTTTGCCATCTAAAACGCGCATCACGTTTGTCTTGTCGTTATTTTTCAATTTGGATTCCTCCTCGAATAATGTCTGGGACTCATTTCTATGTGAAATTATAGCACAACGGTTTTTGGTTTGGCAAACCGCAACATTTATGCACGGGCATTACCCAAAGCGGAAATGGCATATCGGGTAAGCCGTTTCATTGAATATGGGCGGGTCAATATATCAGGTTGTCTGCAAACATAAACTATGTCATAATGATGTCATAGCCTGTCTGAGATGCAGAGTTGGGATTGCTGTCATGGAAGCATTGAAAATCTTGTTTGGAAGACGAATGCAGTAGAGGAATACAGGTGAAGCGATATTCAAAAGAAGAAGTAAGACAGATGCTGTGCCGATATCATAATCTGGACGGTGCGGAAACGCTTGGCGGGAAGAAGGGCGTTGAAAAGAACATGCAGCGTATCCACAGCATTCAATATGATCCTCTGTGTGTTGTGATGAGAAATGCTGATCTGGTATTGCAGGCCAGGGTGCAGGATTACAGGGAAGACTTTCTTAACAGTCTGTTATACGAGGATCATAGGCTGGTCGACGGCTTTGATAAAGAAATGTGTATTTATCATGTTGAGGATTTTGGCCGCTTTCAATTTGTGCGCAATACTTATCATGAAAATGCTGTGCGTACTTTACAGTACCGTAACCAGATGGGCGTATTGGATATCTTAGATGATGTCAGAGATTTTGTGGAACAGCATGGGAAAACGGGCACAAAGGATCTTGCGATTGGAGAAGTGCGGGAAAGCCGTTGGGGACCGAAAAAGCTGTCGAGCGCAGCACTGGATTATCTTTTTAATAACGGCACGCTCACGGTGGCGGATAAACGAGGGACACAGAAATATTTTGATTTAACGGAACGTATCATTGACAATCAATATCTTTTCTGTGATCCGAATATGACTGTAGAGGATTTTGTGGAGTGGTATGTTGAGAGGAGACTGCAGTGCGTCGGTTTTTTGTGGAATAAGAATGGCGGTGCATGGCAGGGACGTTTTGTGAGCGATAATAATTTGCGCAGTTCGGTACTGAAGACACTGGTTGAAAAGGAACGAATCGAAGAAATAAAGATCGAGGGAATCAACGAGAGTTTTTATGTTTCAGAAAGCTTTTGGGAGTACTTGAAGAAGAAGCCGAAAGACAATTATGCAAGATTTCTCGGGCCCTTGGATAATATGATGTGGGACAGGGAGATGCTGGAGGCACTGTTTGATTTTGCATACCGTTGGGAAGTGTATACGCCTGTTGTCAAAAGAAAATATGGCTATTATGTACTGCCCGTTCTTTATAACGGAAAATTTGTGGCGAGGTTCGAGGCGGAACCCGTTCGCCAAGCGGAAAAATTTGTCATCAAAAACTGGTGGTGGGAACCGGAGGCAAAACCGGATCACAATATGAGGGAAACGATTGAGAAGGAAATGACGCGGTTTGCGGAGGTTCTTCAAGTGGACAATTTCCCGGGAAACAGGGAAAAGATAGGAGTGTAGCGAGATGATAAGAACAGCATCCAAAGACGATATTAGAATCATAGCCGAACTGGCAGTGAAAATGTGGGATGATAGTTCCGTAGAGGAGCTGGCGGATGAATTTGCAGAGCTTATTTCCAAAGATGCCGCCTGTATTTTCCTCAAATATGAAAATGACAACCCTATTGGATTTGCGCAGTGTCAATTGCGCAGCGATTATGTGGAAGGCACGGAAACATCTCCCGTCGGTTACTTAGAAGGTATTTTCATTTTGGAAGGTTACCGCAAGCGGGGTTATGCCAAAGAACTGCTTCGGGCGTGTGAGGCATGGGCAAAGGAGATGGGCTGCACAGAATTTGCCAGCGATTGCGAACTTGAAAATACCGATAGTTTTGGATTTCATATGGCGATGGGTTTTTTGGAGGCGAATCGGATCATCTGCTTTACGAAGAAGTTATAGAAGTATAGTTCTTTGGAAATTAAAGTATTTGTGTAATTTGGTTTAGCGATTGTAAACTGATATCATAGAGAAGAAAGAAGTTTGGAAGATATTCGCTGGAGAAAGGAGTCGATACTATGAAAAATTATTCGGAAGACGCGAACAGATTATACCATATTCAGGTGGCGCCTGGCGAGGTGGGGCGTTATGTGATCATGCCCGGCGACCCGAAGCGCTGTGTCAAGATTGCGCAGTATTTTGACGATCCTGTTTTGATTGCGGACAACAGGGAGTACATCACTTATACGGGCACGCTCGACGGGGTAAAGGTGAGCGTGACTTCCACGGGCATCGGCGGTCCTTCTGCAGCGATCGCCATGGAGGAATTGGTGCGCTGCGGTGCGGATACTTTTTTGCGCATCGGCACCTGCGGCGGGATGCAGACGGAGGTAAAAAGCGGTGATATCGTAATTGCGACGGGGGCGATCCGCATGGAGGGGACAAGCAGAGAGTATGCGCCCATCGAGTTTCCGGCAGTCCCCAACCTTACTGTGACAAATGCCCTTGTGGAGGCGGCAAAGAAATTGGACTGCTCTCATCATGCAGGAGTGGTGCAGTGTAAGGATTCTTTTTACGGGCAGCATGAGCCTGAGACGAAGCCTGTCAGCTATGAGCTTGTGAATAAATGGGAGGCGTGGAAGCGGCTGGGCTGTCTGGCTTCCGAGATGGAGTCGGCGGCGCTGTTCACGGTGGCAAGTTATCTGCACGTGCGTGCGGGTTCCTGTTTTTTGGTGGTGGCGAATCAGGAACGGGAAAAGCTGGGACTGGAAAACCCTGTGGTGCATGATACGGATATGGCAGTCCGCGTGGCGGTGGAAGCGGTGCGGGGGTTGATTAGAAATGGCTGAGGATCAATTAAATGCTTAAAAAGATATTGTTTAGAATGGCGAAAAGTCCTTTTATGGGGTCAATGGTTGGCGAAGCATTTCAATACTGCAGCCGGTTGATTCCTGTGAAGAAAATATATAACGGCAAGGAAGTTATTGCGTTTTATCATCCGCAGCCTTCCTATCAAAATCATGTAATTATTGTGCCGAAAAAGGCGATTAAAAATGGCTCTTCAAGGGTAATGGTGGGTAAAAACACCCACAACCCCAGTGTTTATGCT
>ERZ777011.2184-NODE-2184-length-16693-cov-4.508895_pt1 | contig 16693 bp, 13 predicted proteins | sample MGYA00374964_ERZ777011 | MGnify/ENA primary metagenome ERZ777011 (study PRJEB29310, sample SAMD00008975) | mouse gut metagenome | study: EMG produced TPA metagenomics assembly of the Metagenome analysis of fecal microbiota from mouse which was promoted...
GGCACTCATTGATAATCAGATTTTGCACTCTGTCCTTAAATGTTTTATCCGTGTCTTTACTGAAATGTACTTTGACGGTATAAGTGGTATTCCCCAGCTTCTGTTTGAAACTGTGGGTTGCTGCTCGTTTTTGGTTTCTGCCATATTCTCTGCTCCTTTACAATAGAATAGAGCGCATAGATTTTGTTCTATACGCTCTGACGCTGTGTTACTTATTTTGTTGTAATGCTAATGCTTATATCTCCGACAAAAAAATTTCCGCTATTCCCATTAGTCCATATCGGGATGCCAATTCTTTTACCCCTGACTTTATCTCATCTCGGCTAAAACCATATTTCTGTAAAAATTCATCATCTTTGTCATTAAGATAAGAATAAAATAACAGTGCCACCTCCAAATTTGCCATATTGTTATCAGACGTAATATTATATATCTGATTTTCTGCATCGTTTATGTTCCCATTATCAACCATATCCAATAATTTTTCTAACGTGTTTTGGCTTTCTTTGTCCTCCAGTAAATCTTCAATAGGATTGTCGGTGTCAATATTAAAAAGCAGCTTTAATATCGCACGTATCATTTCTTTTATCAACCTTATTATATAATCCTGTTCAAACACATAAATGCTCCTTTCCACATATAAATTCTATCATGCAGAAAGTTTCAATTATTCATTCTAACTTTTTGGGCTACAATAGTATCTGCTCTTGGTAATTTAATGCTATGTGCCAACAACCGCAAACAAGTTATCCATACTAAAAAGTAAGTCCATAAATTGAATATATTTTTACCTTTTTGTTTCTTCTGTACAGTAGCCTTTGAAGATACTTCTGCAATTTCTTCCTTGTTCTCATCTGCAACAATCAAAGTTTTCAACTCGCCAAACAAACCATAGCCCGGCACGGGTGTCTTCTGCGCAACAATTCCATTAACTTGTCCACGGCTTCCGCTTTGTCGCATATTATGTCGGGTTGTATAAGAAGATCCGTGCTATCCTTGTCTATTCTTTGATAATATTTGGTAGACACCTGAAAAACTATGCCCGAATTAGGACACTTGAACATCGCCACTTCACCGCCACAGTTGGGGGCGTTGCCTGGTGGTTCGCCTATAATGGTACCTAAATGATTGTCCTTTATGTACTGCACAAAAGCCATCGCAGAACTGTATGTGCTGTATGAGCTTAAAACATAAACATTGCCTGAAAAAGTAAGCTTATCATATTTTTCATTCTTTATCACATTATTACTTGACGAAATCTCAAAAAATCCAAGCCGCCATTTCGCCCCCATATCACCATATTGGTCAACGTCAAGATACTTTATAAACTCATTTGCCACAAGAGAATTTCCGCCAATATTCCATCGCAAATCAACACAAACATTTTGTATATTTCTATTTTTGACCTCGGTGAACATATCTTTTACGCACTGTATATATTCATCATTATATATACAAGAATTTAATGTCAACATGGCAAGGTTGTTTTCCTCGTCAATACTATAATGAACAAAGGTGTCATATCCAGCGCCGCCGGTATTGTTGTTCCCGCTGTTCATGCGGTTATAAGCCACATATTCGGAATGGGTGATAAAATCGGCGGGATAAAAAGCGAAATCGGTGCGTTCACCCGAAACAGTTTCATAAGTGTACACTATCTTATCGCCTATTTCCATACCTAAGTAATCAAGACCTCTCGCGGTGGTTAAGTCATAGGCAAGAACAGTCAGGGCATAGCTTTCCGACTCATAGCTGTACAAAGCTTTGTTTTGCTGCAAAATATCCTCGATGGAGATACCGTTTACCGCTACTATTATATCACCCGCCAGATAACGGACATAACCCTCCCTAAGATAATAATCATTGGGAGGGTAACATATGGCAGCGGTGTGTCCATCGGAAAGCATTGAGAAAATACTTTCTATGTCGGCAGTAAGGTCATTTACCGTAACACTCCCGGAATTTAAAATTTTTTCGGCGGTCTGCTCATACACAATGCGCATTTCATCAGTAAAACCATGCCTTAATTCAGGATGACATTTTTCCAGGTACTTCATAGCATAGTCAAGGTCTGCCATGGCTTCCTGACTGCTGATAACCTCGGTATACGCCTTTGATGTGGTACAGTAAGAATTTCTGAATAATAAATTGTTCCAATACGGGTTACAGTAAGCCCCCAAAAGAGTGAACAACATGGCAATAATGTTTATTACAGACAACACGGCTTTTCCCATCTTACACCGGATTGTCTTTGCCCATAGGATAACAGTAGCGGCGATTATCAAAAAGGAAAACACTATTGTTATCCGTTCGGGCATATATAAAACAAATAAGTTCAGCGGTATTAAGCCGATAGACAGAATGTCAACGGCTATACATAGCAGCACCCACGGAATTGATCCCTTGTGATTGGCTCTTTTATTTTGCATAGTAGTTCTCCGTTCTTAAGGTGAACTGCGGAATTCTTCATAAGGTGATTACGCCAACATTTTCATCACTCGAATTCTATCGTCCCGGTGGGCTTCGGGGTGAAATCATAAAGAACCCGATTGACTCCCGGCACTTCATGGGTAATTCTGTCTGCCAGATGACACATGAGGTCATAAGGAACATTCTCCACGGTGGCAGTCATGGCATCTGTAGTATTGACGGCGCGGATAATTACCGACCATTCAAAGGCACGCTTCCCGTCCTTGATCCCGGTAGACTTGAAATCAGGAACCACCGTAAAATACTGCCATACCTTTCCCTCCAGGCCATTCTTTGCAAATTCTTCCCGCAGAATCGCATCCGATTCCCGAACCGCCTCCAGCCTGTCGCGGGTAATGGCACCGGGGCAGCGCACGCCCAGTCCGGGACCCGGGAAGGGCTGACGGTATACCATACTGTCGGGAAGCCCTAACTGCTTGCCGACCAAACGTACCTCATCCTTAAACAGGATCTTCACCGGCTCCACCAGTTCAAACTTCATATCCTCCGGCAGGCCGCCTGCATTGTGATGCGCCTTGATGCCTTTCTCACTCTCCAGAATATCCGGCCAGATGGTTCCCTGGGCCAGGCATTCAATGCCGTCCAGCTTTCGTGCTTCCTCGGCAAATACCTCTATGAACTCCCCGCCGATAATCATCCGCTTCTGCTCCGGCTCCGCCACTCCTGCCAGCTTATCCAGAAACCGGTCAGAAGCATCCACATAAATCAGATTTGCCTTCATCTGGTTGCGGAACACCTCGATTACCTGCTCCGGCTCCCCCTTTCGCAGAAGCCCATGATTAACATGTACGCAGACAAGCTGCTGCCCGATTGCCCTGATCAAAAGCGCTGCCACTACCGAAGAGTCCACTCCGCCGGAAAGGGCCAGCAATACCTTTCTGCGGCCTACCTGTTCCTGAACCGCAGCTACCTGCTCTTCAATAAAAGCATCCGCCAGCTCAGGCGTTGTAATTCTCTCCATATTTTCCGGTCTTCTGTCCATTGCCATCTCTATTCCCTCCGTTTTCGCCGTAATCTTATCTGAACTGTAATCGTAAAGCCACTCCGTGCATTCCTGCAGCATCCGTATGCCTGTGTGCAGACAGCACAGGCAAATTTCTAACTACTCAATCCGTATAATTGTCAAAATATCCCTGTACCAGCACCACCGGCGTTCCCTTGTCTCCGGAACCGCTGGTAAGGTCGCACAGCGAACCGATCAGATCGGTCAGCTGCCTGGGCGTTGTTCCCTCGGATGCCATATCGCCTACCAGGTCCTGTCCCTTCGCCCTGATACTCTCTTCAATGGCCGCCTTCAGCTCCGCTCCCGTTAAGTCTTTGAAATCATTATCCGCCAGATATTTCAGCTTCAGCTCGTTAGGTGTCCCCGTCAGCCCCGGGGTAAATGCCGGCGATACTACCGGATCCGCAAGCTCCCAGATCTTGCCCTGGGGATCCTTAAACGCACCGTCCCCATATACCATAACCTCTACATGCCGGCCTGTTCTGGCCAGAATCTCCGACTGCACCTTATCTACAAACCCCTGGCAGGCATTGGGGAATAGCTTGATCTTCTCCTCCGTCGCCTTATTCGATCCCAGCAGCCCGTACTTTTCATTATAGCCGCTTCCGTTCACCGGCGCATTTAAAATCTCATCCAGCGAACAAACCTTTCTGGCACCCGCCGCAAGCAGAATCCGCCTGGTTCTCGCCCTTGTGTGAATATCACAGTTTAAGATGCAGTCCGTATACTCCAGGATCGCCTTCGCCTGGTTTGCAAAAACAATTTCAACCTCCGCCCCTGCTTCCCTGATAATGTCTCCGTAATATGCCACGTAGTCAACACCGGTAAACTCATGCTTATTCTCTCCGAATAGCTCCCTGTACTTCTCCAGCGACAGCACATCGCTGTATGGATTGATACCCTTTTCGTCCAATTGGTCAAGGGTCAGAAGCGCATTTCCCACCTCATCGCTGGGATAGCTGAGCATCAGCACCACCTTTTCCGCCCCCATTGCAATGCCCTTCAGGCAGACCGCAAAGCGGTTTCTGGATAAAATCGGGAAAATGACACCGATGGTTCCGCCGCCAAGCTTTTTCCTCACATCCTCCGCAATATCCTGCACCGTGGCATAATTTCCCTGTGCCCTGGCAACAATGGACTCCGTGACAGAAATGACATCCCTGTCACGCAGCTGAAAGCCTTCCCCTTCGGCGGCATCTAACACACTTTCCACTACGATCTGTGCCAGATCATCCCCTTCCCGGATGATGGGACACCGAATTCCTCTCGATACTGTACCTACTTTTCTTTCCATTTTTCCTCTCATTCCGCAAAGGCAGGGCGGCGGCACCAGCACAGCCTCCCTTCCTTCTGCATAATAATTTTGTATTTACAAAACTACCGGCCCTGCCGGCACAAATACTTCCTGAAGCTTGTTATCTGTGAGCCTTAAATATCAGCTGCAATTCGTCACTTTCATTATTTTTCCGATATGCCCATGCCCTTCTTGCAGAAATTACCAGGTCAATGATAAAAAGGATACCGAATATGCAGGTTATAATCATACGCACCTTCACCGGAATCCAGACAATCACCGTTTCCACCATCGGTTCCACAAAGCGAAATACCAGAATGCAGGCAAACCCAAACAATATGGCATTTCTCAGGCACACCCTTCCCTTAATGTTAAAGCGCATATGGGAATAGTCCCACCATTTGGAATGAAATAGTCTTTCCATAATCCCGCCCACAATATATTCCAGCAGGGAGCAGAAAATCATGCCAAAGGCAAACAATATCAGATATGAATTTTTCACACCGCTCAAACCCACAGCCGCAACCGCCATTCCCGCACCGTACATGGGACAGAAGGGCATATGCAAAAAACCTCTGTTCTGGAATTCTCCCGCCTCAATCCGCATGTCAACGACCTCAATCAGCCAGCCGATTATCCCCCAGAACATAAATATTAATACCAATTCATAAAACCCGTATGTAAAAGGCATTTCCCCGTTATCCTCCGTGTCATGTCGATAAATTACATTTTACCACACCGGCGTCCCAATATAAAGAGCTAATTTCCGTCCGGCCCCCCGGCAAATCCGTGCGCATCCGCCGGAGGCTCTTAAGGAAGCGATGATTTAACCAGCGCTTCCTCAGATATATTCTTTCAGCTTCTCCGTGACAGCCTTGTCCGCCGGCAGCCATTCCACGCTGTCCAGGTTTTCCCCGGTCAGCCATCTGGCGGCCTCGTGCTCCCTTAAGGTCAGGCTGCCGCTCTTTATCCTGCACAGGAAGCACTGCATGGAAAGATGGAACTCCGGATAGTCGTACTCCACCCCGGCAAGCAATTTCCCGACTTCTATTTCGGTATCCAGTTCCTCCCGGATCTCCCGTACCAGCGCCTGTTCTGCCGTCTCCCCCTCTTCTATCTTTCCTCCCGGAAATTCCCAGCCGTCCTTGTACGCCCCATATCCCCTCTGGGTTGCAAATATTTTTCCGTCCTCAATGATTACCGCCGCTGCCACACATACCGTTTTCATAGTTTTCCTGCTTTCCGCCATGAATCTTCCGGCTTCCAGTATAACATACCTTCGGCCCCTTCGCCAGTCCCGGACAATTATTCTCTTGTCACCGCATTGTAAATATACTATAATAAATTATCCTATCATGAAGAAGCTCAAAGCATCCAACGGATGCTTTGGGTATGTGACCCTCGCGGGAATGAAAAATAAGGGGACGAAAATATGTCCGTACGCAAACGCATTCTATATGTTTTTCTGGCGGTTTTGTTCGCCGTCACCACGTTGAAAATCCTGTTTACAGGCTATGACATCGACGAGCAGTATGCCGTTTCCCTGGCCGGCCGTCTCCTGAAGGGAGACCTTCTGCTGGCGGATATGTGGGAGCCCCATCAAACCTCCGCATGGCTGTGTACACTGCTCTTGCTGCCCTATGTGGCCCTTTTCCACACCACCACCGGAATTTTCCTGTACCTTCGGTTCTGCGGCCTGCTGATCCACGCCGCTGTAGGTGCATTTCTGTATAAAACACTGACGCATTTCATCGAACGGGAGCGCGCGCTCCTGATCGGCTGCATCTACTTCTTCACTCTGCCTAAATTAATGTTCCTGCCGGAATTTTCCAACATTCAGGTATGGTGCCTGCTGGCGGCCATCCTTTGTCTGCTGCGGTATTACGGCTATTCCGCTTCCCGGCCGGGCAGCCGTCGGCTGTACTGCCTGGTACTGGCAGGCTGCTTTCTGACCCTGGAGGTTTTGTCCTATCCTTCCACCATATTTGCCTTCGTCGCCTGTCTGTGCGGCATGATCTGCTATCGCCGCTCTCCCCGCTCCCTGCTCAGGGAACTGCTATGTCTCTCCGTACCCTGCCTGACAGGCGCGCTGGCTTTTCTGGCAATGCTGCTCTCCTACATTCCCCTGGGCGAAATGGGGCATCTGATTTCCATGGTCCTCAGTGACGGTTCCCATTCTGCTCCCTGGCCGGAACGTCTGTTGGCCCACGGGCAGTCCCTTCTGCAGATCCTGCTGTTTTTTCTGGTATATGCCCTGGCCGCCACCCTTCTGCAGATGATATACTGCCTGAAATCCAAAACGGCCTTTTCCCTTCTGCTGTGGAGCGAACTGCTGATCGCCTGCTCTCTGGCCGGTCAGGTAATCATATGGCTTTTCGGTGACAAATATCCCAATTATCCCCTGGTGGAATATCTGTTTCTGCCGCTCCTGGCCCTCGGCGGGGCATTGCTTAAAAAGCTTCCCCGTTCCCCGGTGCTTGTCTTTTTCGTGCTGGTTCCCCTGGCGGCCTTCGTGGGAATTATATTGTCCAGCAACCACCCGCTGCTGGTATCCCTGCCTTTCCTGGTTCCCTGTGTTGCCGGTATACTCTCCCTGCCCCAGCTGCAGGAGGCCGCAGCGGCAGAAAGGCGCACCGGCAGGCTGCAGGCCGTACTGGTACTGTGGGTATTTGTGCTTTTATTTGGAAGATGCTATATGCAGCGTACCACCGGCGGCCGTCACGAAACCCTTCTGGACGATATGAGCCTCCTGCGCCGCGGCCCCGGACTGGGGCTGATCGCCGATACCCGGGCCGCTGTCCGTTACCGCGACAATCTGGAGCTGGTAACCAAAATTCTGCCGAAGGGGGCAAAGGTGTTTTACATGGGCTCCTACACGGATGTATACCTGATGCAGGATCTGGAGTACTCCACACCCTCCACCATCTGCTCCCCCACTTTTGACGATAAAATTAATATCTATTTTCAGACTCACCCAGACCGGCAGCCGGATTACATCCTCTGTGACAGGGAGCTTCCCTCTGCCCAGCCCTGGGTTGCAGACTATCTCGAAGTGCACTGCTTCGACCAACCCGTGGCTGTCAATGACTATATGGCGATATACCGTGTCCGCCGGTGGGACAGCGGGATCAGTCCCGAGGCTCAAAGGCCGACGGCCTGAGAAACAAGGCCGCCAGCAGCGGAAAACAATAGAAAAAGATCAATACATACCGCACCAGCGCCATCGGACCCAACAGCGCCGTGGCAAGAGTCAGAAGCGGAATCAGCAGCGGAAGAAGCAGCGTCCTGCGCCGGCAGCGCCACAGATACAGGAAAACTGCCAAAAACATGACGAAATACCACCCCGGGCTTAAGACCAGAAAAGCAAAAGGCTTCTGTTGTGCCTGCTTCTCCCAGGACAGCTTTTCATAAAAATCATGCAGCTTTGGCAGAAGCACGATTTCCTCCCCCGGCGGCGCCACCCGGTAGTCAAAATAACTGCTTCTCCCATAAGGATCCTGATACCCGTCCACCACGGCGCCAGGATACCAGAAGTCCACCGTATTTACCAGAAAAGAGTTGATGTATGTCAACGGGTAAGCAAGCCCCCAGTCAATCCACAGATGCAGCAGCTCCTTCTTATTGGCAGCAAAGCCCTCCCTGATAAACCCGCTCTTTACCGGGTCAGCCACGGTAGGCTTATACGCCTGCAGATTTTCCTCCGGCAGAACCCGGTACAACAGCTCCAGATCTGCCGCCTCCAGCGAATCCCGTTCATAATGGTACACTCTTGCCATCTGCTGAATGGGAACGGAAAGCATCTCCTCAATCCCTCCGGGCTCAACGGATAGAACGCGGTAGACAGGTCCGCTGTATAGTCCGTACAGAAAAAGTACCCCCCCCATTAACAAAATGTATTTCTTCCAATATTTTCTGCAGACAGGGAACAGCACCGCCAGCATAACCAGCACAATGTACAGTCCGTTGTTTCTCAGGATCATCGTCCCGAATACCACCGCCACAAAGCAGATCCCCGTCCTCTTCCCCTCGAAAAAGCTGTTCTGATCCCCTGTCAGCCCCAGAATCGCCACCATAAACAGAAGCTCGCAGGCAGTGAACAGCACATCCTTTGTGGTACAGACGGCAAAAAGCTGGATCACCGGAGAGAAACCGTAAAACAGCAGTGCCGCCGCTCTCCACACCGGCCGGGCTCCTGTCTTTGCGCAAAGGAAGGATACCGTCAGGCTCAGCGCATTGGCCGTCAGAAACATCTGCAGAACCGTATAGACGCCGATTCCCGTATTATAGCTGCCTGTCAATCCGTGAAACACCTCCGGCAGACCGCCGGCCAGCAAGACATGAATCACCGGATGATGTGCGGTAATGGCACCGTTCCTTACCTGCTCCCACTCGGCATATGCGTCATAAGAAAATACTCCCGGTATAATGGATAAAAAGGCCGGCAGCCAGCAAAGCATCAGAATTCCCACCTGAAGCAGGTGCAGAACAGGCGGAGAAAGCCTGCGTTTTTCCTCTCCGGGGGCAGCCGGTCCGTTACCCGGATCCCAGGGTATCCGGTCCGCCAGCTCCCAGAGGAAAATGAACACCAAAGCCGCAAGGATTCCATCCCTCATCCATTCCAGATAAAAAGAGCCCTCCAGCAGATCCAGGGTATCATATCGATCCAGCCGCCGGCCGCCGGCGTACAGAAAGCCTGTCACTATCCCTGCTGCCGCCGCAAACACGGCTTTTCTCTTCCTTGTCATTTCCATTCTGCCTCCCTGCGGTGACGGTTCCACCGCAGGGTCATTGTAGCATACGCCTGCAAAGAAAGCAATTCTAAGGAAGCGCTTTCATCAGCGTTTCCCTAATGCGCCACTGCGAAAAACTTAACCAGAATCTCTTTTATATGGTTATAACGCCTTGCATAAGAGTTTTCTACACGGATCAGCTGAAGGTCATGCTCCTTACAGATTTGGTTCTTCTTCCTGTCCCTGTTTTTCACCACCTCGTCTTCAAAGTGCTCTTTCCCGTCCAGCTCAATTGCAAGAAGGGGGAATTCCTGTTGCCCCTGCTTTTCATATACTACAAAATCAACCCTGCCGTTATAAAACAAATCATTGTAGCTTTCATTTCCCCGGAAAACATGAGCTATGGCAACTTCCCTTTGTACCACATAGCGGCTTTGCGTCAGCCAGATATTTTCCAGGGCATGTGTCAGGTTCTCCAAAAAAGCTTCCTCCGTAGCGCTGCTGAAGGGCTTAACCCCCAATGCCCTGGATGCTGCCTGTTTCGGAGTTACGGAAGTCGTTCCGTTACATCGCACATATTCCACCAGCTCATACAGATCATCCTCCCCGCCCTTCTGATGAAGACGCTCCAGGTTCTTCCGGCTGGACAGAACAATCAGTTTATCCTTAGCCCTCGATGTGGCCACATTAATCAATTCTTTGTTGTTCTTCAGCCACTCATAGGTTCCTGCCTGTGTCTGCCCGGTAATGGCAGTGGAAAACAAAATAACATCCTTTTCGTCCCCCTGAAAGGCATGCACCGTTCCGCAGGTCACATTAGACACCCTGGCCCGGTTCAGCTCTTCCTCAATTAATTTCCTTTGATTCACGAACGGCGTAATGACCCCGATATTTTTGTCTCTGTTTAATGAAGCATATCTTGCAATTTCCCTTGCCTCTTCAGGTGACGTATTTTTGTGATACGCACTTGCTTCCCCCATATCCACATACACAAGGGGATGCTCCTCCCTGCTCTCGGATCTGATGTTAAGCCGGGAATTGTAATACTTCCGGTTGTTAAACCCGATAATACTCTTATGGCAGCGATAATGGTTATGAAGCAGGGTTTCGTCGCTGACCGCATCACAGGCCAGATAGGTTTTATAGATAGAATTTTTCCGGTAATCGTACTCTTCCGCCACCGCATAACGCTTCTTTAATTTTTCATTGGTCACTTCATCCAGGAGAATCACCGGGTTCAGCTGCTGGGGATCGCCCACGAGCATCAGGTTCTCGCCGCGCACCACCGGCACCAGGGATACGGCAATATTACACTGGCTGGCCTCGTCTATAATTACCATGTCAAACATCGGTTCCGGTTCTCCCAATCGATGGGCCGAAATGCAGGTTGTAACAATAATCGGAAAAATCTTCTGCAGCTTCGCTATGTTTTCTTTTTTCCCCAGATACTTTGTAAAAGCGATTAGCTGCTTGTCCTTATCTTCCATTTCCAGAATTTCCATCAGGTCTTCATTCTTTGCCGTACCTATCTTCTTGATATAGCCCGCCGAAATATAAAACAAATATTTTTTTAATTCCTCTGTCCGGCCGTCCAAAAGAGAAAGCGCCTCTGCCTCTGAAATTTCACCCTTTGCTGCAATCTCCCGCCTGATCTGATTACGCTGTCTGTTTTTTAAGTCCTCTTCGAAAGAAAGCATTTGCAAAGAGGCTCCCTTTTTCTTCTCATATTCCAGAAGCCGGTCCAGTGTCTCTTCTCTTTCCCTTAGGTCCAAAAGCTCTTCATAGCGCCGCAGTAACCCTGACAGCTGTTTGGCCCTCTGCTTTCTGTCATCCTTGTTCCGATCCAACGTACTCTCAAATACACTGACACTCTGTACACTTTGATAAAGCCTTTTTATCGTGTCAAGCGCTTCCTTCGTCTTCTCGTTATTTCCAAGACGCAGGATCGGAAACGGAATTATATGCTCCTTATACTTCATCGTCGATAATTTTTCGTATACTCCATTGATAGGATGATTATTATAAGAAGAAAACAACACTGTTCTTTCGTTAAAGAATGCCGTCACAATCGTATTGATAATGGTATTGGTCTTCCCCGTTCCCGGAGGCCCCTGTATGTATGCAATGGGATATTTCATGGCATTATGAATGGCAAGAAGCTGGTCCATATTGATTCTTTGATCAATCAGGGCAATGGGATACGCACCCGTGCGCCGGGGGCGCTCAAGCAGGTCGCCAAAAAAGGCGGCAATGGGCACAGGTACTTTCTTCTCCTGATACATTTTCATAATTGACTGATATTCCCTGTGTAAATCAATCGCCACATCCGTTTCCAAGCCAATAATATGCGGCATATCGTCTACATTGCCGCCATTTTGAGACATCCTGCTCATAATACAATCTTTTATCTTTTCCTGGTTGGCTTCAAAATTGTTTAACAATTCATATTCGTCAGCATCCAGAAATCGGCGGATACTTTGCTTTGAGCCGTTTATCGTAAATTCCGTGCATATGGTAATTTCGGCATCCGGCCGTAATGCACGCTGCTTTACATCTAAATTCAGATTACGATAAGCCAGCACGTATAATCCTTTTGCCATATGGATGCTTAAAACGTTCATTGCCAGCTGTCTGATTTTCAGCCCGCCGTCAGACCGTTTTTCCCCATCCGCTTCATATTGGAATTTTTTCACAATGGCCTGAAACTGTTCTGCATTTAACTGATATAATTCACCCTGTATATTATCCTGGTCCAAATACCGGATCAAACTGAAATCCGCCTTATAAGGTACACAATCCATGCGATTACACTGTTCCAGATAACTCAATATTTTCAAATTAGCCGTATTATCAAACAGCGTATAATACTTATGTGGATTTAAATAAATATCTCTCACCAAAGCATTATTGACCGGATAAAAGGAGCCTTCAATAATACTGGATGTTTGAATGGAATCTATCAATATTTTGTCAAAGGTTCCCACCGTATATTGTCCAAGGTGCAGCCCTTCCACTGCAAGAGTCCGATTACGTATATCAATGTCCCGAATCCCGATCCAGTACTTAGTCTGTTGGTCTTCCCTGTTATGATACTCTATACTCAACCATTTTCCTTCATGGATGGCACGAAATATATCGCGGAAAATCGCATTCATGGCTATCCCCCGTTACATAAAGCAAGCTTTCCGGTTCAAAGTGTCTGCAGCAATGTCTGCAGTTCTCCCCAATGGTGTATGATAAGGATCTCCGCAGCCGGTTCCTCCCGCTTCTTCGTCGCCCCCAGATACCATACCGGAAACAGTCCCGCGTTAGCAGCACCCACTATATCACATTGGTACTGATCTCCTATGTACCATACAGCCTCAGCCTCCAGCCCCGCCTTTTCCAGCGCCAGCTCAAAAATCCGCCTGTTTGGCTTGCGAAACAGGTATTCGCTGGTAGCAAGGATAAATTCAAAGGAATGGTCCGGAATACAGCCGGTAATTCTTTCAGCAACCACCTTCCCGGAATAAGATATATTGCTGATTACTCCGGTGCGCACATGGTTCTGCTTCAGAAAAAGCAGGAAATCCTCTATTCCTTCCGTCGGTCTTCCCGGCGCCGCCGCATCCCAGAATACCCTGTCAATCTCTTCCGGCCCGATTGACAGCTCAATCCCCAGAGACTCGTATAGATATTTCGTAAACATATGATTGGGAATTTCCACCTGACACAGATGTCGTCTTTCAGGGTCAAACCGCCCCAGCTCCTGATTCAGACGTTCTGCATATGCCTGGACCTCCTCTGCGGACCTGCTGTACTTATTCCTGACCGCATATTGTAAGACTGCCGCAGTCCCTTTCACTCCGTTAAAACCAAATTCCTCTTCATCTACTATTGTCTGCCCGTAATCAAAGAGGATCATTTCTGGTTTTTTTATGGACATTTTCTGATTTTCCGTACTCATTTCCTGTTTTACCCCGCTTTCCGTTCTGCCCCGTTAAAAAAGCTTTATTCCTCACATGGGCTTAAGATTTTGATTCAGCCTGTCCACCATCCAGGCAATTCTCTTTTCCCTTCCGGCTTCTGTCTTCGCGTCTAAATAGGCTTTTGTATAGGTCTTCTTTACGGATAAGGACATGGCCTGGAAATTAGTATACGCAGGTTCAAATCTTTCCAACAGTGCGGATAGCTGCTCAATTTGATCCTCTGTGACTGCCTGGGGCTTTGGTGCGTCCCACTGGCCGTTTTTTAATGCCTCCTCTATTTTCTTTCTGCCAAAATCAGTCATAAGTCCCCGTTCTTCAAGGCTTTTGGCCAATGCCTTATTTTTCTCCGACCACTTGCTGTTCTCCCTGCGCATGGAAAAATATTTCCTGTAGGTTTTATCGTCAATGCTTTGCATCTGTCCGTCGATCCAGCCAAAGCAAAGCGCCTCTTCCAACGCCTCCCCTGCCTTAATTGTTTTCGGCCCGCCGGCTTTGCCAAATAAAAGCCAGATGCCGTCATTTGACCGGCAATGCTCAGAAAGCCAGTTTCGAAATTCCTCCCTGCCTGCGAATTCCATTATGTCACTCATGAATTATCCCCTTTCCCAGCGTCATGACACTCCTGTCATTTATACTCTGTCATTCCGTAAGCCCCTATTCTTTATCCTTTTCAAGCATCCTCTTATAAAGCATCCGATTTCCTCTTTAACCTTTAAATAGTGTGACAATTGAAAAATATGGCCTATCTGTAAATTCATTATACTGGAGGATTTCCTGATGGACAAGTAGGTTATTGCTGACACAGGCAATTATTTTGCTTTTCTATCTATCAAATTCCAAATCCGGGGAGAGGATGCTGACAAAGAAATTGCAGACCGTTTCATGACAACTGTTGCAGAATCGGGCAAAAATCCGAATCCCCGCTGCGGTAAACGCAGAGGAATCCGGTCTCAACCCACAGGACTATATTCAGCAAATGGGACGGGCATATGACGTCGATTATAATACTGTACGGCATATTGATGCCGGGGACAGCGGCATTAACCAGCTATTGTTCTGGCGGCAAAACCGCATTAAAAGCAAAAGCTTTCTGATTTGAAGTTACAGTAGTGCCTGCCTTTTTCTGCCGTAAATTTCAGTACGCAGTAGTCCGGGTCAGTAACCCCCTGCTTATAATACATCGTATCTCCGGCCTGCCAGATTTCCTCTTTGATTTCATCGTCCTGCAATACCTCCATGGTACCTGTCAGCATGATACCCTCATACTTAAAGCGGCCCTTATTATAAAAATATATGCTGGCCTTGGGATTTCTCATATATTGCCGGGAGCGCATGGAAGACAGGTTTGTCGAAAAATAAAAGCTGTTCCCCTCTGTCTTGCGCGGTGCATACATGGCCTTCATGTTGGGAAATCCCTCTTCGTCCACAGAGGCAATAAAAGCTACCTTCTGTTTATGAATAAATTCCATAATCTGTTCTCTTGTCTTCATCAAAATACCTCCTTCTCTGAAACCGTTTGTTCCAATTTACAAAGCATACGTCCGCAATCAGATTAGTACTATATAGTATTATTTAAGCTTACCATACTATGACAGGCGCGTCAATACAATCTTTTTAGTTACAGTTTCGTCTCCCTTGACTTTAATGAGTAAAAGTGATAAAGTGTTAAAAATAACATCTATCAGTCTGAAAGGAAGCTGTTTATGCCAAGTTTAGAGGAAATCCGCCGTCGTTTTCAAAACGACCATTTTGCTACGGACGCCACCGGCGTCGTCATTGATTCCGCGGAGCCGGGAAGGGCGGTATGCTCACTGACCCTGGAAGAGCGGCATATGAATGAAAACAATGTCCCCATGGGAGGGGCCGTATTTACCCTGGCCGACATTACCTGTGCCGTTGCCGCCAACGGGTATTCGGAACAGATAACCGTCAGCCAGCAGGCCTCCATCACCTTTCTCACCCCCGCAAAGGGAAAACGCCTGATTGCCGAGGCTGCCTGCTTAAGAAGCGGGCGGACCACTGCGCTTTATGCGGTGGATATACGGGATGAACTGGGAACCTATGTGGCTCATGCCACCATGAACGGATATGTTATAAACGGCAGCCGGCCATAATGCCGCCTATCCCTGCGGCAAAGCAATAGAGAGCCGTAAAACGTTCGGTTTATAACCGGACTGTGGACCATCAGCTGTCATGCAGCAAGAGAAAAAGGAGAACCCTATTATGGTAATTACGGAATTTTTGGAGCGGAACGCCCGCCTGTACGGCTCTGATACGGCCTTGGTGGAATTAAATCCCTCCCAGGAACGGGACAGCGCCGTGACCTGGCGGGAGGCAAGCCTGATCGAAAGTGCGGGAAACGGGGCGCCCTACCGCCGGGAATTAAGCTGGGCAGACTTTGACAGACGGGCCAACCGCTTTGCCAACCTGCTGTTAAGCCGGGGGCTGGAACGGGAGACAAAGGTAGGCATTCTGATGATGAACTGTCTGGAATGGCTGCCTGTCTATTTCGGTATACTGAAGGCCGGTTGTGTGGCCGTGCCTATGAATTTCCGCTACTCTGCAGAGGAGATAAAATACTGCCTGGAGCTTGCGGACGTGGAAGCCCTGGTCTTTGGGCCGGAATTTATCAGCCGTATGGACTCCATTGCAGAGGATCTGCCAAGGGTACGGATGATGTTCTTCCCGGGTCCGGACGGTCCTGCCTACACCGAGGACTGTCTGAAACTGACAGGCTTCTGCTCCTCCAGCCCGCCCCCTGTCGCCCTGGAAGAGACGGATTATGCGGCAATCTATTTTTCTTCCGGTACCACCGGCTTTCCCAAGGCCATCCTGCATAACCACCGTGCGCTGCGCTCCTCCTGTGAAACGGAGCAGAAGCATCACGGCCAGACAAAGGACGATGTGTTCCTCTGTATTCCGCCCCTTTACCACACCGGAGCAAAAATGCACTGGTTCGGCTCCCTGATCACGGCCGGCAAAGCCGTCCTGCTTCGGGGCGTGAAGCCGGAATGGATTCTCCGGGCAGTTACGGAAGAAAAATGTACCCTGGTCTGGCTTCTGGTACCCTGGGCACAGGACCTTCTGGACGCCATTGATTCCGGGAAGGTGGATATGGAGCATTATCTTCTGGAACAGTGGCGGTTAATGCACATCGGAGCCCAGCCCGTCCCCCCCAGCCTGATCCAGCGCTGGAAGAAGCATTTCC
>ERZ777011.2187-NODE-2187-length-16658-cov-3.232006_pt1 | contig 16658 bp, 15 predicted proteins | sample MGYA00374964_ERZ777011 | MGnify/ENA primary metagenome ERZ777011 (study PRJEB29310, sample SAMD00008975) | mouse gut metagenome | study: EMG produced TPA metagenomics assembly of the Metagenome analysis of fecal microbiota from mouse which was promoted...
GCAGGGGGAGAACCCGTGGGAGTGATGATCTCCGCGATGCTGCCGGAAGAGCTGGAAGAGAAACGGCTGCAGGATATGATACAGCAGGCCGAGGACATCTGCGCATGTTTTCATGTACAGTTGATCGGCGGACATACGGAATGTAGCGCGGCGCTTACCATGCCGGTACTGACTGTAACCTGTATCGGGAAAAGAGCAGGGGATCATACCCGGAATATCCGGGATATAAGACCCGGACAGGATGTCGTTATCAGTAAATGGATCGGATTGGAGGGTTCGGTAAGGATCGCAAGGGAGTATAAAGAGGATCTGCTTACCAGATATCCTTCCGCCATGATAGAGGAAGCAGCTGCTTTCGAGCGGTTCCTTTCCGTTATACCGGAGGCCGCCACCGCCGTTAAGTCCGGCGCCTGCGGAATACATGATGTATCGCAGGGAGGTATTTTTGCCGCCTTGTGGGAACTTGCACATGGAGCTGACGTTGGACTGGAAATTGATTTGAGAAAACTGCCGGTCAGGCAGGAAACGATAGAGTTATGTGAGTTTTTTGATCTGAATCCGTATGAACTGTTGTCAGGCGGATGCCTGTTAATGACGGCGGAAGATGGAAACGGCCTTGTTCTGGCGCTTGAGAAGGAAGACATTCCCGCAGTGGTCGTGGGAAAAACGACTGCCGGAAATGACAGAGTGCTTTTGAATGAGGAAGAAAGGCGTTATCTGGAACCGCCGAAAACGGATCAAATATATCAGTTAAATAAAAATGGATCCCACGGAGAGGTGTCCGTGGAAACAGGAAAGGCATAGGGTAAATATATGAGAGAGAAATTATTATCAATGATCGAAAAAAACAGCCGCATCGATTTAAAGGAGCTTGCTGTTATGATGGGAGAAGAAGAGATCGATCTTGTGAATGAACTCGCGGCATTGGAAGAGGAAGGAATTATCTGCGGTTATCATACGCTGATCGACTGGGAGAAAACTTCTATCGAAAAGGTGACGGCGTTAATCGAAGTGAGGGTAACGCCCCAGCGCGGACAGGGATTTGACAATATCGCAGAGCGCATTTATAAGTATCCGGAAGTGACGTCTGTTTATCTGATTTCCGGAGGATACGATCTGCTTGTCACACTGGAAGGGAAATCCTTAAAGGAAATTTCCGGTTTTGTATCGGATAAGCTTTCCACATTGGATACCATACTCAGTACGGCAACGCATTTTATTCTGAAAAAATATAAAGACCACGGTACGATCTTAAATAAGAACTATGAAGATATCAGAGAGAAGGTGACGCCATGAGAAGCCCGCTCGCAGATAAAGTATTGACGATAAAACCTTCCGGTATCAGAAAGTTCTTTGATATCGTAACGGAAATGGATGATGTAATTTCGCTCAGTGTCGGTGAACCGGATTTTGACACACCCTGGCATATCAGGGATGAGGGCATCTATTCATTGGAAAAAGGCCGTACTTTTTATACTTCCAACGCAGGTCTGAAAGAATTAAAAGAAGAGATCGCACTGTATTTAAAAAGAAAACAGGGAGTGGAATATCATCCGCAGGATGAGATTTTCGTAACGGTAGGCGGTTCCGAGGCAATCGATGTGGCAATGCGCGCCATGCTGAATCCCGGAGAGGAAGTATTGATACCGCAGCCGAGTTTTGTTTCCTATGAACCCTGTGCCATACTGGCAGGCGGTGTTCCGGTTATCATTGACTTAAAACCGGAGAATGAATTCCGCCTGACGGCACAGGATCTGGAGATGTCCATTACTGACAAGACGAAGGTGGTCGTTCTTCCGTTCCCGAATAATCCGACGGGTGCGATCATGGAGCAAAAAGATCTGGAAGAGATTGCCGATGTGATCATCAAAAATGATCTGTTTGTGATCTCCGATGAGATTTATTCCGAATTGACATATAAAGAAAAACATGTATCGATCGTGGAAATTCCCGGAATGCAGGAAAGGACCGTTTTGATCAACGGCTTTTCCAAGGCATATGCCATGACCGGATGGAGACTGGGTTATGCCTGCGCACCGAAGGAGATCACCACACAGATGCTCAAAATTCATCAGTTTGCGATTATGTGCGCTCCGACGACAAGCCAGTATGCTGCTGTCGAAGCATTACGCAACGGGGACGATGACGTGCTGGAGATGAAAGAAGCCTATAACCAGAGAAGAAGATTTCTGATGCATGCCTTTCAGGAGATGGGACTCGAGTGCTTTGAACCTTTCGGCGCATTTTATGCATTTCCCTGTATCAGGGAGTTTGGCATGACAAGCGATGAGTTTGCCACGAAGTTTCTGAAAGAAGAAAAGGTGGCGATTGTTCCGGGTACGGCTTTCGGCGACTGCGGAGAAGGCTTTTTGCGTATATCTTATGCGTCGTCCATGGAAAATCTGAAAATTGCCATGGAAAGGCTTTCGAATTTCGTTGCAAGACTGCGGAAAGGAAACGGCTGATAGCGAAATGCATATTATTTTACATCAACCGGAGATTCCGGCAAACACAGGCAATATCGGAAGGACATGCGCGGCGTCGGGAAGCAGTCTGCATCTGATCGAACCGCTGGGTTTCCGACTCGATGAAAAATCCGTGAAGCGTTCCGGCATGGATTATTGGGAGCAGTTAGACGTAACAAGATACATAAATTACCAGGAATTTCTGGAGAAACATCCCGGAGCCAGGATCTGGATGGCATCGACAAAGGCAAAGAAGATCTATACCGAAGTGTCTTACGGCATGGATGATTTTATTATGTTCGGCAAGGAGAGCGGCGGTATTCCGGAAGAAATCCTGGTAGAAAACGAAGAAAACTGCATCCGCATCCCCATGCTTGAACAGATTCGTTCTCTGAATCTGTCCAACTCCGTTGCCATAGTACTCTACGAGGCGCTGCGGCAGAACGGATTCGGTAATATGCAAAGAGAAGGCGAACTGCACAGACTGCACTGGAAGGAATAAAGGATATGCGGCCCGGTCAGTCTTCATCTTCCATATCGGATTTGGGAAGAGAGAAGATGAACTCGGTGCCGACACCTTCCGTGCTGATGACATTGATATGTTCACCGTGGGATTGGATGATTTCTTTCGTAATGGAAAGACCGAGGCCGGTGCCTTTTTTATCCTTCCCGCGGGATATATCTGATTTATAAAACCGGTCCCAGATGAGTTTGAGGTTGTCTTTGGGGATGCCGATACCGGAATCTTTGACGCTGATAAAGATTTTATTGTGTTTTTCTGTCGTTTCCAGTTTGATGATCGAGTTGTGATGGCTGAATTTGATCGCATTGTCCAGTAAGTTATAAAGTACCTGCTGAATTTTACCCATATCGGCGGTGACGAACATTTCTTCTCCGGTCAGGAGAAGTTCGATCGCAATCTTTTTCTCCCGGCAGGTGCCTTCGAAAGACGCCGCTACATTACGGATCGTCGTATTGATATCAAAATCTGTTTTATCCAGAAAAATTCCCTTCATATTCAGGTTATTCAAAATGAGCAGACTGTTGGTCAGCTTTGTCAGGCGCTCCGTTTCATTCAAAACGATCGTCAGATATTTTTCATGCTGCTCGGGCGGGATCGTGCCATCCAGCATGGCTTCCAGATATCCTCTGATGGAAGTCAGAGGAGAGCGGAAGTCGTGAGAAACGTTGGCAACAAATTTCTTCTGGTCGTCTTCGGCACGGGCGATTTCGCTGGCCATGTAAGAGAGCGTGGCGGCCAGATATCCCATTTCATCTTCGCTTTCCACCGTGAATTCATAGTGCATATTGCCGCTGGCATAATGTTCTGTGGCTTCCGTAATTTTGCGCAGCGGGATATAGACCATCTCCGTAAAAAAGATCAGGATGATGAGCGATAACAGAAACAATATTACCAGCGTGATATAGGAGATATTGAGCAGACTGTCAGATGCAGCCTGCAGACTGCTCATGGAGCTGTGGATAACGACATAACCCTTTACTTTAAAGTCGGAAGTAATCGGAGCGAATACGCTGAGCATATCTTCCGTGAAGGTGCCGAAGAAATCACCGATGATATAATAAGAACCTTCGGTGATGGTGGAATCGAAATTTTCAATGACCACTTCATTCTCAACGTCAACCGGGGCGGAAGAATCCAAAACAATACGTCCGGATGGATTGATGATCCAGATGGAGGCATTCAAATATGTTTCCAGGGCATCCAATTCATTTTTTACCGCTTCTAACGTCGTTTCGCTGTTGTATAAGTCGGAAGCGTAGGTATTGGCGATCAACGTCGCTTCTCTATATAAAGTATCCGCCTTATCTTTTTTCAGGTTGTCGACGGTCATGCTGGATACGAAAGTGGCGACCACGATAAAACCGAAAAAGCCGAAAATGATATAGGCCAGGATAAATTTTAAATACAAAGTTTTCCTCATAATATTGTATACCCTTTATCAAGCTTTCGTTTCAAATTTATAGCCGATTCCCCAAACCGTGGAAATACGCCATTTCTCGTGATCGTTGATTTTCTCACGAAGACGTTTGATGTGTACGTCTACGGTACGGGTATCCCCGATGTATTCATAGCCCCAGATCTGATCAAGCAGCTGTTCTCTTGAAAAAACGTGATTGGGCGATGCGGCTAAAAAGTAAAGGAGCTCCAGCTCTTTGGGCGGCATCTCCACGGTCTGCCCCATATAGATAACGGAATAATTCGTCTGGTTGATAATGAGGTCGGGATATTCCACACATTTGATGTCGGAGGCAGTCTGCGTGGGGACAGCTCTTTGGAATCAAAAGGTTTCTCCATATAATCGTCGGCGCCCAGCTCCAACCCCAGAACTTTGTCAAATACTTCCCCTTTGGCGGAGAGCATGATGATGGGTATGGTAGATTTGGAGCGGATCTCCCGGCAGACCTGATAGCCGTCAATGCCGGGCAGCATCAGATCGAGCAGCATCAGATTCGGTGCAAAACTTTCTGCGGCCGTAAGAGCGGATTCCCCATCATTAACGATCATTGTTTCAAAACATTCCTTTGTCAGATAAAGAGAGATCAGCTCGGCAATATTGTTGTCGTCGTCTACGATCAATATTTTCTGTTTATTTACCATTTTGAAATCCTGCCTTTCATATTTAATCTTATCCCGGCATGCGTCCTTGCGCATAAAAAAATCCCCGCATTATTTAAATTCAGCGATCGTAACGCCGGCATCCCCTTCGCCATATTCCCCAAGGCGGTAGGTCTTCACATATTTACAGCGGCGAAGATAATCCTGCACGGCCTTGCGGAGAGCGCCTGTGCCTTTGCCGTGTACGATACGGACACTTGGCAGGTGCGCCAGATACGCGTCGTCCAGATATTTATCGAGTTCGGAAAGCGCCTCGTCAACCGTTTTGCCAAGCAGATTGATTTCCGTAGAAATCGAATAGGACTTGGACATTTTTATTTTGCCGGAACCGGTCCGCTGCAGACTGCCTGAGGAAGTTACGGTTTCTTCTGCCACCGGGACCAGATCCGATAAAGATACCTGGGAGCGGATAATGCCGCACTGTACAAACAATTTGCCGCTTTTATCCGGCTTTGAGCTTACGATTCCCGTCAGGCCCATAGAAACGATCCTGACGCGGTCGCCCGGTTTGACCTGTTCGGGTTTTAACTGTTTATGCTCCGGTTTGTCTGAAGACTGTATAGACAGCTTCGCATTTTTCTCGGAAATTTTGTCCCTTACATTCCGGCGGGTCTTTTCCAGGTCTTTTATGGAAGAAGAGATGCCGGCTTTCTGTAATGTACGGATCGTTTCGTCAGCAACATCTTTGGCATCCTGTAAGATCTGTTTAGCCTCTTCGTTGGCCTTTCTGATAATATTTGACCTGGATTGTTCAATTTTTGCCTGTTTGGATTCCAGGCTCGTTTTCAGGGCCTTTATTTCTTCTTTATAAGCGGCGATCTCCAAATGCTCTTTCTCGATGGTGATCCGGCTGTTTTCCAGATCGGATAACAGATCTTCAAAGCTTTCTTTATCTTCCGTAATGTGTTTTTTCGCGTCTTCAATAATATAGTCGGGCAGTCCCAGTTTGGAGGAAATGGCAAATGCATTGCTCTTACCCGGAATGCCGATCAACAGACGGTATGTCGGCCGCAGTGTTTCCACATCAAATTCACAGCAGGCGTTTTGTACGAAGTCTGTAGAAAGGGCATATACTTTTAATTCACTGTAATGTGTAGTCGCCATAGTGCGGATACCGCGTGTATGCAGATGATCCAGAATAGAAACGGCAAGCGCCGCGCCTTCTGTCGGATCGGTTCCTGCGCCCAATTCGTCAAACAGGCAAAGCGAGTTCTCGTCGGCCTGCTGTAAAATGGAAACGATGGAGGTCATATGGGACGAAAAAGTAGAAAGATTCTGCTCGATACTCTGTTCGTCGCCTATATCTGCATAAACTTCCGTGAAAACGGATAATTCGGAACGATCGAGCGCCGGAATGTGCAGTCCCGCCTGTCCCATTAACGTAAGCAGTCCCACCGTTTTCAAAGAAACGGTTTTACCGCCGGTATTGGGTCCTGTGATGACTAACAGATCAAAGTCCGCGCCGAGTTCAATGTCGATCGGAACGACTTTGTGCCGGTCTAAAAGCGGGTGGCGCCCTTTTCGGATGCGAAGATGGTGCTCCGTATTAAAAATCGGCATCGTCGCATTTTCATCCATAGCGAGGGCGGCTTTGGCGAAGATAAAATCCAGTGTCGTCATCAGAGCCTGATCGGTGGTGAGCGTATCTGTGTGCCCGCCGGCCTGTGCGCTCAGATCAGCCAGAATGACTTCAATCTCTTCCTGCTCCCTGATCGCCAGTTCTTTTAACTCATTATTTAAGGCAACGACTGCAGCCGGCTCAATAAAAAATGTTGAACCGGTAGAAGACTGATCGTGAACCATACCGGAAACCTGTCCCTTATGCTCGGCTTTGACCGGAATACAATAGCGGTTATTCCGCATGGTAACAACGGCGTCCTGCAGATAGGTCCGATAGGATCCGCTGATCATGGAAGTAAGTTCGGAATGAATTCTATCATTTGTAATCGATATTTTTCGCCGGATGTGCTTTAAGTTCGGACTGGCATCATCGGCAATTTCTTCTTCCGACAAGATACATCTGCGGATCTCGTTCGCAAGATTGCCAAGAGGTTCCAAACCGTTAAAATATTCGTCTAAAGTGTCGGCAGGAGCATCCTCTTTCTCATTTCTTCCATAGGCCTTGACACGTTTTACATTTTCTAACAGCGAAGCGATCTTTAATAAATCAGAGGCGGATAACGCACTGCCGACTTCCAATGCCTTAATGCTCATGCCCAGATCCTTATTGCCGCCAAAAGAAGTAGAACCCTTCTTAAAAAGACGGGACAACGCATCTGCGGTTTCTGCCTGGGCATGGTTGATCTCGTCAGGATCGGTCATGGGAATCAGTTCCCGGCAGAGCTTTCTGCCCGGGTCGGATGTGGCCTTATCCGTTAAAAGATCGATAATTTTGTAATATTCTAATACACGAAGTACTTTGCTGTTCATAATAATCCTTTCATAATACGAAATTTATATGGAATTGTATCGGGCGGGAGACAGCGTGACTTTTAATTATCATACCATAAAGGTTGTAAATTTACTATGAAAAAGATATACTTAGACGTGTGTAAGAACAAAACGGGAAGATCTGAGTCTGCAGGCAAAGAGAAGGGCATGGTTATTAATATGAAAAAAGAAGAGACAGAAAACTCCGAACAGGAAGTAAGAGAGCAGGCGGAATATACGCCGTCAATACAGCCGGATTTCCTACGGGAGAAGATCAAACAAAAGCCGGTCAATAAGAAAAAACTGCTGCGCAGGACGATTATCACGGCAGTTATGGCGGTTGTTTTCGGCATCGTGGCCTGTCTGACCTTTTTGCTGCTTGAGCCTGTCATTAATAACTGGCTTTATCCGGAAGAAGAGGCAAAAGAAGTGCAGTTTCCGGAAGAAGCGATAGAAGAAGAGATGAAGCCGGAAGACATGCTGACCGAGGAAGCGATAGAAGAAGAGGCGGAACAGGGACCTGTGGAACTGGAAGACGAGCAGATACAGGAACTGCTTTCGAAAGTGACCTTCGGTCTGGAAGAATATGAATCGCTTTATGAAGACCTTTCCGCGCTTGCCAAAGACGTCAGCCGTGCAATTGTGACGGTTACAGGCGTTACATCCGATGTGGACTGGTTTAACAACCCCTACGAAAGCGAAGCGATCGCTTCAGGTTTGATCATTGCCAATAACGGACGGGCCATGCTGATCCTTGCCAATATGAATAACATTAAAAATGCGGAACGGTTCATCGTGACCTTCTGTGATCAGGCACAGGTCAGCGCCAGAGTCGTTCAGAAAGACACTTCGACAGGATTTGCCATATTGTCGGTATCCCTGCTTTCCATTGAAGAAGAAACGCTGGATATTATCAACATTGCAACACTCGGAAGCACTAATTCGGCAAACCTGACCGGGACACCGGTGATAGCGCTCGGCAGTCCCACGGGAACAAGCGGTTCTGTCTGCTATGGAATCGTGACTTCTTCCGGAACAACCATCGACCAGGTAGATGCAGCATATAAATTATTATCAACGGATATATACGGAAGCAGAAATGCGACAGGCATACTTGTCAACTTGAAGGGAAGAGTAATCGGAATCATCGATAATTCCTACAACAGCGAGGACCGGGGAAATCTGATCTCCGCTTACAGTGTTTCGGAGTTAAAAAGAACCATTACCAAAATGTCAAACAATCAGCCGCGCGCCTACATGGGAGTACACGGAAGCGATGTACCGCTGGAGGCCAACACGGAGCTGGGAGTGCCGCTCGGCGCATATATTAAGGAAATTGAAATGGATTCTCCCGCAATGACGGCAGGCATCCAGAGCGGCGACGTGATTACCTGGATAGAAGATACGGAAATTACAAATTATAATGAACTGCTCAACGTATTATATAATGCCGCTCCTGAAGACACTATAACCGTGACGCTGATGCGGCAGGGAATAGATTCCTTTCAGGAAATGAAAGTAGTCGTAACTTTGGCAAAAAGCGAATAAATGATCACAACCGAAGAGAAAGGATAGGTTATTATTATGAAGTATATTAAAGATTACAAAGAAGGCGAACGGATCTCGGATGTATATCTGTGCAAACATAAACAGTCCGCAGTGACCAAAAACGGAAAACCCTATGAGAATGTTATCTTACAGGATAAAACCGGGACACTGGATGCCAAGATATGGGATCCTAACAGTGCAGGCATTGAAGAGTTTGATGCTATGGATTACATAGAAGTATACGGAGATGTAAACCGTTTTCAGGGAGCTCTCCAGGTCAATGTAAAGAGGATCAGACGCTGTCAGGAGGGAGAATACGATCCGGCCGATTATCTGCCCGTCAGCAGCAAAAACATAGATACGATGATAAAAGAACTTGCATCTTATATTGACAGCATACAAAATCCTTATCTGAAAAAACTGCTGGAAGCCCTGTTCATAGAGGATGAACCGTTTATGAAAACATTTTCAAAATCTTCCGCGGCCAAAACCGTGCATCATGGTTTCGTAGGCGGACTCCTCGAACACACGCTAAGCGTGACCGGACTGTGTGATTTCTACTGCAGCCGCTACCCGCTTTTGCAAAGGGATTTATTGATCAGCGCCGCAATCTGTCATGATATCGGAAAGACAAGAGAACTGTCGCTTTTCCCGCAGAATGATTATACGGACGACGGACAGTTTCTGGGGCATATTATCATCGGTGTGGAAATGATCGGTGAAAAGATCCGTGAAATAGAAGGATTTCCGCAGGTTCTTGCCAACGAACTGAAACACTGTATTTTATCCCACCATGGAGAATATGAATTCGGCTCCCCCAAAAAGCCGGCCATCATGGAAGCGGTAGCGTTAAATTTTGCAGATAATACGGATGCCAAATTACAGACTTTTACGGAACTGATGAACAGTACGACCGAAACAGGCTGGCTTGGTTTTAACCGCCTGTTTGAATCGAATCTGATAGCGACGAAAATGGAATAACGATAGAAGGATCGTGACGGGGTACTATATGGGATATCAAAAAAATGATGTGATAGCAGTGCAGATTAATGACATCGGGAATGACGGCGAGGGAATCGGCAGAGTAGATGGTTATACCCTGTTTGTCAAAGACGCTGTGATCGGTGATACGATAGAAGCCAGAATAACAAAAGTGAAAAAAAATTACGGATACGCGAGACTGGAGAAGATCATCACCCCTTCCCCCTTTCGGGTCGAACCGTTATGCCCCTGTCACAGACAATGCGGCGGCTGCCAGATTCAGGCAATGAGCTATGAACGGCAGCTTGTTTTCAAACAGGACAAGATCAGAAACAATCTGATCCGCATCGGCGGATTTATGCCCGAATGGATCGACCAGATCATGGAACCGATCGTCGGCATGGAAGAGCCGTGGCACTATCGTAACAAAGCGCAGTTTCCTGTCGGATATGATAAATACGATAATCTGATCACGGGATTCTATGCAGGACGGACACATACCATTATAGCCAATACGGATTGTTTGCTTGGGGCCGCTGAAAATAAGCTCATTCTGGAGAGCGTGCTTTCTTATATGAGAGAAAATCATGTTCCGGCATACCGTGAACAGACAGGAAAAGGACTGGTCCGTCACATTCTGATCCGAACAGGTTTCGATTCCGGTCAGATCATGGTGTGTATTGTAGTAAACGGCAAAAAATTGCCGGCGGAAAATGTGCTTGTGAAAAAGCTGACGCAGATTGATTTCCCACAAGCCGATGATTCAGACCAAAACAGGAGCGCTCTGCAGAACGGGCGTTTTATCAAAAAGCGTATCGCAAGTATTTCGATCAGCGTGAATACCGACACAGGCAATGTGATCATGGGAAAGGAAATACGGACGCTCTGGGGGAAACCTTATATCGAAGACAGCATTCGGCTGCCCGGTCAGGAAAAGGAAAAAGATAAGGTGACATTTCATATCTCCCCGCTTTCTTTTTATCAGGTAAATCCCGTGCAGACGGAGAAATTATACGGCCTGGCGTTAGCGTATGCGGGACTGACCGGGAAAGAGACGGTCTGGGATCTGTACTGCGGTATCGGAACAATCTCGCTGTTTCTTGCAAAGAATGCGAAACAGGTTTACGGCGTGGAGATCGTTCCGCAGGCTATTGAAGACGCTCAAGAAAACGCGCGGATCAACGGAATCGATAACGCCGAATTTTATGTGGGAAAAGCAGAGGAAGTTCTGCCGGAGAAACTCGAAAAAGAAGGGATCAGAGCAGATGTGATCGTCGTGGACCCGCCGCGGAAAGGATGCGATGAGAAATGCCTGGAGACGATACTCAAGATGCGGCCGGAGCGGATAGTGTATGTGAGCTGCGATTCTGCGACGCTGGCAAGAGACCTGCGGGTGCTGGCAGATGGCGGGTATGAGGTGAAGAAGGTAAGAGGGGTGGACCAGTTTGGGGGGACGGTGCATGTGGAAAGTACGGTCCTGTTGCAAAGAAGAGGTGCTGACTCGGCACATTAAATAAAGGGTAAAACAAAAAGAAAACAAAGGGAAGACATTAGAGTGTAATCATTTAGGAATGAGAAATATGATAATGTCTTTTTTGATGCATCAGTATGCAAAATGACTACCAGTGGAGGCGCTTTGTACATCCTGAATGCAACTTGTTACAGATAATGTACGAATTATTACAGTTATAGTGATTTGCAGGAAAATGTTTGTTAGGGTCATGGCAAGGAGGGAAGAGAATATTGTAATTGATTGGTGAAAAAGCTATACTTATCCTATTTGGTCTTTAAATAAATTCTAAAGAATACTACTGTTAATAGTATTCAGGAATTAAATGGAATAAGGGATGAAAAAGGTAAGAAAAATAGAAGTGCCTCAAAAGGATGCTATCAGAAAATTGCGGGTGGCAGCATATTGCCGTGTCAGTACGAAATATGAGAGTCAGAAAAGCAGCATTGAATTACAAAAAGATTATTATGAGAGTTATATTAAGGCACAACCAAATTGGTTGTTTGCGGGTGCTTATATAGATTATGGAAGTAGGGTCAGGATTGATAAGAGAACAGAGTTTCAGAAAATGATACAAAAGCAGTAAATGGCGGAATTGACTGTATTATTACCAAGTCGATTAGCAGATTTTCCGGCAATACGGTGGACATGCTGCAAACAATACGGCTGTTGAAAGAGAATGGAGTAACGGTATGGTTTGAAAAAGAAAATATCAGAAGTACGGATGAAAACATTAAACTGGTAATAGCAATACATACAATGCTTGCACAGGAGGAGATTAGAAATATGAGTGAAAACATTCAGTGGGGATTTAAACGAAGATTTGAACAGGGAGTTACATTGAACAATTATAAATATTTTTATGGGTATGATGTGATTGGCGGGGAGCTTATTGTAAATGAGAAGCAGGCAGAAGTTGTAAGGAATATTTTTGACTGGTATTTGCATGGAATGTCTCTGGGGCAGATTAAACAAAGACTTGAGGAGAATCAGGTTAAGACAGCATCAGGAAAAAGTGTATGGAGCAAGTCTGTGATACAGGAAATGCTCTGTAATGAAAAATACATAGGAGATTGCATGTTGCAAAAGTATTTTACGGAGGATTATCTGACAGGGAAGAAAGCAAAGAATACTGGACAAAAGGATATATATTACGTTCATGACAGCCATCAGGGAATCATTTCGAAGGGAAAATTTTTGGAAGTGACATGCGAAATGAATCGTAGAAAGAGCATGACGGTGAATGAGGATGGGAAAATGGTAAAGAAGAATAGAAAATACAACCCACAGAATATCTTGGGAAATATATTAGAATGTGAGGATTGTGGTGCGACTTATCGGAGAAGGACCGAGAGAGGGAAAGTCGTATATAGGTGTGCAACAAGAATTGAAAAGGGGAGAGAGGCTTGTAAAGAGTCTCCTACTATTGAGGAAGAATGGATTAAAACAGAGATTGGAAAGAAGGTTTGTGGAGGGGAGTATGATGAAGAGGGTGTTAGGGAAAAAGTAGATAGAGTTTTGGTTGGGAGGGATGGAGAATTAAAAATATTGTTTTTTTAAGGGCAGTGTTTATTTTCGGCAAGAATGACCACTAATTAGTCAGTAGATAATGGGGAGAATACTTTAAAACCCATTAAAAATGTAAAGAAAAATTAGAAAAGTAAATTTTCTTTGATTATGTACTGATTGGAATCATGCTTTTTTCGGTTACAGTTTTTCAGATTGGTTAAAATATAGGTTAATTTTTTGATGAAGAGAGCTGAGTGAAAGAAGGATTTGCTATCGCGCATAATCTCATAAAAAGCAATTTGTTGACAGAAAAGAGTATTTAACTACAAAAAGTGATTGACAAGTTTTTCAAGGCGGGTTACTATTTAGAAAAAGTACCAATGAGAATACATTCCAATATCTACAAAAGATAAGGCATAGAAGTATGTGCAGAGCAGATGTAGATTTTGGAATTTTTTATTTGGAGGAATCATTATGAGTGAAAAAACAGTATCTGAAGAAAAAATGAGGCAGCTTGGACTTAATCTTTTTTATGGAGAGTTTGTTTTTTCCGACCTGTGGTTCACCAGCAGGCATTTTGAGCAGAAAAGCAACAGGGAGCTTGCAGATCTGATTGTGTGCGTAGGAAAGGAAATGATCGCATTTCAGGTGAAAGAGAGAAATACGACTGTAGAGGGAAATCTTGATAAATGGGTAAATGAAAAAGTAGAAAAGTGCAAAAAGCAGTTAAAGGATACATACCAATACCTGCAACTAGATGATCTAAAGGAATTTGCAAATGAAAAGGGTGATACTGTCCCCTTTGGGGAAACAGAAGTTTTCTGGGGACTGGCTATATTGGATAAACAAGAACTGGCGGAGTATCCTAAATTAAAATTTTCTAAAACATTGATGGGATTTATCCAATGCTTTTCCTACGAAGATTTTAAGAAATGCTGCGATCAGATCGGAACGCCAAAGGATATGACAGAATATTTGGGATTCAGGCAAGATTATTTTACACTTGATGAGAAAGAAAAGGATTCAGAAGATGACTGTATTAGAAGTTTTCTGACGAAGAAATATGGAGTGTCGAATCCTGACAAACGGGGAATGGATGCTTTTAAAAAATTCTTGTCTGTTTTTAAGGAAAGGCGGGTATCTAATTTCGGAGAAGAAAAACAGTATAGGGAAATCGTAAAATTTCTAGCTTATTTGAACAGGGTTGAAATCGGGGCATTTGTAACCTGTTTAAACAATACAATCTATGATGCGAAAAGAAAATGTCTATCATATAATAAATGTATGGGACCTTTGAAAAATACTGACGCAGGGATAATTTTTATTGCATGTGAAGAAGGCATAACAGAAAAAATGAAAATGGTCGTGGATTTGTGTAGGTATAAGAAAAGGTTTGATTGTATCCTTGCGGCTGTTATCTATTTTGAAAATGATATCGATTTTAGGATAGACTGGTATTATCTGGAACGGAAGTGGGAGTATTCCGAAACTATGGAAAAGCTGATAAATGAGCCGGAGCTAGCCGCTTTGTGGAATGGCGATAAAAAAGTGATAAATAATTAGTAAATTATGGAAAGAATGAATTGTAACAGTGATCTTATATTGATATACTAAATACATGAAAAGAATACAGAAAGCTATTGCAAAATGAAAGTGGAATATGAAAATATGAGATTACTAGATATAGATATGGATTATTTTTTAAAAGAAATTCCAATAATGATATCCGAAAATAATATGGGCAGAGTATCAGATGATAGTTACCCTGTGTGGAATCAAAAAGAAGTAACAGATTTTTTTGAGAATAGGTTAGGTCTTTCACAAAAGGCAAAAATTAAAGGTAAGATAATTGAGAACCATAATGAGGCGTTGTACTATTGGAGACAATTGATATTGGAAAATAAGATAACAGTGCCATTTGAGATAATACATATTGATTCTCATGCGGACTTGGGGCTTGGTTATCCGTCATGGACATTTGTCTTAGATTCTGTATTAAGAATGCCTGTTAATGATAGATATAAAATAGAAAGTTATAAAGATATATTTAAGCAATATTATGAACCGGGAATAGGAGATTATCTTTTATTTGCAGTGTCATTTAGATGGATTAAAAAACTTGTTTATGTATGCAATCCTGCAGGATTAGGGGATGACTATTTATGGATGATTTTAAAGGATGGTATAGAGCCAAATGACAAAATACAATTGGCGTATAATAATGATATTAGAGCAATAGATATTTCAAAGAATCAACAGGAGTATTATGCGACAGCAATTCATGAACCAGAGGTAGAGTTTGACATTATCAGAAATATAGAGGATATTAATTATGATGGAAAATTTGATTATTTAACATTTTGTATTTCTCCAAATTATACACCAGATTCCTCTGATTTTATTATTGAATTAATAAAAGACTATATTGAGGAGGAGCAGTAATTGGATTACGCAAGATATATTGAACTTTACAGGCAGGGAAAATTTCAAGAGGCTGTAGAATATAAGGCAACGCAGATTCCTACAAGGCTTATCAAATATTATGGCTTGAATGAGAATGAAATTATAAATAAATCTAAAATGGAATATTTAAAGGAACAAAAAATTTATTTAAGTTCATTTTCAGGATTCAACGATCCGTTTGAAGGAAAGTTTTTTAGATTTGATAGTGCTAAATTGGAGAACCACGGATGGAATAAGGATATGGTAAAGCATTATTATGACTCAATAGCGGGAAATTTTCGTTATACTTGTTTAAGTGATACAGATGAAAACAATATGCCGATGTGGGCTTATTATGCAAATAATCATCAGGGATTTTGTGTTGAATACCTATTATGTGATACACAAAAGAAGTACATATTTCCTGTAACATATGAACCTGAGAGGGTTGCAGCTAATGTCATAACTACAAATTTGCTGTATGAATATATGGAAATGAAAGAGCAAGGCAGGAACTATACAGATACATCAGCAGACGCTAATGTATATTTACAGATGATGATATTATCTTTAGCTGCAAAGCATAAAAGTTGGGAACATGAAAAAGAATATAGAATTATTTCTTTTTGGGATTATTTCCCTGCTATTCCGACAAAAATTTATATAGGAATTAATTGTAAAGAAGAACATAAAAAAGAACTTATAGACGCGGTGAAAGATATTGATGTATGTAAAGTGTATCAAATGGAAATTGATGAAGATAGTAGCGCATTTGGCTTTAAGCAAAATTTGATAGGATAAAAAATTTTAATTTGGATAAAGATATGTAAGCATTTTGAAGATTTTAAAGAATGAGAATTATCAACTATGGCTTCAGAAAGGAATTTGCTTATGCCAGTTAGTTGAAAACAATGATATTTAGTAAATACAGAAATGAAAAGGAAACTTCACTTTTATAGAATAGTGAAGAAATTTGGAGTAGAATCCAGTTGTTTTAAGGAAAGAGCTAAGATATAATATAAATGTGGTCGGATACCTTTTTGTTGATGACTATATTCCATACAAAAGGGAGGAAGACCGTGGATACAGAATTGAAAAATGCGGTAAAAGCGACAGATACGAAAGCACAGTATGA
>ERZ777011.2188-NODE-2188-length-16656-cov-16.182278_pt1 | contig 16656 bp, 19 predicted proteins | sample MGYA00374964_ERZ777011 | MGnify/ENA primary metagenome ERZ777011 (study PRJEB29310, sample SAMD00008975) | mouse gut metagenome | study: EMG produced TPA metagenomics assembly of the Metagenome analysis of fecal microbiota from mouse which was promoted...
TTAAACAAAAATACACCAACCTGTGCTTTAACAGATATTATGAAACACCCTCTAAGACCATTGACCCTCGGTCAAAAGTGTCTGATAGAGATTGATTCTATGCATATGAACAATGTTTTTCTCCTTCAACACTTTGGCTGAGGGTTTGTTATGCCCTATAACATTTTTTCAATTCTAATTTTAAACAGTTTCTAAGATGACCATGAAGTTCAACAAACACAAGATTGAGCTGAAATGCCACATAAAATATATCGCCAACCGTCCTCCGGCAGTATCAGGTGGCAAAGCCACACTTGAAGAGGTATCATGCAATAACCAGACATTCAAACGCTCCGGTAACAGCGTAACCATAACACTACGTATGGACAAAAGCGGCAAACTCTTATAAAAATATAATAATGAACCAAATTAAATTCCTGATTGTCGCTCTGATAGCGATACTCGCATTCGCCTCATGCAGCGAGGACGAACCTGCAAGAATGTTGTGGGAAGTATCCGGCAAACCGGCAGGAAATGTGGAGACATCTATTCATTATGATTATAATTCTCCAGTATGGATAACTGTCGGAGGCTATGCCGCTGAAGTTATTTTGAAATGCTCCAATTATTCCGAACTGTCGATATATGGTCAAAAGAATGAAGACGGGGAATACGTTGACTCTGATTGTCGGTTTTCAGCAAAAGTTATAGATCCAACAACCGTAAGAATATCATTTGACTATATGGAAGATGTGGATTTTGCAGAAAAATCATGCTATCTACAAATAGATGGAATCAATGGTAAAGATACGCGTACAACAATGGTAACTATTACGCGTAAACATCTCAATTATAAATAACAAATTTCAATCAGATAAAAGACCACATGATTACAAAATTAAAACTAATGATGATGGTGTGTTTTGCCATCATTGTGTTCGCCTCATGCAGCGAGGACGAACCCGCAAAAATGCTGTGGGAAGTTACGGCTACCCCGGCAGAGAGTGTTAAGGCGGCCTTCGACCCAAGTTTCTACCACCAGATTCAGATTACTTCTGATGGAGAAGGCGGTGAAGTGACGCTCAAATGCACCAACTACAAATCACTTAATCTGGTTGGTGCCACCAAAAACGAGAACGGGGAATATTTCGATGCTGATTGCAAATTCACGGCAAAAATCACGGATCCTGGAGTTGTCAAGATAATCCTCGACAAAATGCCCGATGGTTTCAAAGAAGCGAAAACAATCCTTCAAATCGACGGAACTGAGGGGAAGGACTCTAATACAACGACTGTTGATATTACACGTAAACCATAAATGGAATAATGAAAAGAGGAATTACCTTATTAGCCTTTCTTTTAGTCATGGTTGGATCTGTCTTCGGACAGACCGACCATGGCTATAATCTATACGGTCAATTTTTAGGTACCTCAACAGGCATTGGAGTGGGGCTTGACAGCCGTTTTAAGGCAGGTGGAATACTTGGCTATTCATTGGGGCTTGCTTTTACTGACATTTCTTGGAGTAGAGATGATGGGCTGGATGGGTGTTATGCCAGCTATGATGCGGAAAGCCGGGGAATAAGTATTCCTTTCGAGATCAATGCAATTTTGGGTAAACGTGCCAGCAAATTTGAAATAGGATTTGGCATGACAACATATCTGGTCAATAGAGACGAGCTGCATTATAAAACTATCTTCTTCCCTTCAGAAGAAGATGGAGTATTGGATTTTGAAAGGTACTCAACCCGTAAAAAAATTTTCCGACCTAACATTATTGGTACAATCAATATCGGATACCGACTTCAACGTAAATCCGGATTCTTCATGAAAGTTGGATTATCCTTACTTATTGGAGACCTGAAATGTTCACCTATTGACGGTGTAGTTGCTTTACCGAATATTTGTCTTGGATATACAATCCCTCATTTTTAGTGCATTATAACATGAGATGAATTGCATGAGAAAAATTAGTAAGATCTTGACTGCAGTGACTTATATTATTGCTTGTTTCCTGATTGGTGGATGCAATTATGATGAACCCACACCGGGTAATGATTCCAATCCGGATTCTGATAAAACATGTGCCTTAGCATGGGATACGATTGTTTGCAATCAGTTATCGGTAAACGAGCTTTTCATCGGTTCTAAATTCCTCGGCGTTCAGAACTGGAATTGCAACGGCAATCCTCCAGGCATATATCCGGCAGCAGTTTTTCCAGAAGAAGCCTTTGCAACCACGTTTGATCAGGAGGTTTCCGGTAATAAAAAACCGATTGTCGTATATACCAACTTCAGTGACCCTTTTATTTCGACTATAGAGAATCCTTCCGGAGTAAATTATAGCCGGTTTATGAAGAGTATGCTCAGGTCTGAGGAATATAAATTGAACTCTGAACCCCAGCTGAATTTATATAGATGTGCCAAAATGAATAATCTTGATAGTCTTATCAGAATCTTCCCGGATAATCCATCTTTTGCTGAGACATTTGAAAGTATAGTAAAGCAAAAGATGGATATTGATAAAATCAAGAGCTGGACTATCGGAGAAATCATATTCAAAGGATTTACAGTTACGATGGATATACCCGAAAAAGGCATTTTTACAAATGAGATACCATCTGAAAAGGGATTGGTGTATGTCAGGAGCATTACTTATGGATCCACGGCATATTTTGTTATTGGCAGCGATTTGACATATCCTGAAGTCAGGGCCATTATATCTAAACCATCTATGATTGGAACTGAAAAACAAAATCTGAAAAATACACATGTAGTTCTCCTTACCAATTCAGGCATTGACCAAAACGCGGAACTTCATACTGAATCCGATGCCTTGTATGATTATTTCAGACATCCCTATATCGAAGGGAACTATGGCTATCCCATATACTGCACAGGATGCTCCATTAAAGACAATTCTTATATTCACATCTCTGTAAAATAAAAATCTCCACCGAAGAATTTATAATGAAATGCTCGGTGGAGAATTCTTAAATTAATATTCGTAACCTTCAGGGAGAGAAGGCTTGGCATCATCGGGGATGTGAGGGTTGGCTCTCATTTGCTTGATTGCTTCTATCTCACCGGGAGTGTAGCGAGTCGGACTTTTGTGAGGCATCGGTATTTCATCCGGTTTTGATTCAGATTGTGCCGGGTCTACTTCCTGCGGAGATTCTTCTTTCTTTTTGGATTGCCAATCATCATGAGGATAGAAGAAGTTGAATTCAGGTCCAGTTGACTCTCTCGTAACGATGAGATCTTTCCAACCATCTTTTTCAGCCTCATCTGTGCCTAACATATCCTTTTCTATCCTGTCAATAAACTTACTGTCATTGCTGATTGCTCGTTGGGCGCGGTATAGCCATTCAATGTTTGTGAGTTCCCGGTTCTCGACTTTGACAGAATGTATCCAATAACCCAAACCGAAAATGATGTCCACAAGACCAATGATGACAAAGGATAGAATCTTGATTTTCTTATCTCGCTTCGCCAACTTTTCCTTCAGGTCTTCATCAGTTCGCAATCCATTTATCTGATAGTAAATGTCAGCTGCATCCTTGACGCTGATGCCATCATACTGCTTTCTTCCATTATAGTAGGACTCCGTATGTCCTTTCTCTATGATGGGAGTCAGATTTGAAGTGACTTTTGACACGAATACCTCGCTTGCCTTTTTAACAATCTCATCGGTCTTGTCCTCCGGCTTCGGCATTGCCTCAACTGCCTTTTTGAGATCTGCCATGCCTTGGACGACAAGAGCCATTGAGCCGTTCATAGTCTGGATTATTCCGGTGAGTGTGGCGACATCCTCGCTTTTGGCGAGATTATCAGGAATTTTAATCTCCGTAATTTCCATTGGCTCGGGGGTGGCAGGAAGCATAACGGGAGCCGATATTTTCGTTGCCACATTTGCCATCTCATTCTTAATCTCCGTCAGTGCGTCCTCCAGCCGTTTCATTTGGCGGCGGAGCAATTCCATATCCATGTCCCCGCACTGTGGAACAAGTGAGATGTTATCTTTCTTTGCCATAATCAGGATAATCTGGGTTTGTTGTTACGTTTTCTTCTTCTCTTCAGCAGTTGGTTGGCTGCGGCCTGCTCGTTCTCGTCAAGGTGACCGTTTCCAAGTTGGAACGCACCGCCAACCATATTGCATATAGACTCGCCAATATCAGCGGTCACTTCCGCAGCCTTTTCCAGAGTCTCCATTGTGGATTTTGCCAACGAGAATACTGCCGACTGATCGACACTGGCTTGATGTGGCTGAGTCTGCCTCGGCTGTGACTGTCGGCTATGTGACTGCGAATTGAAAAGGCTGTCGAGATTTCTGAATTTGAACTGCTCTCCGACATCAGAACCTTTCACCTTGTAGTCGCCAAGTTGGAAGGAAACGCCCTGCATCTCGGTAGTGCCACGGCGGTATTTCGGAATGATTGAGATGTTCTTTTTAGCCAACTCACGCGCAAAACTATTCCAGTCGCGGGCATTTTTCAATGCTTCCGTGGCGGCGATTCTTATCTCCGCTTTTGCTCTTTCGATGCCGTGCAGTTTCTCCAAATCGGGATTCTCCTGCTTGGGCAGAGCGAGTCCATACTTCCGCGTCAATGCCTCGCAGACCTTCTTATTCTTGTAGCGGTTGCGTCCGCACTCCATACGCTTGCCGTTGTTGCCTACCATGTTGAACACGATATGGCAGTGCGGTTTGTCGGTTTCGTAATGGCGGACAATAAGCCATTGGGTCTTGTCAAGTCCCATCATCCTGATGTAATCTCTCGCTATCTGAAGCATCTTTTTATCAGATAATTTCGGTCTGTCCTCGGCGGCGAAAGACAATGTTATGTGTCCGGCAGGATTGCTTATTCGATGATTCAGCATAGACTGAGATTCAAAACTTGCGATTATCTGACGGCGTTTCGTCCCCACCAGACCATCGCTTCCGAGTATCTTCCAAGTGTCGGGAGTGAATATTCTTTTGTCGTGTTTCTCGCGGGTGACATAGTCAACCTTTGAACCGAACGACCCGGATTTCAAAATTTTTCCTATCATCTTTGTGTCCGTTTTTTGAGATTTATGAGGATGTCGGCCACCATGTCAAGGCAGAAATTAGCCTTGTCTTCAATAGCGGTCAATCCCTCGGTATTGCCTGTATGGGCGATTTGATTGAGATTGGGTCCGAGTTTTTTCAACTCGTGGATAAGGGCTTTTTCCTCGTCAGAGAGGAATGCGATGATGACATCCTCCAAAGCCCGGATGCGGACATATTCAGCCTTGTTCATACCTGCCTTTGCCGAGAGAATATCAACGCGGTCATACTCGCCGTCATTGAAACTTATCTTGACATACCTGTCTCTTTTTGCCGAGCCGAGGCGCGGTCTTCCATTCGATTTATCCATGTTGTAAATCATTGTAATCGGTGTAACCATTATACTGGAATATGCGACCATCGGGAGGCAGGCAATCAACCGTCAGGCGGTCGGATTGCCCCCTTTTGAGGAACTCAAAAGGTATCTTGCCCACTACTACTGAATCAGGCTGCGCAGCATACCTCCGTTTCCATCCCTGACGGGACTCTGTGCCTCCCGATTAGTCGCTTATTTCCGGCTGTCAATTCTCAGAGTTTGCGCCATGCCTCGAGGTCGTCGCCGAACAGGTCGAGATGCTCGCAGATGATGCGCTCGGCATAGCTGCCTACGTTGGCACCACGGTCGCCGAGGATTCTGGCGTAACGTTCAAGTCGCTCCCATGTGGCATCGCTGATGTTGAGCGAATGTCGCTTGACAATCTTCACCGGGATGAGATATGTTTCCTTGTATTCGCCGAACTCCAGCTTACGCTGTTTTATGCCCACACGCTGTTGTTTAGGTTGTGTGGGTGCAGTCTGTTCATCGTTGAACAGATTGGCGGTGTTGTCGGGAGTGTTGCGGTCGTTGCTGTTAACAGCAACATCAGAGTTGTCGATGTTGACAGGCATAGCTGGGTCAACGGGATTGGGAGTAGTATCAGATTTCATAATATCATCAGATTTGGGAGTTATACAATCGGTAGATGTTTTGCCAGTCTTGGGTGTTGACATGGCGGTGGAGGGAGAGGGTGTTGACTGAGATTTCTTGTTAGTCATTTTTTCTCGTTTATACGGTTTGACAATGGAGTTTCGGTTGTCGGGTTATATCGTTCAACCGATACTAATTCGAGTTGCAGGTCATCTATGAATTTCTGCAACATCGGATACTTTCTAATCATACTTTGCAGCACGGCTTGGTCTGGCTCGATTTGCAGTAGATAATCGGCAATATCATATCCGGCTGACTTGTCAGTATCATCGGCAACATCATTCATAAAGTTGAAGATGGTGGCTTCGATACCGAGCGACTTCATCAATGGTAGTTTCTGCCCCCACTGCTCTGTCGCGCCCAAATCGGGATAGAGGATAACCTGCCGTCCACGGAGAACCCGGAGTGCATCGGCATTGAGACATCCGTTCTTGCCTCCGGTGGCGAGCCATACATATTCGGGCAGATACCAGCTCGCTATCAGTGCCGTCTTCTCGCTCTCGACCAATGCAACAGGCTTGCCACGGTTCATCGGCAACAGATGTTCACCGAAAAAACATTGACGGAGATTGTAGTCCGGCAACTTCATCAGCGAGTGGGCCCACGACACATGGTTAAATGGCTCCTTGACACGCTTGCCGCTCCCGGCATCGTAGAGCATCACTTTCCCGGTGCGGACACGTCCGTTGATGTCGGTCTGCCAGAACACACAAGCCCCCGGCCAGTGCTTCGATGTGCCAACGCAATACTCTCTCATCAGTCTCTCCGCATCATCGGACCCGAACTTCGATTTGAGGAACAGAAAGAGATTGTTACGGTCATATCCGTGCAGAGTCTGTGCAACAGTCTCTGCCTCTATGAAAGAGGCTGGCTTGGGTGTCTCGGCCGGCGTGGCTCTGCTGGCTGACGGAGCTGACCAATCGGAGTGCTGAGGCTTGTCCTGCGGATTGCGCTCAAAATATTCCTTTGGCGTGAGGTGATAGCCACAACTCTGCTCATGGTCGCACCTGCCAACATCATCAGGGAACGAGACTTGTTTCTCGGTGTCGATGTATCGTGAGAAACAGCGTTTCTTGTGACAGGCAGGGCAAGTGTGGCGGCTTCCAACACCACGGTAGGGTTGGAGGATAAATCGGTGTTCGCTCATAATCCCATCAAAATTTTGGTTGCATTATCCGCATTATTTGCATTATGGTGGGTGGAAAATGCGGAAAGTGCAGAAAATGCAGGGTTATAATCATAATTTCGCATAGACTCCGTGACGTACCTTCTGGAAATGGATGCCGGTGAACCGCTTTACAAAATCCTTGAAAGTCCGCTCTGCCATAGAATTGGCTATCGCAATTTCAACGCCTTGTTCGGTTGTGAACTCCTCCGGCAGTGCGGCTATGACAGCCCGTTGCAGTTCTGACAGCGATAAATCCTTGATTATGCCCTGCACTCTTGTGGCGGTAGCCTTGAAATAATCCACAAGACTTATGGCATTCTCTACCGAAATAAGGTCTATCTCATTTTTGTCAGCCTCGCCGCAAGCCCAACGTGCCATCTGGATTATCAGACATAAGCGTATGGCATGAAAATCGAATTTGCTGAATACACCTTTCAGCGCGTCATTTTCCTCCCGGTTACAGTCCTCGGTATTCTCCCGTTGCCATTGGTAGAGCCTTGCCTTTGCCTCCGGCGAGAAGCCGAGAATTGTAGGGATAACCTTGCCGTCTTCATCAGTTTTGTATGGCATATCCACAAGTTTGCCGATAATCTCAGCCCATGAAACCTCAATGTCGAATGACGGTTCTTTGTCGCTCCACGCCTGTTTATCCTGATTGTTGGCGATGACGAATAGAAGGCGGTCGATGAAGCCGTTTGAGCTGCGGCTGCCCTGGGCAAGTTCGTTGAGAATACCGTTCTGGATTGTGCCGACAACCGATACGAATGGTCTGCCGATATACACGGAGTCTTTCGCACCCTTTCGGTCTGAGAATATCGGGTTGGCGTTGTAGAGTTTCAACCAATATTCCTCGTCAGAGCCTTTGTTGTATCGGTTGAAGTTCTTGAACCATCCCGCCAACTCGTCATTCCACATGCAGATGCCACGCAGATTGTGGGAGTGAATAAGCATCATGGCCTCCGGAGTTGCGTCAGAAATCAGGAAGCGTTTGTTAACAGGCATTACCGGATGCGTAACAGTCCTTTCTTTCATCGGCAACTCGCACTGGCGGTTATATTCGGCAAGTTCTTTCTGAAAGGCACTGTTGTTTACGCCGTCAATATCTGAGAACGGACGGATGGCGAAGTTCAGCGGATGTGATTTGCACGCTCCGGGTCTGCCGACAAGAGCCAGAAACAGAATGGCACTCTCATCCCATTTCCCTTTCAGCCGGGCAAAATGGGTGTTACCGATGCCAAGACCGAGAGCAACAAGCATAGCCCCGGCGAGATAATCCACCGGATAACCGTAGCAATCATTCGCCTCGCGCACAATCCGCTGAATCTTCATCGGCATGGCACCGAGAGGAAAATCACCGCCACGCATACTGACACTCATATCCAGCGCCTTGCCGAGAATAAGCATCGGGTCGATGCCTTTGGAGTTAGATGTGTTCTTTTCCATACTTTTCCAGAATTGTGTTTACGGCAGATGTCTTGTAATAGACTTTGCCTCCAAGTAGAGTTGCTTCCAAATATTGGCTCTTGCGCCAGTTTCGGAGTGTGTTTGCACATACTCCAAGAATTCTCATTACCTCCTTGCGGGGAATGAGCGGATCCTTGTCTGCCGAAAGCATAGCCGGCAGAACCTCCTCCTTAAATTTTTCGATAGCACGTTCAGCATTGTGCTCGACCACTTCAAGGAGGTGACCCAGAGGGAGCGTGATTGAAAGTCCGGTCAGCTCCTCCGGTGTGAATTTTGAAAAATCAAGATTCATTGTTAAAATTCCTCGCGTCATCTGGATTAATCAATGGACACCGACAACATGAAATGCCCAAGGGTCGCATCGCTATGAATTGGCTTCTCTCTGTCAGCTTTTATTGCATGAGGTGACCGGTCTTTACCTCAGCAATGATTGGGGACTTTCGCCTCGTCGTTGCGATTTGACGGTGCAAAGAAAACACATGATTTATGTTTCTCCAAATTTACAACACTGATACACAGTGGTTTATATTCGTATTGATTCGTAACGAAGTAAAACGAAGAATTTTTCTTTTCAGCGACCCTCAAAATTGCGCTGAAGGAGGTGCGAATATGAAAAACGGGAGCCACCCGACATCACTGTCAGATGGCTCCCGTCAATAATATTTTTATATGTCAGCAGGAGTATGCGTAATCCTGCACTCCCAATTTCTCAACAAGGTCATTGTAGGCGAACATGTATTCCGGTCTCTCAAATGTCATACAGGGAACTTCCACTCCGCTTTTCTTTGTGATTGTGGTAGGCGTAAGAAGCATTTTCAAATTATCCTGTATGCCTCTATGTCCGGGGATGCGGATGTTGGGCTTTTTCTCGTAACGCTGTTCAAGAGCCGCATGAAATTCGACAACGGAGGTATTTGTAAGGGAACGGCTCTTTTCAAGGACAAGATAAAGGAGAGCCAAATCCTTTCCACTTTGTTTGATATTGATATGCTCATCAATAGACCCCAATAGATATTCATCACTGTTGGGCAACAGTTCTTTCAGGCTACGGCGTTTCTTTTCTTTGCCGGGAATAGGGTTCTTTTCCGAAGTAGTCTTCATTTCAACCTTTGTCTCTGTCGGTATTGATTTGAATTTGGCAACAACTCCGGCAGTAACAACCGGAGTGATACCCATATCTTCCATCTCAGACACGAACTTCACCCAATCTTCCTCTTTACGAGCGCCAATAGTCAGGCTGCGGTTGATGATGGTTTTTATATTGAACGAAACAAGTCGGCGGAGAAGAAAATTTAGTTTACCATCCTGAATCAGCTCCTCGCCGTATTCAACCATACACTCGAAACTGCGGCCGAAAAACAGCCAACTCAACATTGCCGGAACAATGCAGTCAGGCATCTGAGCCCTGAAGTGCAGGGCAAGTTGGTCTTTAAGTCCTCCATCGGTAAGAATCTTTTCCAGATCTTCAATGCCTTCCGAGCGGTCATTCTTCAGGTAGAGCAGAAGTGCCTTCTCATATTTCGGAACAAGCATAATGGCAGTCTTGAAAACTTGGTCGAAACCGATACCTCTGCGGTCGTGCATAAGGTCGGTAAAATTGCAATACTCCTCCTGATGATTCTCATACCAGTGGCGGAGGGCATCACGGGTAAATTTGTTCTTTTCCTCTTTAGTCATATAGTGGGCATGGGTGAGTGAATGAGCCAAAATAAGCATCGACATTCAAAACGCTCACTACACAGCGATTGTTCGTCACCAATCAAATTATACCCATTTTTGAGGCAGCATCAATTATTTTCAGAATTTTTAAGGAATTTTTTTTGTCCACTGCGTGGCCAAAAATCAGTTTGGTGGACAAATTGTGGACAAAACTTATAAAATAAAATCTCCAATCATTTGATTTTCAAATGATTGGAGATTTTAAGAGGTGGTCCCACTTGTACTACACTATCGTAGTTAAGTAGGTGATATTCAGAATGATGGTTTTAAAAATCTCGGAAATGGACACTCCTCGCACACCCGAAGACTTCATCATTTTTCAATGCCTTATCTTTATCTCCCTTGGCCTCCGCCGCAGGGTTCAAGTCCGACGGAACTACGAAGCCCGCCAAACTCTAATGCAAAGTTAGCGATTTTCCTTCGCTATTTCAATAGTCCTCTCCTTAAGAATCCTTAAAATGAACAAATAATCTTGCGGACATTCGCTCAATAAGATCCCTATATTTAGTTTGCTGTTCAGTAGGGAGAAAGGATTCTTTGATAATTGAGTACCACTTCGGGAGCGCTTTCTCGAACTTATTGAAAAGGTTTGTGATTGCCTTGTCATCCATGCCGTTGTCTCGCATGGCTTTCTCAAAATCCTCACGCTTTATCTTTTTCTTCTTGCCATTGAGCGTTAGCGCCAATTCCTCCTCATCTTCCGGCATTGCGATAGCCGTGGACAGCAAATCATACGCCGGTGTCAGCATATATGCCTCCTTGGGGGTGAACAACGAGAAGTTTTTCAGGTGCATGTCGGCATTGCCGGTCAACCATGAGAAAACTACCACCTCCCAAAAATTGACGATATCCAACAATGGAGCCGATGAGTATTCCCGTATCAGTTTGGCAATACGTTCATAAGAGCCCTTGTATTTATCCTCTGTCAATCGCTCTGACAACTGACACATATCCTCCATAGCGATTTTGCCGCCCTTCTTTGTCCGGTCAATTCTTCGGGTTATGTAGCACAGCTCTCCATCGGCAAATCTTATTAGAGAATGAGGAACGACTTTTATGCCAGCAGCTTCTGCCAAGTGCATTGTCAGGTCTTCATTTTCGGGCAGATTGGCAAATCTGTCGGTTTGAGGCTTCAGAATGAATCGCCCCCACAGTCCGACGATAGTGAAACGTTGCGGCTCATTTTTTCCGCCTCTGGCAATGTCGAGAGACAGTTTTGCCTGAACTCCTGTCACGGTAGTACTCGCCGTCACAATCTCACGAGCCAATTCCTTGATATTATTACGGGTATATGGAAGTGCCGGAACTACAGCAGATTCAAATATCTTGCGAGCACAACTCTTATGATAATCCACCTCGCCATAGTTCAATGGCTTATAGCAGTATAGACACCTACACATCCTCATCCTCCTTTCCTTCAAATGGAATCACCGAAACGTTGCCGATGCAATCCTTGCAACAGGCAAGCAATAGAGAAAACCGATCTCTGGCAGAAATCTTCCAACTCTGTTCAGCAATATCAAGCAGCCATCCTTCGGGGATAAGTCCGTCGAAGAATGGAAACAATACATTGCTTTTATACGGTTTATCTGTCAGCGGCAAAGTCAGACTTATTGCACGGGCTTCATCAGAAGAAAGATATTCGGGGGCATATTGAAATCCATAGCCCATATCATCTTCTGTCAAGACTCCGGCAAACGCTTCTCCTACAAATACTTTCGCCCTCTTCATGATTCAGTCGCTTTTGCAGGCACCATTTCTGCTCCAAAGAGAGCAAGCACCTGATTCACTTTGTCAAGACGCAAGGTTTCCTTTCCCTGCTCCATTTCACGTACAAATCGCAGACCTACCCCCGACTTCTGAGATAGATCAACTTGCGTAAGTCCAAATTCCTTACGCTTCGCTTTTATATATTGAGCCAATCGAGTCATAGTATATACCCTTTTGGGTGCAAAGATAGTAAATTTAATTCAGTTTACACCATAAAGGGTATAATATTTATTTAAAATATGATTTATATACCCTATAGGGTGTGATTGCCCATGGCTTGGAGCATGTCAATCCTTTAAGACCCAGCGTCCGGCTTTGGTCGAAACTTCGCGGACAATAAGACGATCAACGTTCAATCGTTTTCTCAATTCTTTGATATTCTTATCTTTTCCCATAACAGCTGTATAGCATCACTTAAATCTCCAGAGAGGCGCGACGTCTGGGCTTGTTATCGCACAGCGAGGCAATGTCAGGTAATGGCAATGCCGTCAGCGTCGTTTGCCGGAGGCTGCTCTACCGCAGACCGCATTGTCAATGGTTGAGAGCGGGCTAAACACCGAGTTGCAGAACGCCGGAGCCGGAGCTTCGCTAATCCTGCTCTTGCTTATCTGCAACTCAGTGTTCTTAACGCCCTCTACATTGCTTGTTTCTTTTAGCCGTCGCGCCACTCTTCCGTTGTCAGCACTCCACGATGCGAAAGAATGTGACGGCCTCCGTGCATTCCGGCAAGCCTCCATTTCCTGATTCCGTCACATACATTCGCCTTTCCGGGAGTGTGGCATTTTGATGATGATATACCGCATTGAGAATGTGAACAGACGTGTCCGATGTCTTTAGGGATAAACTAACTCAAAAAGTCAACAATAGTCATCAAAGACATCCCCTCCAGTCCATTCTTCCCCAATAGCCAGCGTGAAATATTTTTGTGAACCATCTTCATGGAAGAAAGTAGTACCCTCATGACAAAAGAAACCTTTATCTAAATCTAAGGTCACAGTTATTAGAGAATAAGGCTTTATCCCATCGGCAGTATGGGTTCTGATATATAATTTATCATTGACTAATCTGTAGTCGTCCACAAAATGACAGCCATACTCATTCTTTGTAATAATTTTACCAATGCTTAAATTGGAAAAATACTTTTCCAGTGATAGTCGTTCTCTATCTAATGGGCATAGAGGAAATTCAGTCGGTGTTCTCCAAGCAATTTGTTTAGCCGTAGGAGTAAGGGAATCAAAATATTGGATGGGAGGCTCTGTTACTTGTTCAACTGACTTGTCCGGATAATCTTCAAGTCGTTTTTTCGCAATCGCCCCATTATCATTATAGGGAGAAAAAATCCAATCATCAATACGATTAACAGCCGTTTCCACTTTAGCAGACGAATAAGGTCTTTTTGACCATTCCATTACTCTGGCATAAGCATTGCGAGCTTCTTCAGAACTTACGGTACGCATCCACATTACATCTTGGTTGGTTCCCGCCAAATCACGCAGACATGATGGGTCGGCAATGAATTTATTTATATCTCCTCCACACAGATATTCAATACGTTTGAATGTGACCGGATTCATCAGGGCATTTTCCAGTCGAGTCAGCCACCTTAAATTTTCAAAGCGATTGTTGCAGCGATTGGTATCAATATGGTCAACTACAAGCTTGGTGGTATCATGCTCACCATGGAACGCTGTTGCCACAATGATATGCACCCGATGAGAACCAATGAGCATATATCCTGTGTTTATATCTTTCTTACCAAACGTCCATTTTTCATCAAGAGGTCGTGGTTTAGGTTTGCATTCCGGTTTATGGCGTAGCACTGCACCATTATCACGCACAGAATACTTTTCACCTTTGTAAATACACGTTATTACTTGAGTGTATTGGCCCAATAATTCCGCAGAGTCAAAATTGTTCATCATAATCCCGGATTTTATAAATCAACAAAATCAATTTTTTTCCCTAACGCAGCGGCCACTTTTGAAAGAATGTCAAGACCTACAGAGTATTTACCATTTTCAATGCGGCTAAGATTTGCAGCATCTACTCCGGCTAATTTAGCCAGATCACGCGCTTCAATTCCTCTTTCTTCCCGAATTTGGTGAATCCTTGTACCGATTCTTAGTCTTTCCCCTTGACGATCGCCACTACTCATTCCAAGAAAGGAGACTCCGTTAAGTATGGATTCTCTCCAGATAGAATTGAGCATCTGCTCTTTATCATCTGAAAAGCATTTGTCAAATATCCATTCGATCAAGTGTAGTTCATACTTGCGATAGTCTTCATCAAGGTATTTTCCAACTGAACACATCAATTGAAACTGTTCTCCATCAGGAGCAGTCACTACTACAGTTTTAGAATCCTGGATTCGTGCCATGGACTTAAATTCTGTAGCCATAAATTTTTTGAGTTCCTTATTCATAATGTTTTGCCGTATTTTAAGTGTTGCCGCCACTTCTATTGAATTTGTGTGCAAAGGTAGCAATAATTATTTAATTGGCAAATACAACAATTATAAATTTGTGAATATAACATTTTATTTCTCCATTTTTATAGATCGCACTTCGACTGATTTTAGAAAAACATTTCCGTATGTCGGTTATTCTGTGTCTCCAAAGAGGCACTTCGGCTCTATGTTTATTCGGCAATTTCAGCATAATGCAATCATCTATTGGAAAGCATATTCGCTCGTGATGGAATAACGTGCCGGGAACGGGCTATTCTTTTGCCGACTGTCAGAAAAATCTCCAGCCCGGGTAGTATTTTTCTGCCGTCGGCGAACAGCCCGCTATTTCCCCGTCACGCAGGGATAGTAAACGAGCGAACATACTTCAAACAGTGATTAGACGCATTAAGCGGAAAATCAAATAAAAAAATATCGCCTTATGACACAGAATAACCGACATATTAGAAATACGAGCTTCACACCATCACCAGCTCATACCGCATTAAGACGGCTGACTAAGGTGGTCGGGATAATACTCGGAATGATAATCGGGATTGTCCTTTGGGTGGTAGTGAAACCGATGATAAGAGGTATCGGTTGGCTCATCAGCATACTGACCCTTATCGCAATGATATACTTTGTATTAACATTCTAAAATATATACGACTATGGCAAACGAAATGAAATCATCAAACGCAGTTATGGATGTTGTCCGTAACTATATGGAGGAGCGTTGCGCAAGCGACCCTATCCTCGCTATCAAGTACGCAAATCCGGCGAAGTCATTAGAAAAGGCTTTGAACTATGTGGCTCACGAGGTGCAGAAAAGCGGACTCACCATTATGGACTCGGATAGCGTGTTCTCTCTAATCCTTCATTATTACGATGAAAATTTGGAGGATGTCCCCAATGTCAACTGCAAGATAGCGGTCGCAAAGGAACTCACCGACACCGAGAGAGCCGAAGCAAAGGAACAGGCTATGGAGCTGTATAAGGAGGAGCAACTCCGAGAACTCCGCAGGCAAAGCCAGCCGAAGCCAAAGGCTGCCCACTCCGCACCCAGAGCAGGAGCCGAAATCAATGTAGAACCCAATCTCTTCGGAGAGGACTTTTAATAAGATACGACTATGAAACCGAAGACACGCAAACAGATAGAGGTAGTGAAGTTGAGTGGAGCCATGCGCTCCCTCACTTCCACCCAACTCAGTTGGGCTTTCAGAAATACCCACGAGCATTTCGCATACCGCTTGAAATCCGGTGTTGTCACTTGTATGGATTGTGGTCACGAATGGAAGGAGACCGCAGAAAACGATACTATGTGCCGTTGCCCCAAGTGTGGCGCACATCTGCAAATAAAGGATACCAAGGAAAGGGTTGTGAAGCAGAAATCCTACTTCAACATTATTACCACCAAGGCTGACTATCAAGTTATCCGCTCATTCCAACTCATCAGCGAAATGCGCAAAGGGTATAAAGCCAAATATTCGGCAATGGCTATATGCGAGTATTGGATAGACCCCAACGGAGGAAAGACTGTAATGGGACTTTGCAGAGCGATGAACTCATATTTCTATGACATATTCAACTATTGCTCACCCTTTGAGTTGCGCCACGACAACGAGGCATTCCAACGCATAGCCGATGAATGGATTTACCCACGCATCAAGGTAACAGACACAATCAAGCGCAACGGATTTGCCGGATGCACCCACCACATCCATCCCGTAAACCTTTTCAAGGAATTGCTCTCCAACCCAAAGGCTGAAACTCTGATGAAAGCCGGAGAGATTGAAATCCTCAGACACCTTACCTATCATCCGGCAGAGGTTGACAAGTATTGGGCGTCAATCAAAATCGCTATGCGTCACGGATATAAGTTTGAGGATGTGCCAATGTGGTTTGACTACATCAAGATGCTTGACCGAATGGGTAAAGACCTCAATTCGCCCACGTTGATAATGCCGAGAGACCTCAAAGTATCGCACGATGAATATGTCACTAAGGCACGGCTCTTTCATTTAAGATTTCGTCTCATTCTCGACAAATGTGTTGTTTTA
>ERZ777011.2190-NODE-2190-length-16648-cov-8.427710_pt1 | contig 16648 bp, 16 predicted proteins | sample MGYA00374964_ERZ777011 | MGnify/ENA primary metagenome ERZ777011 (study PRJEB29310, sample SAMD00008975) | mouse gut metagenome | study: EMG produced TPA metagenomics assembly of the Metagenome analysis of fecal microbiota from mouse which was promoted...
GGAGCAAAAAGCATAAACCACCAATTTTTTCAATCAAGATAGAAGCAAAACAAGTATCTGTCACTAATCTAAACATTAAGTTTTTTCTAAATTCCTGAAAATTCTGCTGCCAAACTGGAAACTCTCCTTGTTCATGAATTGCATTTACAACCTCTTTTTGTCTGGTATCGCCATCAAAAGTGATGTCATTTACGTAAGGAAAAAAATCCGTTGCAATCCAGCCAAGACGTGAGATTGCTTTCTGTACTGGTATTGTATTTTCATTTAGTGTGTAAAGATCATCTAAATAATCAATCAATCGTTTTGCCGTAGAATCCGTCACTCTAATTCCAAAATCAGATAATCCTATAATTTTATTTTTACTACTACAAATTGATGGTTCTGCTGAAATAGTTTTCCAATAAAATTTATCATTTCTTTTGGAACTAAAGGAAAGCTGATATTTTTGTTTTCCTGTTTCAATATTTTCAATAATACTTGTTAATAAAATTTGTTGTTTCGAAGCAAATACTTGATGATTTTCTTCTTCTTTATCTTTTACCCATTTGTAAACTCCTTGTTCATCACAAATCCAATCGCCGCATTCCATTTGAATAGGAGCGTTAATAAAAGTAGTTATATTTCCAGAACCATGCTCTTTCTGGCTTTCTATATATTTTTCTATCTGTATTTTAAAATCTCTTTCCCCGTTCCTACTCTCTAAATAGTCTTTATTTCGAAAAATTTGCTGCCATATATTTTCTTTAAAATTTAGTAGTTGTTCTTTTAAAATTTTGATTAATGCATCAGTTTCAGATTTTGTTATTAAGCAAGGGCAAAAAATAAATAACATAGCTCTTGTTCTTTCTTCTGCTTTTAAGTTTTCAAGAATCTGGTTGAATTGCTTAAGATTACAATCTTTATCAATCAAAAATGCTGCCACTCCCATATCCCATAGCCAAGATACATAGGTTTCTTGTGGAACTAGAAAGAAAAATTTTGATTTTAAATCATCATCTTGCGGTATTTTATTAAGTTGCTGCAATAAAATTTTTTTCTTTATTATTTTACTTTGTTCTTGTATTGGTTCTTGTGGTACTTTATTTTTCGTCCAGTCTGATATATTGAGAATTGCTGTACTTTTCATTAGCGAACACCACCATTCTTATAGTCTAGAATTTCATGTCGCCGAATGGTTCTAAAAACTTTGATTCCTGAACGAGATTTTGCGATTTCCAGAATAAAACCATTGTCTAACAGTTCTGCTAAATGTGGTGCAAGATTAATTAGAGTTTGTTCATATTTTTCTTTTTTAGAATTGATAGAATTATTTTCCATACGGTTTCCTCTCTTTCTCGACTTTTATAGTCGGTAGGATATAAATTAATATTTTGTTTTCATTTATATATTTTAATTTTAAAAAGTCTTTTAAAAGATACCGTTGCCTTAAAAAGTTAAATATTATGCAACTGATCTCTTGCAAATGTCCAAGAAAAATGATATCTTAATAGAGTAAAGTCATATAAAGCCATATAAAACTATGTAAAGCTAGGTAAAGCTATATATAATCATGGTTAATCAGGACAAAGCATGATTGAAATACTTTTCTGCAAATTTAGTATGGCTTGATAGCACTAAGAAGGGTGTGCATTCTTTTTTTGGTGCAACGAATTAAACCGCTTTAAATTGCGGTCGTGGTTAGAAAATAGTCGTATCGGGTCGGCAAACTGGAAACGACTATTTTCTTTTTTTTGATCTATTTCTTGCGTTGTGGTTAGAAAGTAGTTATATCGGGTCGGCAAACTGGAAATAACTATTTTCTCTCCCTATTTTTTCAATTATAACATATCTAAACAAATGTGTCTATGGGTTCTATCTGACCCCATTTTCTGATCGGAAACGGCAACTACTATTAATTTTTACTTTCAGCTAGAAAAGTATTGCACTCGTTAGACTCGCAATAAAAAAATAGTTTTAAAAGTACCTTCTTTGTATATGCAATGGCAGCAGAACAATAATTGACTGCTCTGCTGCCATAACATAATAAATAACTATGCTACAGGCAGAGCTTCCTTCTTCAAAATCTGCCTGATTTAAATATATTATAACATATAACGACACAACTTTGCAAGGTATTATATATGGTGACGTACTCCCACCACTTAAATCATATAATCCACCTACAAAATTTACATAAATAGGGTAATTTTCGTTTTTTATTCATTATGTGATAAAATATCGTAAAATGAAAAAAACGTGTGTATGAGGCAAGGAGATTGTTATACTGTTTTATTAGAAATTTTGTTTTCCATAATTTTGAATAAAAAAGTGGCAGCAGCTTTTATTTATTTAATGAAAACTATTACCATTTAAGTCTAAATTATTTCTATCTATTTTTTAGGAGTGACATATCCAATCATTGCATGATACCTCAAGAAAATATTCCCCTTAGCTAACAATAATTCTAATTGCCATTATCTTTACGTAGATAGGGCAAATTTCGTTTTTTATTCTTTGCACGATAATTTTTATTGCCTAATAGGAAAAACGCCCCTGTAGGCGTTAAAAAGTGTTAGTTTATGTTTGAATTTTTACACAAGTGGAAATACAGAAAAAATGTCGCAAATTGCAGTATCTTTTTATACTATTATACTCCTAATGTAACACAAGACCCCTTTTGTTACATTACTATCTGCCTAAAAGCAGATGTCCTTTTGATACCTAAAAAGAGCCTAACACCCTGTGGCAGAAGCAGTTAAAATAGGACTGTCTAAGATTAGCCATCTGCTGCTTTTCTCCGATTTGAAATCGGAAAAATCATCTTTAGCACTTGCATTCCAAATGTAACCTGTCATTATCTAAGATATCTATTTGCTTAAAGGCATAAAGACAGCTTGTGGCACAAGCTGTTAGTAGATTAATAAGCGTTGCTTGTAACTCATTAAGTAAGTATATCCTTATTGGTCTACCACCTTGAGGGTTTTTGGATTTCAAATCCATAAACTTGACTTCTCCAAAATCCTCAAAAAATAGAGAATTAATTGTTAGTACATGGATTATATTTTGAGCAAATGAATTTTATTTGGATTTTTTGCCAGATTGTGATATACTTCCTTTGTTGTCCAACCGATACCCGACAACGGGAGGAGGTGTTCACATGGAATTTATGCTCTCTTTTCTTGCAACTGTTCTGGGTGGTGTAGCTTGCCACTATATCATCAAATGGCTTGACAGGCAAGATAAGGACAACAAATAGCCTAGTGGGTGCTTTGCCACTGTAAAAGAAAAGAAGAACCCTCGGACTGTGCGGTAACACGGTTCGGGGGTTCGTTTCTTTCGTCCACATGGACTTATACTCTCTTTTAGCCTGCCGACATTATAGCATATACAATTTTTGTTTTCAAGATACATTTTAAATACCAATATATTTGTGACATTTATTATGTTTCACGTCAACGTCACTTTTGGTGACAATATTTATGTGGCAAATTTGTTTCTTAATTTTGTTCTATATTTTATTTCCCCATAATCATTATATTTCTGTAGATAAAACCGTTAAAGAAAAAATTATTATACTGGATACGCTGTGACATAACTTATAGTGATGTGACCATCGGAATGAGTAATTGCGGTTTCTTTAATTTCAAATAAGCCTAACTTCATACTCTTTTGTGTTGGCATATTGTAATCAGTGCCTTTTCTACTAATAAGATAACTGTCTTTCCGCAACCGTGCAAACAAACGTTTCTCACCTGTTTCGTACCCATTCTGTTTAAGGATCTTCGCTAATTCTCCGACAAGAATAGATGCTTTACTTGCTGATACAGCATCTGCAAAAACTTCTTTCGGCTTCATGCGGTTCACATCTTCCAATAGTGCAGCATTGTCTGTTTTCAGCTTATTTATCGTCTTGTCTGCCATTTTTAAAGCTCTTGCCATAACCTGTTCAGGAGTATTCCATACCTTTTCCAAATCAATAAGGTACTGACGACATATCTTCCCTTTTTCGGTTTTGCTCATAAGGCACAAATGTTTAGCCATATCAACCGACAAATTATAATCATCTACAGTCTGCGTTCCTCCATATTGATTGCCCCTCACATCTATGTGACCCCCAAAAAAGTCCGTATTTTCAACAAATTCAGAAAAGTTGCTTTTAACCCATCTTGAAAAATCGTACTTGATTCCAAGTGCCTTATGAAGTTCCCTAATCTGTACACCACCGTTGTTTTGAACCTCCGTAGGTATAAGTACGCTGGTCATTTCCTCGTTCCCAATTTTCTTTCCAGCACTATAGTGTTAATACAATAAGATGTCACTTTTATCAAAAAGGGGCAAGAATACTCCCACTTCTTCAAGTGGGAGATGAATTGCTCCCTAAATTACTTTTCTATCTATCATTTGAGTAGTTCTCGCTGATATTCTTTCTAAATTATCTAATTTGGGTGTCTTACCTTTTTTTAAATGTGAGAAGTCTATCTTTTTTCCGTCTATATCCATTAAAATTCCATACCCACTGCTCATTCTTCCCTTAACAAAGTATTCTTTTCCTAAATATCTTACTTTGTCAAACTTTCTTATTCCTTTCATTTTCCCAGTTGGAATTACCTTTTCACTTCTTATTCCCTTCCTTTGCTGATAATCTCCTTTCGCTACGTCTACTTTAAAATAGACTTCTTTTTGTAATATTTTAATTTGCTTTCCTCCACTTGCTATCATACAAGCGTCCAAATAATGACTTTTTTCAACCCCGTTAAGATATCTATTTTGCTTCGTTACATAACCAAAAGTTTCTATGGCATCTGGGTATACTCTTTCCAGTAAATGCTTTCTTATCGAGTTCATTTGAGTAGCAAATTTTAAAGTTCCTTTTACTTTCCCTTTTAAATTTAATTTTTGAAGTCCATGATGTACCTTAAAGTGACAAGTATGACATAAAGTGATTAAATTATCTTCTTCGTCACTTCCTCCATTACTTCTAAAGATTATATGATGAACCTCTAATTTGCTATCTTTTCTCTTACCTTTACAACACTGACAAGTATAATTATCTCTATTTAATACTTTCGCTTTCGTGTTCTCAAAGCCATAATTAGCTCCTTGTTGATAACCCCAGTGTTTCACGTTTTCCTTAGCTAAAGAAGGGTTCTTCATAAGATGCGTATCAAAGTTTCCTGTTTCTAATACTAATGTAGTAATAGGTAAAATAGATTGAATAAATTCAATTTCTTTCACATGACTATGAAATTTACTAATCATAGTGGGAGAGAACCTGTCCTTTTTTTTACTGTTTTTTCTGTTAAGAAACCTTGCCTTTCGGTATCTCGTCTTTCTCTCTCGTCTGTTTCTTCTATATGCTAATCTTTGTTTCATTTTGTCTGCAATATCATTTCTAATTTTAGTATCAGACATATAGTAGATATTGCCCTTATCATCACTTACGCTACTTCCAATATGACTACTTCCTGTATCAACTCCTAAAGTTAAATTTTGTGTATAAGTAGAGGTAGGATACCTAAGTTTTATAGTAAAAGGACATTTTCTTTTCACCTTAGCCTTGCCATTTTTAAGAAGTAATCTTGCAATTACATTACTACAAGGCATGAGGGGTTCGTTATCTATACTAATGACATATACCATAAATAAAAATTCCTTTCTTGGAATATAATCTCTGCATCTGCAAAGTAGATACAGGTAGTGCGTACTCTTGTACTACTGTAACCATAGTACAATTTTCGACCTCCTCTCGACAAAGATAAACAAGCTTGTTAGCCATACATCACAAGGCTTTGCTTACTCCAACCTGACTTAAATGTATGAGATAGAGCTTTCGTCTGAGGTGGCAACGAAAGGTATCATGACCTGTCTATCGTAGTTATTATTTCTAATAACTTAGTCTGGTGAACTATTTCATGGAAGCTCCCACTTCTACAAGTGGGAGTAGTTCACTTATCATCTCATTTATCTATAAATTACCGAACATAAAAATACAGGTTTTGATTTTTAAACTTTCCATGCAAAAACGTGTATTTTTTCTTTCACGATCTATTTTTCTTTTTTCCAGTAATCTTTTATATTAAAAAAAACTATTGTATAAGTTATATAATATATACAATATATGTAATTTACACAATTTATATATCTTTTATCTTTCTGTAAATTTCTTTATTTTGTTCCATATCAATATCAATTAATCCTTGAATATATTTTGTAATGGACATCTTTCTAAATCCTGCTATAGTAGAAAGATAATCTTTATATCCATAAATATCTAACCGTAAATAATCACTATTAGATTTCTTCTTGATTGGCTTTTCAGGTTGCTTAAGTTCTGTTGAAGCTTTTGTTTGTTTGTTCTGGCTTATGGTATCTAAAGGCTTATTACTTTTAAAATTCTTTCCTGACATTATATTTTCCCTCCCAGCATTTGTAATAATTCTTCTGTGAAAACTATATAATCTTGATTTGGTTTGCTCTTTCTGCCATAATCAATTAATGGTTGCCTAACAGTTTGTGCTTCTCGTACAATAACACTTTCTCTAATAGAAGTATCGAATATCTTAGTATTCATTTGTTCTGCAAATTCCTCTATCATTTCTTTAATATCACGATTTAAAACGGTTCTATTATTGTATTTGATTAAAAGGATACCTAAAACTTTTAAATCTTTATTATAACGTTCTTGTATATTTTGAATAGTCTTATACAGTGCTGCTAATCCTGTACGAGCATAAATACTTGGCTCACAAGGAATAACGACATAATTACTTGCCGTAAGAGAATTATAAGATAATCGTCCTAATGCTGGCGGTGTATCAATTATTATATAATCATAACCTGCTTGTAATTGACTTATAGTTGTTTTTAATAATAGTGTTGGTTCAACCTCTGCTGCCATTTCTACATTGGTTAAATATTCATCTGCTGGAAGAATATCATAGTATTTACAAGATATAATAACTTCTTTAATTTCACAGTTTTGACTTAATACATCTGTAATGCTTTTTTCTGAATTGTCTATACCGCTTGCATAAGTTACGTTACATTGACTATCCATATCTATTAATAATACTTTCTTTTGTTTAGAACCTAATATGCTCGCTAATGCTTGAGCTGTTGTACTTTTACCTACACCACCTTTTTGGTTTGCAATAGAAATTACTTTCATAGAGTATCCCCTTTCATTATATAAATTATATAACATACATATATTATATAACTTATATCATCTTTTGTCAATAATATTAGTAAACATTAAAAAATATAAAATTCTTAATATTCTCAATCATCTAGTTCTTCTAACAATTTCTGTATTTCTTCCCATTCATCTTCTGATAATTCTTCTAACACGATTACCTTTTCTACGATTCCAAATATTTCCCAGCATTTTGGGCAATAGGAAGATGTTTTCGGGTAAACCGCTTCCATAAATTTCCTAAACCATTCTTTTAACTTCATTCCTTTTCAACCTTTCTATACAATTTTATAGAAAATAAGGATAAGAAAAAAACTACGGTACAGTAAAAACCGTAGCTTCTCTAACCTTTTTTATTCTCACTTTATCCCCAACAGCGATACTTCCACTGTTGGAGCATCAGCGAGAAATCAATCAAAAAAATAGGTGTCGGTATGCGTCCACACCAACACCCGTCATAAAATCTATATAGAAAGGTTTCCAATCTCCCCTGTTCTACATTTCGCAAAAGTACGATTGAAAAATCAAAAAGAATCGTGTATAATAAATTTGCGTGTGTATCGCAAGCTTGTCCTGTATTGTGTGGTAGTAGCTTTACCATCCTTGCCTGTCACTATTGCCGTAGTGGCAGGTGGTACACCGTTGTTATATTCAATTGTTCTCGCTCTAATAGTTTAGCATAGAAAAGAAATAATTTCAAGAATGAAATTACCAAAAACAGGATTTCTAAATAACTTAAACGTAAAACAATAATATCAATTTTAATTTTGATACTATCATCATTTTTAAAATAATTGAGGTTCATTGTTTGTGTAAACAAATTAACCGAGCCAAGAAAGGAAATGATATCATGCAAGCATTACAATCAGAACCAGAAATAATAACTTTAGAGCAATACGAAACTTTACCAGAAAATGAAAGGATAGAAATTTTTGATGGTATTGCTTACAATATGGCTAGTCCATCAGAAACTCATCAAACAATTTCTACAGAATTAACTACTATACTAAATACTTATATCAAAAATAAAAAAGGCTCATGTAAAGTATTTCATGCTCCATTTGACGTAATACTTAATGATAATCCTCTTACCATAGTACAACCTGACCTTATGATTATCTGTGACAAAGATAAACTAGACGGAAAACGCTGCAATGGTTCTCCTGACTTCATTATCGAAATTGTTTCTCCTAGTAATCCAGCAGATGATTATATACGTAAATTATATTATTATAAAAATGCTGGGGTACGTGAATATTGGATTGTAGATCCAAAGAAAAAAATTATCACTGTGAACTATTTTGAAGGAAATATTATAAATGTCCAGTATCCCTTTGAATCTACTATCAAAATAAATATTTATGACGATTTACTTATTAACTTTTCCGAAATTGCCAATATATTAGATTTATAACTTATCCTATCATTAACGAAAAGGCAGCAGATTCTTGTCTACTGCCTTTTTTCTTTGCTTCCTCTAAAAAGTAATTATTATAACTAATAATTTTCTCTTTTGCATATTTTACCTTTGTAATGTAACACAATATTTATTTTGTAACATTGCAAGAGGATAAAAAGTAAAAAAAGATACTGTAAAATCAAGAAAATTTCAGAGTATATTTTTCAATAGCATTTTTTTGTATAAGTTGCACAAAGGAAAGAAGTGAATGAATATCTTCTAAGTTTATAATATATGTTATTGTAATTGGATATGTGTAGCATCATATCCTTTTCTTTTAACTGTGACGCACTAGAATCCATTTTAAAGCGGTTTTCTATATTAGGCATAGATTTCTACTTGTTTTATATTTTTGTGTCTTAAAATGGCATTTACGTAAAGATTTTGCGGTCTATTAAGATAAAGATTTACATATGTTTTTTTAACCTATCTATCCATCTTCAATAGGCATATATTTCTACAAATTCAGGAAATACCCATATAGAGAAATTAAACTGCTAGATATAGTCTTATACATTTTTTTACAAAAACTTGTCTTAAAATTGATTCTATGCATTTTTAGAGGCATTCTAAATCTATACCTTTTATATAGTTATTTTTTATGCGGTCTTTTACATCTAAAACAATAAAAAAGCACCCAAACATTTCTGTCCAGATGCTTTTATATATATAGCGTCATATAATTCCCTATTCTGCTTCCAGTTCTAGCAATATCGCAACTAAAACTTTCGGAACAAAATCTGCTGCTTTTGTATCTTTATACTTGCATTCTAACTTTGCTGCATCATCACGAGCCTTCTCCCAAAATTCATCTGACTGTTCCATGTTACTATAGCTTTTATGAAACTGGAAAAGGTCTGCCCATGCATTCCAAAAAATTCCACCTTTTTCTATCAATTTCCAACTCCTTTTATACTACGATACATTTTACTAATTTTGATTTCTTCAAGATTCCATTTCTAAAAATTCCGTTAAAGGAAAATATAACTAGATAAAACCTTACATGAAATTTTTTCTTAACGGTTTTCATAAATATTTTTAATTATTAAAAAGTCGAATAAATGTTCTGCCTACAAATGCTACATTTTTATGCTACATTCCAAAAGACTTTCATATACCTTTATATATTTCCTATACTTCCTTTTTTTTTATTATTCTATATACTCTTTTATTTTATTGTAGCAAATGTAGCAATAGTAGAATATATTATAAATAAAGGGTTTGCAGTACCTACAAACTTGCTACAAACCCTGCTACATATTCTGCTAATACGTTAATTAAATGGTGTTTTTTCGTTAAATTCCTTAAAACTATTATCTTCATTTATTATAATTTGACTACATTCTTTGCTACATTGTAGGTCAGTTTGTAGGTTATCTTTTAATACTATTTTTTGAAATCCTCGTTGATTTCCATAGTTTCCAAATTTTGTTGGACTTTTTATTTTTTCCCAATCTGGAAGTTTTGAAATAATATTGTTAATTTCAGAAGTTTCCCATTTTTTAGGTCTATTAGTTTCTTTTAATGCTTCGTACCATATTTCAGTAGCACAAGTTCGCTTTTTATCTAATAAATATTCTGTAATAATTCCAATTTTCCCATCATCAGCCATGTTCTCATTTTGAAGTTCTTCTGCTTGTTGTTTATATGCTTCTGGTAATATTAATGTTGGTTTTTCTGTTTTCCAGATGTGTACTGCTTCCGCCCATGCAGCTTTCCAAAAATTATTACCTAACTTTTAGTATTAATATATACAATAATTGATGATATAAAATCAATCCTTTACTCTTTCATTTTTCTTTACTCCCCCACCCTCTCTAATACAAAGTGAAACCTTGGGGGAGTAAAGAGAAAAGCCTTATTTTATAGGGGTTGTGTTTACTCCCCACCTTGGGGGAATAAACAATTTATTTACTCCCCCTTACTCCCCCTTACTCCCCCTTACTCCCCCTTTACTCCGTCAGGGTGGGGAATAAATAGAAACCTTGATTTTAAAGCGTTTCTTATTTACTCCCCCACGAAAAACTATGGTATAGAGCGATTGTCCAATAAGTAACTATAAAAAATTTTGGTGCTTCCATATCCTTCTGATTTAACCTGAAGAATTTTCTTTTTTCTTAATTGTGTTTTTGCTCTTTCCATTGTTTTTTTACTAATTCCTGCTGCACTTGCCGCATCATCTAAATCTTTGGTAGGTTTCTTTCCGTTTTTTAAGAAATCTAATATAAATTTTTCAGCATCTTGACGTTGTGGAGCTTGATAAGAGTTATAATCTCTTTCCCTAACAAAATCTTGATCTTTCTTGTTTGAGTAATTGTCAAATACAGCAACTCCATCTTCAATAGTGAAAATAGCTGTTTCGCCTGTTTCTGCATAATTATTCTTTTCATTGGATAAATAACGTTTATGTTCTGCTGTTTCTCCAACAATGAAAACACTTCTTGCAATATCCCAAATATCCGCCGAATCTGAAATCCGTTTTCTTCCGTATACACCTGTTTGTTTATTGGTGTGACAAATAATTAAGAATGTGCAATTATATTTTTCTCCTAATCCGATTAATCGATTTAAGCAATTACGCATTTCGTTTCGTTTTCCCATTTGAATATCAGGCGGTATGAAACTTTGAAGTGGATCAAAAATACAAAGTGTTGGTTTTACTTCTGCAATTAATTTTTCTAAAACTGGACTATCAAATTTGATTTCATTAAAGTAATCATCAGTTAGTGGAACGGAATATATATTGCTCATATTTGCACCTGCTTTTCTTAAACGTGCTTTTAAAGTATATTCTAGGGAATCTTCAGAACTAAAAAATAAAACTTTTTGTGGCTGACATTGCTCAAATTGTTCTATTATTGGCTCAAAAAAAGCTTTTTTCCCTGAACTGATAGCGGCTGCTATACTGCACCATACAGTGGTTTTTCCTGCTCCGCCATCACCACCCATAATAGAAATCTGTCCTTTGGGGATATATCCAGAAATAAGCCAAGATACTTCTTTTTCTTCAATTTCCTTTATGGATATTACAGAAGGAATTTTTACATCAGAAGGATTATATGTAGGTTCTTTTTGTTTAATAAATTCTTCTACAGCAGTTTTAAATTTATCAAATTCATTAGGATTTTCTATTTCTTTTTTGTTATAGGTAATCTTATAAGCATCTGTTTCGCAAGCAATTCCTTCCTGTTTCAGAAATTTGACCATAACATTATTATCTTTTTTTGTGCTAAGCCAAGGACAAAAAGTAAACATGGATAAATTGGTACTGCCAATAGATAACGTACTTATGATGTTTTTAAATTCGTTTGTAGTTATTCCATTGTTTTCTATTTGATTGTCATTGATTAATATGCTGCAAGCACCTGTTTCTTTTAACATTAAGTTGATACAATTGTCAGTTACTAGAAAAAAATATCTTGTAATTGGTTTTTCTAGTATTGGTTCTTTTTTTAATTGTTCTATTAAATTCTCCTGTTCTGTCATTAGCGAACACCACCATTCTTATCATGCTCTTGCTTATTAAAAATATAGTTTGGCACAATTTCGTATCTTTTAGTGATTCTGGACATTTTAATGCCGCCTCTGGATTGGGAAATTTCGATTGCGTATCCTGCTAATAAAAGTTCTGCTAGTCTTGGTGTAAGAATGTTTAAGATTGCTTCATAGTTTTCTTGATTTTTTTCCATAAGGAGTTCTCCTTTCAGTCCGCTTTTTGCGGGGTTAATGTTTTATTTTTTATAACGATACAAAACCGCCTTAAAGCCTTATCAGCTTCTTGGCGGCTATCCTATTTATACATTGTTTACTTTTATTTATAGTGTGTATAGTCGCCTAGTTTTCAATTATTTTATTAAAATAAGTGTAACATAGAATCAAGCAAAAGTTGTACCATTTTTAAGCTGTTTTACTTATCTGCAAAATATTTTATAAGTCCATAAATTATCTCAATAAATTGTTCATTTTGAATTCTTTCTAGCATAGCAATAATTTCTTTCTTATAGTCCATTTTACTCATTAGCTGTACTTCCTTTCTTTTCACTTGCTTTTATATATCCAAGAAAGAAAGCAGTCGCAATCATGTCAAAAACATTTCCTGTTTCATAGATTTCATTTATTCCCCCAGCAAACAGCATAGACATAACTTCTGGATTCTTTTCTTTGAATTCTTCTACTTTTTCTGGTACTGTTTTACTCATTACAAGCACCGCCTTTCTTTTGCACATGACGGAGCAGGATAATAAGAATCTGCCGCAGGAACACGCTGTCGCTGTCTGAAATGTGGTCTAAAACTTCGATAATGCCATTTTTGTAATCTGTTCTTATAATTTCTAATTTTTTAGATTTTCGCATAAAAAATATACCATCCTTTCTTAAAAAATGAAAAATTGTCTTGCATTCCCTAAGAAAAAATGATATTGTATGTACAAATACCGCCCTTGGGGTGTACTTCTCCTATAGAGAATATCATTCCTTCTTAGGGGTGCGTGAATAAACCGCTTTTGTATGATGCGGTTGTAGCTGTGAAATAGTCGTATCGCTCGCCAAAGTAGAAACGATTATTTCTTTTTTTTGAGTTTTCTTACTGCTTTCCTAATTCCTTCTGGTCTTGAAATATTTTTATCTTGACAGTATTCATCAAGAATATTTAATGTTTCTTGATCAAATCTTACGCTAAATTGTGTTTTTTTAGGATTATCAGTAGGTCTACCCATTTTTTTCTTTTCGGGCATTAATCTCACCTCACTTTTGAAACCCGTAATCATATTGTATACTTTTGCGTTTCAAAAGTCAACCCCCAATTTGCAATAACTGGAAAAATCTTGATATATTTGTTAGTGGGAAATTAATTGTAATACGTTATAATACAGGTATACATTGTAATACATTGAAATATATTAAAATATATCTGTTTTATTTTTGCTTTTCTGGTAATTTATTTCTATCCCTATTTGTAGGGAATTTTTGTGTTAGCTTGTTGGTATGTCCAATTCTTCAAGACATCTTTTCACAAATCGCAACTTCTTGCGAAAATCCAAGTACAGTTTTTTATTTTAACGTTTCTCGACAAAAATAGTAAAATGTACTAAATATGTAATATCCAGTGTATTCAGGAGCAATAAATTGAATATTTATATCAAACCTATGTTCAAAAGTTTTTAAAGAAGCTATATAGGCTGCAGGATTATAAAGCATACTCTTTGTGGACATTTAGGAATAAATGTTCAGGTTTTGTCAGGTTCTATACTGTAAAAAGTAAGGTTTTGTTAAGTTCTGCATTCCCAAACCGTAAGTTTTCGTAAGTCCAATAAAGAAAAAATGTTAAGAAATGTTAAGTTTTATTAGTTTCTTTAAAAAGATGGGTACTCCATATATTACATTTTTTTGTTCTGCTTCCAGTTCTAGCAATATTGCAACTAAAACTTTTGGAACAAAATTTGTTGCCTTAGTGTTTTTATATTTATGTTCCAATTCTTTAACGATTTTCAGCAAGAAGTCTCCCACCTCTTAGGTGGAAAGATGAATTGCGTTCTTCTTGTAATTTCCCTAAATCTCTGTTATACTAAGTGCAATGATTAGTACATTGATAACTGGATATATCGGGTTGCACAGAGAAATCATATGCGAAAACCAAGCTCCTTCTGTGCGTAAAATATCCAAGGTACGAATCGAACGTCATTCGTGAAAACCATTGGGCGAACGGGGTTAGCTCGTTGATACTGGATACATTGGTATCCTTGAGCGAGAAGCCCCCACTTCTTAAGTGGTGGGAGTACGTCACCATCATTACAAATCTTATCCTAATCTTCTTCTTTTATATGATTCTTGTGAAACTGGAAAAGATCCGACCATGCATTCCAGAAGATCCCACCTTTTTCCATAATTTATCACTTCCTTTGTTATTCATACTGATTATATTCATCTAGTAATTGATTAAATTTTTCTAACTGTTTCTGTGAAACTTTGTTTCCTTGTTTTTCATCTTTCAGCTTTACAGTCAGATGTTTATTGATTATCGCCGATAATTCCATAGCAAGAGCTTTTTTCCCTGCTTTTATGCCTTGTCTGTACGTCTTAGGCGGTTTTCTCTCTCCTAACTCCTGTTTTCCTGCACCGCCGCCAGTATCCTTATTCCGAAGTTGATAGCCATTTCTAGCATAAAGAATTATGTAATATCGCTCCTTTTCGTCAAGTTCTGCTGCCGAAAAGTGCTTAAAGTCTATTTTCCAGCCGTAAGGATTGGCAGCAGAATATAAACCATGTTTTCTTAAAGATAAATCTATATGTTGCTGATATCCTACTAAATGTTGTGCAAGACGTGTTAAAATTCTTGTTTTTGCTTGTCCAACATATGCATACTTGATGTCATTTTCATCAATCCTTGTCAGGAAGTAAATACCACTTTTCTCATCAAGATTTGGATTGACTTCCAGCAAACGCTTCTTATTTGCCTGCTCTATAATTTTCGCTTTTCTGTAATTTTCGTTCAATTTTAACGCTCCTTTGCTATTATTATCTGCTTAAAGGTCATAAGACAGCTTGTGGCACAAGCTGTTAATATATCTTAGTCTGTTGCTTACAATATATATAATATCAAATAATACTATTTAAACGCTATTTGATTGTAGGCTTACAAAAACTTACCAAATTATGCAAGATATCTTACAACCATGTAAGCGTGGAAATCCTTTATTTATAGGCTTTTCAGGGAAAAACTTACATTCTTACACGTTTTCAATAGATAAGGGTATATATAAAAAATATCACGTTATATTACGCCATATGTAATTTTATATATACCTATAAATTTATGTAAGATATGTAAGTTTGTAAGATATATATATATATTCCCTATAAATAAAGGATTTTAAAAACTTACATGAAACTTACATTCTTACATTTTATGTTTTTCTTACTTAATCTAATGGTAATTTTGCTTGTTTTGCATTTTGAAGATCTAGCGTTTCTTTTTTGGTTATATTTTCAAATTCTGCATTTCCCTCTGAAAGTTTAAGTTTTGTATAATTTGCTCTTATAGATCCGATAGTTGTTTGATGTAAGTATCTTCCCTGACTATTTTTTTCTAAATACCCTTTTGCTGCCCAATCTTTTTTAATTGCATCAAAATCAAAATTGTTTTCTGATAGCACCTTTATTAATTCTGACTGATTGAAATAACAAAAACCTTTTTCTATCTTTCCAAGCGTTTTTATCGGCATAGGATCGGATTCATTGAGAATAAAGCATTTCTGATTAGTAGCAATCCAGTTCATGATATAATCGTAGGCTCTTTCTGATTGTAATACTTCTGCTTCTGTCTTTAGAACAGAAATTAATTTATCTAATTGTAAAGGCTTTTCATTATCAAAAATACATTTATTGGCAATCCTATCAGCCAAAATTATAAAGGCAAGACTTGCAGCTTGTTTCCCTGTGGCAGCAGATGTTGTTCTAATTTCTTTCTGGATCTGGTTATATTCTTGTCTAAGGTCTTTTATATTCTGCTGCTGTATGTATTTAACAAATCGTTTTCCTGCGAAACCATAATGTTCTTGAATGATATCCATTACTTGTCCAAAATCTTTGAATAAGGAATCTTCTACTTCTAGTTCGATTACTCTGTTTGCTGCTCCTGCTGCCGATTTTCCATTAATTAATGGTTTTTCTCCTGTAAGAATCGTGGCACAAGTCCATGTATTAGCGTTTTTTTCCTTGCCGTTTCTGTCAAGTCTTCCCCTTGTGCGTCCTTCTGTCAATAGATAAATAAGCTTGTCTAATTTGTTACTTGCGACTTGTGTTTCATCTATCATTACTGGAAGATTTTTGAAAAAAGAGGCTCTGCCTGTAGCATAGTTATCTGTCGCATCAGCGGATAGTAGAAGCTTTTCAGGCTCTCCCCAAATAGAAGCGGCTGCTTTAAGACCTACTGTTTTTCCTTTTCCAGTTCCACCCCAAAGATGGAGCAAAAAGCATAAACCACCAATTTTTTCAATCAAGATAGAAGCAAAACAAGT
>ERZ777011.2191-NODE-2191-length-16640-cov-3.343081_pt1 | contig 16640 bp, 16 predicted proteins | sample MGYA00374964_ERZ777011 | MGnify/ENA primary metagenome ERZ777011 (study PRJEB29310, sample SAMD00008975) | mouse gut metagenome | study: EMG produced TPA metagenomics assembly of the Metagenome analysis of fecal microbiota from mouse which was promoted...
GGAGATCCGGGGGATCAAGACCGTCTTCACGGTCCACAACATCGAGTACCAGGGCCGCTACGGCAAGGAGACCCTGGAGGACCTCTTCGGCCTGGCCCCCGGCTGGTTCGCCGACGGCACCATCGCCATGGACGGCGACGTGAACCTGCTCAAGGGCGCGCTGATGACCTGCGACGCCATCACCGCCGTCAGCCCCACCTACGCCCAGGAGCTGCGCTTCGCCTACTTTGCCCACGGCATGGAGAGCGTCATGCAGCGCAATGCCGGCAAGGTCTATGGCGTGCTCAACGGCATTGACATGGTCCGCTATGACCCCGCCGTGGACGCCGGCATCCCCGCCAAGTACTCCGTCAAGAAGATGGACGGCAAGGCCGCGTGCAAGGCCGCCCTCCAGAAGCAGGTGGGGCTGGCTGTGGACCCCGACGTGCCGGTGATTGGCATTGTCAGCCGTCTGGTGAGCCACAAGGGCCTGGATCTCATCTGCAAGGTCTTTGACCAGATCATGGACCTCAACTGCCAGTTCGTGGTCCTGGGCAGCGGGGACTGGAACTATGAGCAGTTCTTTGAGCAGAAGCTGGGCCAGTACAAGGGCCGCATGGCCCTGTACCGGGGCTACAACGAGGGCCTTGCCATGAATATCTACTCCGGCGCGGACCTGCTGCTCATGCCCTCCAAGAGCGAGCCCTGCGGTCTGGCCCAGATGATCGCCATGCGCTACGGCACCGTGCCCATCGTCCGGGAGACCGGCGGGCTCAAGGACACCGTGCATCCCTACGAGGCTTGGTGCGGCGCGGGCAACGGCTTCACCTTTGCCGACTACAACAGCAACGACATGCTCTACGTCATCCGTCAGGCGGTGGATCTCTACTACAATAACCCCACCGCTTTCCAGGGCCTGCGCACCTCCGGCATGACCGAGGACTTCAGCTGGAAGCGTAGCGCGGAGGCCTATAACGACATCTACCGCACCATCTGCTCCTAAAAGCTTGTCCTGGGGGAGCGGGACGCTCCCCATGTCCCACCATACCAACTGGAAGAGAGGAAGAAACCCCTATGGAGAAATACACCAAGAGCTCCATGAAGCAGGCGATCAGCGAGAAGCTGAGCCTCAACTTTGGCTGCACCGTGGAGGAGGCCACCGAAGCGAATATGATGAAGGCCTGCGCCATGGTCCTGCGGGATCAGATGAGCATTCAGGCCGTGGAGACCCGCCGGAAGATCCGCAAAAAGCAGCTCAAGCAGGTCCACTACATGTCCCTGGAGTTCCTCATGGGCCGGTCTTTGATGAAGAACGCCTACAACCTGGGCGTGCTCCAGCCCATGCGGGAGGCCATCGAGGAGATGGGCTTCAAGCCCGCCCACATCTTCGACATGGAGCCGGACGCCGGCCTGGGCAATGGCGGCCTGGGCCGTCTGGCGGCCTGCTACCTGGACAGTCTGACCACCCTGGAGATCCCCGCCTGCGGCTACTCCATCTGCTATGAGCTGGGCATCTTCAAGCAGAAGATCGTGGACGGCCAGCAGATGGAGCTCCCCGACAACTGGAAGGACCAGGGCGACGCGTGGCTGATCCCCCGTCCGGACGAGGTGGAGGAGGTCCACTTCGGCGGCACCCTGCGGGAGTTCTGGGACGGGGACCGGCTCCACGTGGTCAACGAGGACTACACCAAGGTGCTGGCCGTGCCCTGCGACATGTCCGTGGCCGGTTACGACACCGGCCATACCAACACCCTGCGCCTGTGGGACGCCAAGAGCCCCACGCCCATTGACATGAGCGTGTTCAATCAGGGCGACTACCTGCGGGCCGGCGAGGACCGGGCCATGGCCGAGGCCATCGCCAAGGTGCTCTATCCGGAGGACAACCACTACGAGGGCAAGAGCCTGCGCCTGCGCCAGCAGTACTTCTTCGTCTCCGCCACGGTCCAGTCCATTGTCCGCAAGCATATCCAGGCCTACGGCACGCTGACCAACTTCCACGAGAAGAACGTCATCCAGATCAACGACACCCACCCCGCCCTGGTCATCCCCGAGCTGATGCGCATCCTGATGGACGACGCGGGCCTGGATTGGGACACCTCCTGGAACATCACGGTCCACTCCGTGGCCTACACCAACCACACCGTGCTGGCCGAGGCCCTGGAGCGCTGGCCCCAGTCCCTGATGCAGACCCTGCTGCCCCGGATCTGGCAGATCCTCTGCGAGATCGCCCGCCGCTGGCAGGTGAAGGTCACCGAGTTCTACCGGGGCGACGAGAGCAAGGTGCGCAACATGGCCGTCATCTGGGACGGCGAGGTGCGCATGGCCAACCTGTGCATTGCCGGCGGCATGGCCGTCAACGGCGTGTCCGCCCTCCACAGCGACATTCTGCGCCGGGATGTGTTCCGGGAGGCCTGCAAGATGGAGCCCCACAAGTTCAAGAACGTCACCAACGGCATTGACCACCGCCGCTGGCTGGCGGAGATCAACCCGGGCCTGGACAAGCTCATCTGCGACCTCACCGGCAGCAACGACTATCTGCGCCACCCCGGCGCGGCCCTGCCTCTGCTGGACAAGTTCGCGGATGACAAGGAGGTGCTGCTGCGCTTAGAGCAGATCAAGCAGGCCAACAAGGCCGCCTTTGCCAAGTACGCCAAGAAGACCCAGGGCTTCCTCATCAACCCGGACGCTATCTTCGATGTGCAGGTCAAGCGGCTCCACGAGTACAAGCGGCAGCTGCTCAATGTGATGCACATCATCCATATCTACAACCAGCTGCGGGATAACCCCAACATGGAGATCCGGCCCCACGCCTTCCTCTTCGGCGCCAAGGCCGCGCCGGGCTACGCGGTGGCCAAGCGGATTATCCAGCTCATCAACTCCCTGGCCGGCCAGATCAACAACGATCCCCTGTGCAAGGACAAACTGCAGGTCTTCTTCCTGGAGAACTACCGTGTGTCCATGGCGGAGGTCCTCATGCCCGCCAGCGAGGTCAGCCAGCAGATCTCCACCGCCGGCAAGGAGGCCAGCGGCACCGGCAATATGAAGTTCATGATGAACGGCGCGCTGACTGTGGGTACCCTGGACGGGGCCAACGTGGAGATGCACGAGGTGCTGGGGGACGAGAACATGTTCCTGTTCGGACTGAAGACCGAGGAGGTCAAGGAGATGCGGGACATGGGCTACAACCCCTTCAATATCTACACCCGGGATCCGAACCTGCACCGTGTGCTGGATCAGATCAGCAACGGCTTCAAGGACGGCGTGCGCTACGACGATCTGGTGCAGTATCTGCTGCTGGGCCACAACGGCTCCATGGCGGACGAGTATATGCTCCTGGCGGACTTCGCCTCCTACTGCGCCGCTGAGCGGCGGATGGTGGAGACCTACGCGGACCGCACCAAGTGGAACCAGATGAGCCTGCACAACATCGCCCGGTCTGGCATCTTTGCCGCGGACCGGTCCATTGCGGACTACGCCGACACCATCTGGCACGTGCCCTATAAGAAGTAATCGCGTCTTTAATTTATCCGGCCGGGAGACAGTCTCCCGGCCGGAATTTTCCTCTCATAGGGCGCATGGGGCCGGGGAACACTGACCCTGCCGGGCATGGCCCGGCAGGGGAGGGAAGCGATTTGAAGGAGAAAAAGAAGGACCCCATGGCCAAGGCTATGGACCTGACGGTCTGGCAGTCCGCCAAGACGGACCCCCAGGGCAGCTGGACCGGCACGCCGGCAGATCCTTGGGAGGAGCCGGTGCAGGACGCGGACGATCTGTAGGGGTACCCCAAAAGAGAAGCACACCAGGAGCTGCCCCAGCATCCCGGAGAAGCCCGCCATGCCGGGATTCTCTGGGGTGTTGGGACAACAAAAGGACCTTGGACAGGAGACGGAGGAGTGGTGCAGTGTTGAGCTGCACCACTCCTCCGTCCTATGTTTTCGAAACAATAATTTTTTGTGCGGCCCGCACACCGCAGGATGAGTTACTCCTCGCCGCCGTGGTCGTGGCCGCAGCAGCCCTCGCCGCCGCACTGGTCGCAGGGGGACTCAAAGGGCACGCCCTTGCGCTTGTAGTAGTCCGCCACGGCGGCCTTTACCGCCTGTTCCGCCAGAACCGAGCAGTGGATCTTCACCGCCGGCAGGCCGTCCAGAGCCTCCACCACCGCCTTGTTGGTCAGGGTGAGGGCGTCCTTGAGGGGCCGGCCCTTAATCATGTCCGTTGCGATGGAGCTGGTGGCGATTGCGGAGGCGCAGCCGAAGGTCTGGAACTTCACGTCCTCAATGATCTCGTCGTCGCTGATCTTCAGGTACATGCGCATGATGTCGCCGCACTTGGCGTTGCCCACTTCGCCCACGCCGTTGGCGTCCTCCAGGGTGCCCACGTTGTGGGGATGGGCGAAATGCTCCATCACCTTTTCACTGTATTCCATTGCCATAGCGTTTAATCGTCCTTTCTGATCCTGATGAAAATCCTTTTATTGATACGGGTCCGCCATGGTCTCCAGCATGTGGGACCACACGGGGCTCATCTCCCGCAGGGTGCGCACCACCTCCGGCACCTGCTGGAGAATATATTCCACCTCTTCCATGGTGTTGTACTCGCACAGGCTCAGCCGCAGGGAGCCGTGGGCGATCTCGTGGGGCATTCCCAGGGCCAGGAGCACGTGGCTGGGGTCCAGGGACCCGCTGGTGCAGGCGCTGCCGGAGCTGGCGCAGATGCCCGCCAGATCCAGCCGCAGCAGCAGGCTCTCCCCCTCGATGCCCTCGAAGCAGAAGCTGACAATGCCCGGGGCCCGGTGGTCCGGACTGCCGTTGCAGCGGGAGCGGGGGATTTTGCTCAGCCCGTCGATGAGCTTATCCCGCATGGCGGAGACGCGGGCCATGTTCTCTTCCATGTGCTCACAGCTGTCCTTCATGGCCGCCGCCATGGCCAGGATGGCCGGAATGGCCTCGGTGCCGCCCCGGCGGCCCCGCTCCTGAGCGCCGCCCTCGATGAAGTTCCTGATGGGCACGCTCCTCTTGCAGTACAGTGCGCCGACGCCCTTGGGGGCGTGGAACTTGTGGCCGGAGAGGGAGAGCATGTCGATGTTGTCCGCCGCCACGTCTATGGGCAGGTGGCCCACCGCCTGGACCGCGTCGGTGTGGAAGAGGACCCCCCGCTCCCGGCACAGGGCCCCGATCTCCCGGATGGGCTGGATGGTGCCGATCTCGTTGTTGGAGAACATGATGGTGACAAGGCAGGTGTCCGGCCGGATGGCGGCGGCCAGCTCATCCAAGCGCACCAGGCCGTCCTCGTGGACCGGCAGGTAGGTGACCTCAAAGCCCTGCTTCTCCAGCTTGGCCAGGGTGTGGAGCACGGCGTGGTGCTCAATGGCGTCGGAGATGATATGCTTCTTGCCCTGCTCCGCCCCCAGACGAGCCCCCTCTGTGATGGCCCAGTTGTCCGACTCCGTGCCGCAGCCGGTGAAGTAGATCTCCCTGGGCTGGGCGTTGAGGCACCGGGCCACGGTCTCCCGGGCGTCCATCAGCGCGTAGTTGGCCTCCCGGCCCTTCTGGTGGAGGCTGCTGGGGTTGCCGTACAGCTCCTGCATGGCGTCAATGGCGGCCTTGCTCATGGCGGTGGTTGCCGCGTTGTCAGCATAAACAAACATGGGCGGTTCCTTCTTTCTTCCTTCGGGGCGTGTCCCCGGCATCTTCTCCTAAATCCCTATATGGAAATAGGAGTTACTTGTATCCCTATCATACGGCGGAGAGGGGAAAAAGTCAAGCTCTTTTTTCAGAAGCCGTGCCATTCTCCTCTTTGCCGGTCCTCCGCTCCGTAAAACGTCTGCTGCGCCGCAGGCGCTGCAATATGGAGCAGGCGCTCAGCAGTTCCCCCGCTGTCCCCGGCCAGCGGTGCATCGGGCGTCAATGCGCCGCTGCTTGTCCACCAGATCGGCCAGGGTCACGTGGTCCACCACGTTGCTGATGGCCTGGTCCACCTGCTCCCACAGATCCAGAGTGACGCACTCCTTGCACCGGGCGCACTGGTTCACCTCATCGTCCAGACAGGAGACGGGGGAGATGCTCCCCTCCACGGTCCGCAGGATCAGACCCACGGTGTAGTCCTCCGGGCTCTTCACCAGATGGTAGCCCCCCCGGGCACCCCGGACGCTGCGCACCAGACCGCTGCGCACCAGCACGGGAATGATCTGCTCCAGATACTTCTCGCTGATGCCCTGCTGCTCGGCCACGGACTTTACGGACAGGTTTACGCCCTCCCCCTGCATGGCCAGAGCCAGCATCAGGTGCAGGGCATAGCGGCTTTTGGCGGATATCTTCAAATGGACCCCTCCCTCCCTTATTAATCCCTATCCTATCCTAGGATTTCCGCTCCGTCAAGGGGTATTTGCAACAAATTCTGGGAATACTGCGCCCGGGGAGCTGCGCGCCCCTGGCCCGGCTTTTATCAGATATGACAGTTCTGACCGCCTTTTCCCGGGAAAAATCTCCGTTTCCCCGGCCCTCTGGGGATTGCGTTCCGGCCCTTTTTTGATTTATAATGACCCTGATTTCATAAGACAGTCAGAAGCCATGGGGACCCGCCGGAGGCCGGCGGAGCAAAGGAGGATATCTGGAGTGAACAGACAGGAAGCGGCGGAACAGTACAACAGAGCCCTCAGACTGGGCCAGAAGAACTACAAGGACTGCGTTCTCCACGGGCGCTACCCCTATCCCCAGGTGCTCGACGAGATCCTGGACGACGCCATGGTGGCCGGCCGGGTGGACATGGGGGTCATTGAGATCCCCACCGAGCAGGTCACCGGCACCAAGACCGCCGGACGGCGCAGCGCCTTTGCCGCCAACTTCATGCCCCTGCTGGAGCCGGACTCGGAGTTCGCCTTCAAGTGGAAGGAGCTGTGCGCGGCCCATTTGGGGGACGAGGGCATCCGGGACCCCATCCGCTGCTATGAGTACCTGGGCCGGTTCTACGTCCAGGAGGGCAACAAGCGGGCCAGCGTCCTGAAGAGCTACCACGCCCCCACCATCCCGGGCTATGTCATCCGGGTCATCCCCAGCTGGTCCGACGATCCGGCGGTCCAGGCCTACTACGACTTCATGCGCTCCTACCAGATGACAAAGCTCTACCGGGTCTACTTCAGCCGGGTGGGCAGCTTTGCCAAGCTCCAGGCCGCCCTGGGCTATGAGCCGGACCACGTGTGGACCGAGGACGAGCGGCTGAGGTTTATCTCCGGCTTCACCTTCTTCACCGAGGCTTTCAAGAAGCTGGGGGGCGAGAGCCTGCCGGTGACGGCGGCGGACGCGCTGCTGGTGTGGCTGCGGGTGTACCCCTTTGAGCAGCTCAAGACCACCCCGGCTGCGGAGCTGGTGAAGACCCTGAACGCCGTGTGGGCGGACGTGAAGGTCCTCTCCCAGACCGAGCCCATCTCCGTGAGCACGGAGACCCAGGAGCAGAAGGGGGAGGAGGAGCCCGCCCAGGGCCTCTGGGGCCGTCTGGTGAAGGCCGTGTTCCCGGACCGTCTCAACGTGGCTTTCATCAACGAGCACAGCCCCGAGGAGAGCGACTGGGTCCGGGCCCACGATCTGGGCCGGCAGTATATGGAGGCGGTGATGGGGGACAAGGTCACCGCCCAGGTCCGCAGCGGCGTCCAGCCCGAGGCGGCGGTGGAGGCCATGGAGGAGGTCATCGGGGAGGGGGCCCAGGTCATCTTCGCCACCACGCCCCCCCTCATCGACGCCTGCCGGAAGATCGCCGCCAAGTACCCCAATGTCCGGGTGCTCAACTGCTCCGCCTCCATGCCCTACGCCAGCGTGCGCACCTACTACAGCCGCATCTACGAGGGCAAGTTCATCACCGGGGCCATTGCCGGGGCCATGAGCCGGGACGGACAGATCGGCTACGTGGCCTCCAACCCCATCTTCGGCGTGCCCGCCAGCATCAACGCCTTCACCCTGGGAGCCCGGCTCACCAATCCCCGGGCCCGGGTCCGGCTGTGCTGGTCCTGCGTGGAGGAGGACCCCATGGGCGTGCTGGCCCGGGAGGGGGTGGAGCTGATCTCCAACCGGGATATCCCCGCGCCGGACCGGGTCCAGGAGCCCTGGGGCCTCTGCCGGCGCCGGGCCGACGGGACCCTGACCCCCCTGGCCTCCCCCTACTGGCACTGGGGCAACTTCTATGTCAAGATCGTGCGCAGCATCTTCAGCGGCAGCTGGGACGCCATCAGCTCCCGGGATGACGACCGGGCGGTGAACTACTGGTGGGGCATGAGCAGCCGGGCCATTGACGTGCTGCTCAGCCCGGAGCTGCCCTCCGGGGTGGTGCAGCTGGTGAACATCCTCCGCAAGGGGGTGGCGGAGGAGACCATTCTGCCCTTCCAGCAGCCCATCCTGTCCCAGGACGGGACGGTGCGCAGCGACGGGGAGAAGTGGTTCTCCCCCCAGGAGATCATGCGCATGGACTGGCTGTGCGAGGGCGTGGACGGGACCATCCCCGCCTATGAGGAGCTGCTGCCCATGTCCAGGGCCCTGGTGCGTCTGCAAGGAGTGTACCGGGATCAGATCCAGCCGGAGAAGGAGGGGCCGCTGCTGTGAAAATCCTTCTGGTCTCCGATAAGGAGAGCCCATACTACTGGGACTACTACCAGCCCGGACGGCTGGACGGAATTGACCTGATTATTTCCTGCGGGGACCTGAAGGCCAACTATCTGTCCTTTCTGGTGACCATGGGCCGGGCGCGGGTGCTCTACGTCCATGGGAACCACGACAGGACCTACGAAATACGCCCCCCCGAGGGGTGCGACTGCATTGAGGACAAGCTGGTGACGGTGAACGGCCTGCGTATTCTGGGCCTGGGGGGCAGCATCCAGTACAGCGGCGGCCCCAACCAGTACACCGAGCGTCAGATGGCCCGGCGGATCCAGAAGCTCCGCTTCCAGATCTGGCGGGCCGGGGGCGTGGACCTGGTGGTCACCCACTCCCCGGCCCAGGGCTACGGCGACGGGGAGGACTACGCCCACCAGGGCTTCGAGTGCCTGCTTTCTCTGCTGGATCGGTACAAGCCCATGTATATGGTCCACGGACATGTCCACATGAGCTACGGCGCGGACCTGCCCCGGGTCCACCAGCGGGGGGAGACCACCATTATCAACGCCTATGAGCGGTATATCCTGGACATCCCCGACGATCTGTTGGGCCGAAGGGATCGGAAATAGACAAGGGAGAGAAAATATGATGAGCGAACAAAAGAGGAACCGTGGGAAAATCGTGATCGCCGCCGTCTGTCTGGCCGCCGCTGCTGCGGCGCTGCTGCTGGTGTGGCGGCTGGCGTCCCCTGAGGGGGCGGCAGGGAGGAAGGAGATCACCGTGGAGGTGGTCCACGGCGACGGATCCAGCCGCAGCTTTGAGCTGACCACGGAGGAGGCCTATCTGGGCCCGGCCATGGTCTCCGGCGGGGTGGTGGAGGACAACCAGGGGCCCTATGGCCTGTATATCCTTACCGCCGATGGGGAGACGGCCGATGAGGGGGCCCAGGAGTGGTGGAAGGTGACAAAGGCCGGCGAGATGCTCAACACCGCTGCGGATGTCACCCCCATTGCCGACGGGGAGCGCTATGAGCTCACCCTCACTGTGGGCTACGATGCCTACTAGGGGGAGAAATTACGTCCGGGATACGGCGGCGCTGGGGCTTTTGACGGCGCTGCTTCTGGGGAGCAAGATGGCCATGGCGTGGCTGCCCAACATCGAGCCGGTGTCTCTGCTGATTATTGTCTACGTGGCGGTGCTGGGACTGAGAGCCTTGCTGCCCATCTACGCCTATGTGCTGCTGGAGTACGCCCTGTGGGGCTTTGGCCTGTGGTCCGCCTGCTACCTGTACGTGTGGCTGGTTCTGGCCCTGGCGGCCTATGCCCTGCGGCGGATGGAGTCCCCCCTGGGGTGGGCTGTGCTCTCCGGGGCCTTCGGGCTATGCTTCGGGGGCCTGTGCGCACTGACATATCTGGCGGTGGGGGGCTGGGCCCTTGCCCTGAGCTGGTGGGTCCAGGGGATCCCCTTTGATGCCCTTCACTGCGCGGGGAATTTTGTGATGGCTCTGGTTCTGTTCCGGCCCTGCAAGAGGGCCTTAGCGAGGCTGTGGACCGGGAGGAGCCCGGAGATCAGGGGCTGACACTGACCGGCGGCGGGGGATGAGCATTGCTCATCCCCTGCTGTTTTTTCCCCTGGTACCAGGGGAAAATTTGGTACTTTGTACCAAATTCTAAAAAGATTGTTTGAGCAGTTCGTCTAATTGACAAGAAATGACAATTATTTTATACTATTATCGGTCTTATTTTCATTGAAAAAGGCCAAGAAATTGTGTTTTGTAAGGAGTGGAGTTATGTTAAGCTTACTTGGCGTACTAGTTGTGGTCATAGGCTTTGCGCTCAAGCTGGAGCCGATCGCAATCATCTTCGTGTCCACCATTGTGACTGCGGTGTGTGGACAGATCCCCCCCGGCGAGCTGCTGGAGACCGTGGGGAAGACCTTTGTTGCCAACCGAACCCAGCTGATTACCATTATTCTGATGATCCTCACCGGCACTCTGGAGCGCAACGGCCTGAAGGAGGCCGGCGCGGAGCTGATCCGGAAGCTTCAGGGCCTCAGCACCGGCATGCTGATGGCTGTGTGGGGCATCGCCCATGAGTTCTTTATCATCTTCAAGATCCCCATCGGCAGCGTCCCCGCCTATGTCCGCCCCATCCTGATGCCCATGACCGTTGGTATCGTGGAGTCCAACGGCAGGGCTGTGGCCGAGGAGCACGAGGAGTGCATGAAGGCCCTCTACGGTATGCACTACAACGTGGGCAACTTCTTCGGTCAGTGCTGCTTCGCCGCCAACGCGTCCGTGCTGCTCATCCAGTCCACGCTGGCCAACATCGGCTATGAGGTGGACGTGATGCAGATCGTCCGGGTGCAGATCCCCGTGGCAGCCTTTGCCATGCTGATGGCCGCGGTCTACACCATTGCCGTGGATACCCGCATGAGCAAGAAGTGCTACGGCGCGGTCATGAAGACCCAGAAGTAAGGAAAGGAGGACGTATCAATGTTTGCATACTTTATGGACGCGGAGGTCACTGTCTCCGCCAAGCTGGTTCAGGTCATGTACATCCTCTCCGGTCTGTTCTGCATCTACTGCGGCATTCGGGCCTGGATGAAGAAGGACAACAAATACTATCTCCCCACGGGCCTGTTCTGGTCCCTGCTGGGCGTGGTGGTGGCCTTCGGTCAGTGGCTGCCTCCGCTTATCAGCGGCATCATTGTGGCCATCATCTGCGTGCCCGCCGGGCTGAAGCTGGTCCGCCGTGGCAACCTGGAGGCCGCCCCCAAGGAGGAGCAGCTGCGCAACTTCAAGAGGATCGGCATGAAGATCTTCATTCCCGCCTTCGGCGCGGGCGTGTTCACCATTCTGATCTCCATCTTCCTGCCCGGCTGGAGCTCCTTGATCGGCTCCCTCTTCGCCACCATCTTCGGCGTTATCATTCTGGTGCTCTGGAACAAGGAGAACAAGCCCATGGTCTTCCTGGAGGAGGGCCGCCGCTTCCTGGATATGACCAGCGCGGTGTACATCATGCCCCTGCTGCTCTCCTGCCTGGGCGCGGTGTTTACCCGGGCCGGCGTAGGAGATGCGTTCTCCGTGCTCTTCGGCAAGATCATCCCCTCCGGCAACGTCTATATCGGTATTGTGGCCTATGCCCTGGGCATGATGCTCTTCACCATCATCATGGGCAACGCCTTTGCCGCCATCACGGTCATGACCGTGGGCGTGGGCGTACCCTTTGTCATCAGCCTGGGCGGCAACCCCCTGTACATGGTCACGCTGGCCATGACCTGCGGCTACTGCGGCACCCTGCTGACCCCCATGGCCGCCAACTTCAACATTGTCCCCGGCGTGTACCTGGAGGTGAAGGACAAGTACTCCATCATCAAGATGCAGGCCATCCCCTCCGCGATCATGCTGGTGTTCCAGCTGGCCTATATGTTTATTGCTGTGAATTTCTGATCCCAAACGCAGACGACAGGGGGGCTGCATCCGCAGGCCCCCCGTTTGTCTGGCTGAAAGGTTGTGACCCCCTATGGGCTTATCACTGGAGGAGGGGGCCGGGATTGTCATAGAGCGCTGGTGCAAGGTGCGGCCGGGTGAAAAGGTCCTGATCCTCTCCGATGAATGTCATGTGGAGGAGAGCATGGCCATGTGGACCGCAGCGGACCAGCGCGGCACGGAGGTCACCCTGGTGACCATTCAGGAGCATCGCTCCCACCCCGGCAAGGTACTCCACTCCATGGCGGATTTTGTTCTGCACCACGATCTTGTCATTGGCGCAACCAATTTTTCCATTCTGACGAACCGGATTGTTAAGCAGGTCCTGTCTCGGGGCGGCCGGTTTCTCTCTCTCCCTCTTTCCAACGGAAAGGGGCCGCCAGCGCTGACGCTGGATTTCATGGCCATGGACCCGGCGGAAGCGGAGCGGACGGGACGGGGAATGCTGGAGGCCCTGCGGCAGGCGGAGAGCGTCCGTGTGACCACGGCTCTGGGGACGGATCTCCACTTCGGAAAACGGGGGCGGACCCCCGGCCTGTTTAACGGTCTGGCCGATCAGCCCGGAAAGGCCGGCTCCTCCAGCTTTGAGATCTATGTCGGGATAGAGGAGACGGTAACCACCGGACGGGCCGTGGTGGACGGCTCCCTGGGCTATCTGGGCCGCCCCGAGACCCCCATCCAGCTCACCTTCCGTCAGGGCAGACTGGTGGAGATCGGCGGAGAGGCCGGCGAGGGGCTCCGGCGCTACATGAACTCCTTCGGAGACCGGGGGATCTACGTGGCCGGGGAACTGGGAATCGGCCTCAACAAAATTTCCCGCTGCAAGGGGAACTGCTATATAGAGGACGAGTCGACCTTCACCACCTTCCACATCGGCATGGGCCGGAATCTGGCGCTGGGCGGCGTTCACGACGCGGCGGGCCACTTTGACTTGGTATTCCAGTTTCCAACGATCTACGCCGACGATATTCTGATTATGAAGGACGGATTCCCGGCCGTCTGAGGGCGTGGCGCGGGGAGGGGGACAGTGCCCGCCCGCTCAGGCCAGAGGAACGGTCCATCCAGCATCTCCTGGCGGTGGATCCAATTTGTGAAATAAGGAGGGGCCCTATGTTTTCTCTCTTTCAAAAAAAGCAGATCACCGTGGAGGTTGCCTCCTATGAGGAGAGCCGTTTTGTGGCTGGCGTTCAGATGGTAACGGAAAAAAAGACCTACAAATCAGACGTCCAGAAGCTGCAAAAGCGGTTCTACGGTCTGCGGGACAAGCTGGAGGACCGCTCCAACCCAAGCGGCACCATGGTGATCTTTCATAATCCGGATCAGCAGGGGCGATTTTCCTACTTTGTGGGGGACCTGGTGGACAGACCTGGGCAGGGAAAGGAGTTCACTGTGCTTGAGCTGGAGCCGGGGGAATATGCGGAGATTCACATCAAGTTCAAGGTTCCCAATGACCTCGCCCTGTCTGTGGCCAGGGCAAAGTGCTATTTTATGGAGACTTGGCTCCCCTCGTCCGGATACGAGCTGAAGGACAACGTGGAGTCCATGGAGCTCTATGACTGCCGCAGTAATATCCGCCTTCCATCAATCGAGCTGATTTTTCCATTACAAAAACGAAAGGACGACGCGAAATGAAAATTTTGGTAACAGGCTTTGATCCCTTTGGCGGCGAGACCGTGAATCCCGCCTACGAGGCGGTGAAGCTCCTGCCGGACACCATTGCCGGAGCGGAGATCATCAAGCTGGAGATCCCCACGGTGTTCTCCAAGAGCGGACCCGCGGTAGAGGCGGGCATCCAGGCCCACAATCCGGATGTGGTGATTAACGTCGGTCAGGCCGGAGGCCGCGCCTGCGTGACCATTGAGCGGGTGGGCATCAATCTAGCGGAGGCCAGGATCCCCGACAACGCCGGAGAGCAGCCCATAGACGAACCCCTCCAGCCGGATGGACCCAGCGCCTATTTCACCACCCTCCCCATCAAGGCCATGGTGAAGAACGTGCGGGACCACGGCCTGCCCTGCCACATATCCTATACTGCGGGTACCTACGTGTGCAACTGCGTGATGTACAATGTGCTGCACATGGCGGCCACCAAGTATCCCCATATCCGGGCGGGCTTCATCCATGTGCCCTTTGCCACGGGACAGGTGGTGGACAAGGCCGTCACCATGGCCAGCGCCTCCCTGGAGACCATTTCAAAAGCGCTGGAGTATGCCATTGAGGCCGTCGTAACCAACCAGCAGGATATTGGAGAGGCCATGGGCACCACCCATTGATAGAACAAGCGCCCCACTGTACAGCTGAACCGCCCCAGATTGTTCGAACAGCACAAAAAATCCCTATGCAGGAAAAAAGAGATTTAAGCGGAGTGGTGCAGCGAGAGCGGCGCCACTCCAGTTTTTAACTGGATGCGCTCATAGTTATAAAAATCAATAAAATCATCGATCAGTTCGGCGTCAGCTTGATCGCATCCTTCTTGTCGGTCTTGGCCCACCGCGGGCTGTTGTTTCCGTAGCTGTGTATCAGTATGGCGTTTACTACGGAGACGTAAAAACCGGAACCGTAAAGGAAGCAGGCTATCCTATTCCATTGTTTTTCGCTTATTTCATGTCTTTTCATGTGCTCTATTTTATCATCTTTGCACGTTGCACACAATATATAAGTTTTAAAACAGACTCTAGTTTGTTTTATTAAACTTTATCTTGGCGTTTATGGACTGTATCTTTTTCATCTACACAAGGTCGCGTAACAGGGGTGGATTTCCCGCTGCCTGAAACGCCGCAAATCACAGAAAAACAGCCGGACGGGATGCGGACCGTGATGTTTTCAGGTTGTTTTGGGTCAAGCCGGCGAAGGTAAGCCAGTGTGTACACGCCCCTTGCGCGGCGGTCAGTTTGGGGAGCGACATATCTGTCTTTCCCGATAGCAAAGCTGCGGTTGCCGTGTCATATCGATCCACCCAGGATAGCTTGTCGGAAAAAAGAGATTCCCGCGCCGCCGCCCTCCTCACCGTGCCCCTGGCCGGCAGACCAGCGGGCGCAAAAAGAAGGCATACCTTCCCAAAAAGGAGGTATGCCTTGATTCATCGCTTACCGCCGGCGGCCCCGGTAGCCGCTGCTGGTGCGCCGGCCCCGGGAGGAGACCTTCCGGTACCGCCGCCGGCGGGCCCGGAGGAAGGCGCGCAGGCCCAGAATCAGGACCACCGCCGCCGCCGCGCCGCCGATGCAGACCCACAGCGTGGGCCGGTGCAGGAAGGCCAGCAGGTCCCGACGGAACACCAGCAGCCGGGAGGCGCTGACGTCCTCATCCGCCAGCAGGTCCACCTGGGCGTATACCGTGTCCCCTGCGCTGAGGGTGATCTGGCCCAGCACCTGCCCCTTGGTCACCGGCGCCTCCACGCTCTCCTCGCTGAGGGTGATGACCCGGGAGATGTCCCGGGTGAGATCAATGTCCTTGGGCAGCAGCCGCTCGATCTCCTGGGCCGGGTGGACCTTCACCGTGTTCTGCTCCTGGGAGAGGGTCACCGGCACCTCTCCCACCAGCTCGTCTGCCCGAAGCATTACCTGCCGCTGGAAGCTGTCAAAGCCCCAGTCGTAGAGCTTGATGGTCTCCGAGAAGCTCTGGGTGAGGATGGTGCCGTCCTCCAGGGTGATCCGCTCCGCCCCCAGCACCACGCTGAGGAGGCTGCGGCCGCTGCGGGACGCGCTGGCTACCAGACAGTACCCTGCGGCGCTGGTGGACCCGGTTTTGATGCCCTCAGCCCCCTTGTATATGTACCCGTTGGTGCGGTAGCTGGAGATGAGGTAGTTGGTGGTGTAGAGCTTGCGGGGCCCGGAGACGTTGGTGGCCGGCACCTCGTAGAAGATGGTTCCCGCCAGAGGCATGAAGTCCGGGTGCCGCCGGGCCTCCTTGGTGATGAGGTAGAGGTCCCAGGCGGTGGTGTAGTGGTTTGAGTCCGGCAGGCCGTTGGCGTTGACAAAGTGGGTGTCCGTGCAGCCCAGGTCCGCCGCCTTCTGGTTCATCATCTCCACAAAGGCCTCCATGGAGCCGGCCACCGCCTCAGCCAGGATGTTGCACCCCTCGTTGGCCGAGGAGAGCATGATGCAGTAGAGGAGACTGTCCACCGTCAGCTCCTCCCCGGGCTGGATGCCGGCGCTGCTGCCGTCGGGGGGCACGGCGGAGACCGCCGCCTCCGAGGCGGTGAGGACGGTTTCCCTGGTGAGCTTGCCGCTGTCCACCGCCTCCAGCACCAGCAGGCAGGTCATGATCTTGGTCAGGCTGGCGGGGTAGAGCCGCTCGCGGATGTTCCGGGCGTAGAGAATCTCCTCCGTGTCCGGGTCAATGAGCAGGGCGGCCTTGGCGGCCACCTCCCAGTCCCCCACGTCGTCCTGCGCGGCCAGGGCGGGGACGGTGAGCTGGAGGAGGAGGAAGCAGCAGAAAAAAAGCGAGAGTAATCGGTGAAATTTCATATCATTCTCCACAAAATTATGGTATACTGGTGATACACGAGGGCGCTTGCCGGCCTCTCGGAGAAGGCGCCGGCAGGTTCTGACCTCTAGTATATCAAAAAACTGGCGGGAGTTCAACAGTGAAAG
>ERZ777011.2193-NODE-2193-length-16624-cov-31.178526_pt1 | contig 16624 bp, 20 predicted proteins | sample MGYA00374964_ERZ777011 | MGnify/ENA primary metagenome ERZ777011 (study PRJEB29310, sample SAMD00008975) | mouse gut metagenome | study: EMG produced TPA metagenomics assembly of the Metagenome analysis of fecal microbiota from mouse which was promoted...
TTGAATTTCAATTATTTCAAAGAACTTTTATGATTTTTTAGTGGACACTAATGGTATTATCTGATAAACAAGAATATCAGATATGACAACATCCGTAATAGTATCGTTGCCGATTGCAGACAATCCGGTAAGACAGTTAGAAGTACAACTACCTGTATTCGAGAATAAAGTGCTGCGTTATGGACAGCTTAACAATGTGGGCGGTTATCCATTAAATGTTGCTATTTCCTGCTGTGAGAGTCAAGCCAAGGCTATGAGCATAATAGCCGAAGAGAGTAGTTCTGTTCTTGATGGTCATATAGGCGGTCTTATGGCATCGTTAATGGCTACTATATCAACAGAGAAACAGTTATCATTAGCAAGATTGGATATGTATGTTGACTGCTTCAGCTATATGCTGAAAGCAGATGGTTTCGCACATGACGAAATAGTAAGAATGCGTCCTAATATAATTCGGACAATAAGAGAACTTTACCCGACAGTCATAAAGGATTGATTATAGATTTACCTTCTAAGCGTTGTGGTATATCATTATAGAAACAATAAAACTACACAATATGATCGAATTACTTATAGTGGGAGGGCTTTCATACGGCTTTATGAAGCTCTGTAAAAAAGGCGGCAAGGCGATTGCCGACGCAAAATTTTCAAAAACTTGTCCGTGTTGTGGCACAAAAGTCGCGCCTGATGGAGATTCCGCATCGACCTTATATTGGCAAGGGACCGTAGGCAGACCGGCTTACTGGTACACCTGCCCGAAGTGCGGTCATAAGTTCAATAATGCCCCGTGGTGAGTTGGATGCGTGAAAATCAGTAAGTCGCGTTAAAAAATCATCAACAACAGCCCGTATGTTTGGCAGATTATTTGTAAATTTGCATACTTGGATTCAAACACATTGTTTGGTAATGTCATATCACAGCGGTGAATGCGTATCAAATGATAGGATTCAGGGACAAACATATGAAGGTGTTATTCGCCGACTGTCTTCTACATTCAAACTTGGCCGTCTGAAAAGAGATGAGGATACTCGTATGATAGCACCTGCATCGGTTGCATATAGCCGTCAACAGAGTTGGCGCATCTATACGCTTCATGGTGTGGGGCTGTTGTTTTATCCATCTCTTAGGCAAGCCAAGGCCCGAATGTAGGATTAAGCAGCGATAGCTCCACACTTTTTTTAACTCAGCTAATTGATATGATAAAAAAAATTTTGCTGATACTATCCTTCGTCCTCTGCATGTTTGCAAACAAAGCAGAGGCTCAATCCATACAACCTATTCTCGGTGCTCAAGTTTATAAGGATGTTTCTCATAGTAATGTAGTTTTTGAAAGTAGCGGGAGCAATTCGGGTCCTTATGAAAATGTTGATATTTTGATAATTGACAATAAACCGGTAATAAGGATCGAATATGGTTCAACAGATGAATATGGATTTGTCGATGAGGATGCAATGAAAATGATATTCTTTGTCTTGACTGACATACATCATGATTTTGATGGAACGAAAGCTACATGGACTGGAAGGGCTGCAAATAAGGATGTCCGAAATGGTTCGCCAATAGATTTTTGGATTACATTACATTCTGACGACCGAATGAGCATAGTGCTTGGAGCGACAACCATGTATTGTTATAATATTAAGAATTACAATTTGGATTTATTTGATAAATACTATGCACCTTCGGACAATCAACAATCTTCTTCTAAGCCACGAAAATCGACAAAAAGACAAACCCCCAATAAATCAAAAGGAACAAGCAAACCTCCGTTGAGAAAATGAAAACACTATTCAAATGGCTCTTCATCGCCATAGGTATCACATTAGGTTCTTCTGACCTATATTCAGCAGATGTAAACCGTTGGAGTACAAATGGCTCTGTGTTCAACATGGAGTTCGTGGCAACTCCTATTTGTGTCAGAGGCGACACAGTGGTTGGGATTCCGAGAGGAGAGAGCAGAGAGATTGCAATCAATAATCGGAATGGCAAACTCTCCCTGACCTATTCACGAATCTCAGGAATGAAAGAGCGTCTTGTTGATGATTTATTCGTAGAGCAATATGGTGGTCAGGTTGTAGAAAGTAAAACTTGGACACTCTCTTTGTCTTTGAAGGACACAAAGATAAGAGGGACTGAAAAAACATACTTGTTCACAGGTACAGCAAACCGTAACGGCAAATCCGAACCATGCACATTCAATATAACGGTGAACAATGGGAACCCGAATGAGGAGGTTATGGACATCTTCGGTTATAACGATGCAAGCGTATATTACGACCGATACGAAATAAGAATCGGGAGTTTGAAATGGTCATCCAATGATCCGACCAATCTATTTTCTGAAGCAGTCCCTGAGGCAAAAAAGGTACAGAACACCCTGCTAAGTTTCCTGTTGGGAAAAAGCAATAAAGGAACTAATCGTAAATCGTCATCCAATAAACCGCCTCTAAAAAAGTAAGAACATGAGTAGGATAATATCTACACTGTTCGTTTGTGTCTTGTTTGTCATAACAGGTTGCAAACGTAATCTTCAAGAAATTATTGAGGATACCAAACAAGCGACAGTAACAGTCTATACCTTTGATGAGTATGGTTCTCCATTAGGAAGTGGTTCGGCGTTCTTTATTGATAAGAGTGGCACCGCTATTACCAATTATCATGTCCTTGATGGAGCAACTAAAGCAACAGTAAAAACTTTTGATGGAAAGGAGTTTGAGATTGACTCTGTTCTTGTATCTAATCGGAAGAAGGATATTATCAAGTTTTCGTTGAAAAATGACGAAAACCACAAATTCAAATACCTGACATTTGCCGACGAAGCTCCACAACAGGGCGACAAAGTATATAACATCAGTTCTCCATTAGGACTTGAACAGACCTTTTCGGATGGGGTTATCTCCGCTACTCGCAGTGATTCTCATGGCGAGGTTATCCAGATTACAGCACCCATTTCTCCCGGAAGTAGCGGAAGTGCGATTATCAATGAGAAAGGCGAGGTGGTAGCAGTTGCCACATATTTGATGAAAGGCGGTCAAAATCTCAATTTTGGAGTTCGGCTATCTGGGGAAACATTGCCGTTGATTACGGAGAATGATTTTGCAAAGAGGAACTCTAAATTTAATTCCAAAGGAAACTTCATTATAATCAATTCTGTTTCAACGAATACCCCGAACTTGCGTCTTAATGCCATTGAGTTCAAGAAAGATGCTACTGTGGCATATTTCTCATTAACTAACCTTGACATGACAATGCCTGAAATGCCGTTATACATTCCAACTGATAAGGGTGATAAGGGACTTTGTCTTAAAGATATAGCCGGAGAAAAAACATATCATGTAACATCAAGCAGTGTCGGGGCAGAAAGGAAGGACGCAGAGACAGTTGCTTTGGCAACAACAAAACAGTTCAAAGTCTATTTTCCCGCCATAAAGAACCCGGAAAGTGTATCCGAAGTTGACATTGTTGATGGTGTTAGGGGTTGGAAATTCAACGGAATTGATCTTGACGAGTGTCGCAACAGTCTTCATTATGACATGGAGAGTTTTCAAAAGAATTATGCGTATTCCAGAATGCACGAAGGAGACCTCGGAACCCCTCTTGAAATTTTTTCTCAAATACTTGAAGACAATCCCGAAGATGAAGATGCCCTAAACGCAATAGGCATAATCTCTTACGTTCAAGGGAACATGAAAGATGCTCTTGATTGTTTCTCCGAAGCCATCGAAACACATCCGACGAGTGACACTGGATACAATAATAGAGCTTATCTGTATCTCAGTCAAGAACAGGTCGAGAAAGCTATGGCTGACCTAAAAAAGAGTGTCAGCATAAACCCTTCTGGAGACAATTATTTGAAACGTGCCGGCTTATATATGGCTTTGGAAAACTGGAGTGAAGCAAACAGTGATTTGACAAAGGCACTGGAAACCGAGAAATATAAAGATGATGCCGGCACATTAACCTTACGCGCAATCTGTGCGATGCGGTTGAATCGCCGGCAACAAGCCATTGATGATTTCCAAAGAGCATATAAATTAACGGATGACCCGGAATTAGAACAACAAATAGAAGCCTATTATGAATTACTTTAAGTATATCTTTTTATCCATCATGATATTTGCCGCAGTTCAAATGGCTGCGCAAGAAACAACGAAAGTTACAGAGATTGCGATTGTAGAAGACACTGCTCCTGACAATGTAAAAATCAATGGGAAAGATGTGTCCGTTTATCAACTGCAATCACTTGATGTCGAACCGGAATATCCGGGGGGTGTGAATGGTCTGATGTCTTTCATCTCTCAGAATTTGGTCTATCCGGAATCTGCGGTGGAACGCAGTATTCAAGGTCGTGTCGTAATCAAATTTGTTGTGACAAAGGACGGGAAAGTAGCAAACGCAGAGGTTGTGAAATCTGTTGACCCCGCACTTGATGCAGAAGCATTACGTGTAGTCGGCTTAATAAAAGGTTTCACTCCCGGCGTATTTGATGGTAAGAAGGTTGATGTATGGTACACTCTTCCTCTAAATTTCAAACTCCAAGATGATGTGCCTGATATTGAAGAGTTTGATGCAGTTGCTATTGATTCTATTGGTTATCAGGAAATGATAGATTTAGGATTGGCGGCCCAGAAAGAGAATAATCTTGCCCATGCAACAGCATACTTCAAAGAGGCTTATCATATCAACCCTTATAGCATAGACCCTCTTGAACGCATTGTGAAAATGAACAATACTAATGGGAAATCAGACTTGAACTACGATATTTATGAATATGGTGTTGACCAGTTATCTCGTTGGAATCAGTTAAACGGGACCGGGAATAGCGCAATATTCCCAATGGAGTGGCTTGCTGGTGAGATGCAGAAGATTAACAGAGATGACCTCTATCCTCAATTCGCACTGCTATGGACATATCTGCAAGCTCCCTCTGTATCATTGAGAACAAGGGCAAACGACTTGATAGATAAACTTATCCCTCTGTGTGAAGAACAAGGATTGTGGGATCAATATGGACATATAATGTCGCTTAAAACTTTTTTCCTGACAAATGAAGACGACATCATATCTCTATATGAGCCTAATGTCGATAAACTGAAGAAGAGTCCGCAAGGCTCTGGTGCGCTTGCCATTCTTAGTCGCATTTATTCAGAGAAAAAAGGCGATACAGCGAAAGCTGAAATGTATATGGAAATGGCAGAGGAAGCAGATCCGGAAAGAATCGAGCTGCCTAAATGGTTAGAGTAAAATCCCCATTTACCTTTACAATCCTGCGGTATTAATAGATGTAATAACTTGATAAATCATGGATTTCATTACATCAATTATAGTCGGAGCCGGCTCTTTATGTGCCGCGTCAATGATATATACCCATTTTAAGGATAGACAAGGAAGAAAACAAGAAATAGACATGGACACAGAGAAAACAGATATATCTCAAGAGGAGTTGCATAATCGTAGAACTCTTACGACAATGGCCATTATAGAGGGCATTCTTACCGACATGCAATGTATGCCGCAAATGGGAGAAAATGGTCTTCTTCAATTTGATTTTCAAAGCGAGCACTTTGAAGTTCAATTCAACGGCTTTAATGCTCAGTTTTGGAATCCGGGATGGTCATTTGTAGGAATGGATGATCCAAACTATAATTCTATCTTGCGTGCTGCGAACTTTGCAAATGTTTCAAGTCCGGCAACAGTGGTTTATACTAATCCTGATAATGAAGGTAGGGTGATATTTCATAGCAAGCGTAGTGTCGTAGTTGTCCCCAGCTGGGAAGGTAATGATATGCTTGTCAGAAGTGTTATTGACTCTTTGTTCCAGATACAAAGAGATATGCACCAAATAGTTGTATCAAATCTCCATAATCAATAATCCTTTATGAAATCATTGATTCCTGCATTTATTGCATTAGCCATTGTCGGATGTAGCTCTGCAAATAAAACACCGGATACTTTAGAGCTTTCAACCGAGGTGAGTTCTCAGGTTGACACTATGTTATTCGTTGAAAATGTTATTGTTGATTCCATGCCTTTTATCAAATTGCAGATGAACCCTAACATGTCATATATAACAATGGCTGATTCCGTAATACCATCACAAGTGGACTCGACAATAGCTTTGTGTGTAGAAGCTGCTTTTACAGGCGAACTATTGAAGGAGTTTAAGACCACAAATATTGGTGGTGACTATGTGATTGACGGCATATTCCATAAAGGTTACAAGTGTAGAGCCAATACTGGGTTCCTGTATGCAGATAAATCGGTATTTACTATTTCTTCATCGGAGCATTGTGCCGAATGGATTGAAAAAGCAACGAAAAACAACGGTACTCTGTTCCAACAGATTCTTATAATTCAGAATGGTAATAATGTGTATCATGGCACTCCAATAAAACCGACAACTCCAAATATTTATCGTGCTGCTTGCATAATGAATAATGGTAACTTTGCTGTTATCCAGTCCAAAGAGAAACTCTCGCTATCGGACTTCATTGGGAGTCTCATTAAGGTTGGAGTCAGTGATGCACTGTATCTTGACATGGGGCGTGGGTGGAACTACGGGTGGTATCGTGAATCTTCGGAGTCACCAGCAATTTCTCTATTCGACTATCGCACACCATATCAAACCAATTGGTTGCTTATCAAAGCTAAGGAGCAATTATGAGCAAGAAGAAGGTTGCATTACGAATTACCGGAATAATAATAGCCGTATGGCTTTTGGCTCTTCTATTGTGTTATGCTACTGTTAGCTTCAAATCTTTTGGACGCACTTATGACAACGTAGAAGATGTACCGGAACATGAGTATGGACTTTTGCTCAGGACATCCCCATTTACAGCTGAGGGCGCACGAAACTTTTATTTTGAAAACAGGATAAAGGCTGCTGCTGAACTTTACAAAGCAGGGAAGATTAAAAAAATTATAGTCAGTGGTGGGGATTACACCGCGCAGGGAGGTTATGATGAACTTCGTGCCATGAGTGATTCACTTTTTGCTCATGGGGTACATTATACAGCAATAGTACGGGACTATGAGGGAACTCGCACACTCAATTCCATTGTAAAGGCAAAGCAAATTTACAAGCTTGATTCTGTTGTGTTAATTTCTCAGAAGTACCACAACGAGAGAGCAATAACTCAGGCTGATAAATATGGATTAAAGGCAGTCGGATACAATGCCCCTCATTCGCATATCAAACGTAATTGCATAAAAAATATACTCAGGGAGTTCCCGGCAAGAGTAAAATTATACCTGGATTTATGGTTCGGGAAGAAACCATCATTTATGTATGAGGCAATAGAGATCGCTCCCGGTCAACTGGAAGACTGGTTCTATGACCCGTCATATCCCGTGCCAGATCATTGGACATTCCGCTCGATTGCAGATAAAGGATATGGCTTTCTTAAAGTGATTTCATCAGATACAACTTCTTTGAATGGGAATTTGATGTATTATAATTCCAGACATGGTTACTCAGTGAATCTCCCCAAAGGTATGGGTGTGAATCAGCGTGGAGAGAATATGATGGGTGGACATGGCAATGAATTTTACAATGCAGATACAACACTTGTCGTATCAGTATATGGCTTAAACTATGATGCTGTTTTAGTTGATACCCCTAACTATGCCGATTCTCTGTCGGTATATGAAAATGATTTCCTACATAAAATGGGTAATCATTCGACAAAACGGCTATCCAACGATGTTTGGTTATCAGAAGGACAAATCGACCATAATAACCCGGATAATCCACCTGCCGATAGATTTATTCGCAAATGGATACTTAAAAAGGACATCGAGGACCGAGAGTGTGAGATTTCAATAACAATTTATTTTAATGACTCTCTCGAATATCGACTTCCGGAGTTTGAAAAAATCCTCAACCAATTCCCTAATTGCCTAATGAGATGAAAAAGCTCCTATTCCTGCCTATATTATTACTATTGACACTTTTTATTGTATCTGTTTCAGGATGTAATGGCAATACAAAACTCCAAGTGTTGCCATCGGATTCTATTGACGTGTATGCCAGATTGAAACCAAATGAAGACTGGATTTCTTGCCGACATACTTACGGAAAAGACAGTATCGTTGGTCATACAATCAAATATAGACTGGCTTCTGATACCAATAACGTATTTGTTAACTTTGATATTACCACACTGGAACTTCATCCAAGGATTACAACAAATCTTCTTTCTTTTATCCACAATGAAATGTTGACACAAGGATTTATCAATGAAGGTGACACGATTGTGCCTTTCGACATTAAAGAAATGACGGATAAAGGATTAACACAAAGTGACATAGTAAAGAAAGCTCTTGATTGGGAGAGTGGATTATATTACAATGAATTGCCATATATTATGGAGGATAGTATGGGATTCGAGTTGGATATTGAGATTTATCCTGTTTACTTAAATGAAGATTACGTCACATATAAAAAATATTCTTACTATTACACAGGTGGAGCACATGGAAATTACTCATCTTTCTTACAGACTTATAATCGCAAAACAGGTGAATCAGTGGATTTAGAGGATATTATAATTCCTGAAAAGATGGATAAAGTACGAGAGAAAGTTGCGTTACGCATGGCAGCAAATTATCCCATATATTCGTCAGTTGCTACCGTGGAGCAATATCTTGATTCGCTCAACCGATGGAAGGGTTTAACTGATATTGGCGTTATTATGGGCGTAACTAAAGATGAGGATCGAGAACGCATTACCTTAAAGAATTATCCATTGAATGACCCGGGAGTTCATAGTGCCGGATTAGTGTTTACCTATGAGAAGTACCATCTTACTCCTGGTTGTGATGGTTGTCCTACCATACTTGTTACTTTCGATGAAATACGAAGTTGCCTGAAAGAGCCATTCTGTAATTATTATGCTGACATCAATGAATTTGAGCGATATAAAGAATGGAATATATATGATGATCCAGTTCAATGGTACACTGAAGAACAGTTAGACAGTGTTCGTGCAGCGTGGAGTCCGGCAGATGACGGTTATCCTTGGCCTCGTGATATTTCAGATTGGTATAAATATCGTCATGGAGATTTGAAAAGTAGGTATAGGATTGATGACATAATTGGGACATGGATTGGCTATGGGCACTTGTATGATCCTCGCCAAATTCTGATTCTAAATGCAAACGGGACATTCTCTATTGTATCAGAGGAAGCTATAAGCGAAGGAGCAGATGGAAAAATGCGTTATGCTTACGCAAGCACTATAAAGGGAAACTATGTCTATGATGCCCAGACAAACAGGTTAAAGTTTAAGAATTGGGAAAAGATAAGATTAGAAGGAAAGACACTTGAAGCCTATGTTAAACAAAGAGACCCGGAAAACAAGTATCTTATAATTCATTCACTTGTGCGCAATACCATGTATGTGGCAGATGAGCAGGGAGATTTATGGCCTTTTTATCGCAAAAGATAAAAATCGCAGCGCACCTTCGCCGCCTGTGGCGGCCGAAATTTTTGGCAAAATGAGTGGAGCGACTTCATCACGAGGTCGCTCCACTCTGACTATGAAATCTATGTTATGCTGTGATTCTTTCTTTGATTAGGTGGGTGTTAGCGTTGATGAGTCGGACAATGCGGTCGTGATATTCGGTGTTCTGATTGCATACACCTCTTGACTGAACTACTCTGAGGGTCTTTAGGTCAACCTCGATGGTCTCGATTATCCTGCCGTTTATCCTCGCTGAGAAGATAAGGCTGTTCTCACGCTGGTCGTAGGCTGCGCTGAAAAGACATATATGCTGGCTTTCAGCCTCCCTTCGGTATTCCTCCACGCTTTCCAACACCTTTATCTCTATCTCTCCGTCATTGATACGGATGCCGAAGAACTTCTCTTTCTGTTCCTTGAAACTTGCTTCCCTCTCTCGGGCTTTGATGATGTCCTCGGCTCTTTTCTTCTTATCTTCAAGAATGTGAACCTTCCGCATATAGCGGTCGTGTTCCTCCTGGAGATTGGCGGGGCAGATATATTTGGGGGATTGGATGTCTTTCCCACAACGCTCCAACATCTTGATGTAGTCCATCCACATCTGCGAGTCCTTGACCTTGTAGCCGTTGCGGTTGGCTATCTTGATAGTGTTCCAATAGGTTTCGATGTCAGCCTTGTAGGTCGGTCTTGCACATAGGTATCGGAGCAATTCTATCTCGTTGGCTTTCATCAGAGTTTCTGCCTTGGGGTTGGTCAGCAATTCTTGGAACATTGTCACGGGGTGTATATGGTAGCAACTGCCTTTGAACCCGTTGCGCTTGATGGTGTCAGTCGCTTTGATACGTGGATAGACCCATTGGTCGGCTATGTGTTGGAAAGCATCGTTGTCGCGTCTTATCTCCAATGGAGAGCCGAAAGCGAAAGAGTCGATGTAGTGTCCTAATGTCCTCTGCAATCCTATAACGGTGGCATTTCCTTTAGGGTCAATCCAATAACTGCCGATTTCAAGATAGGCGGGTTTCGCCTTCATTCCTTTGCGCATTTCCACTATCATCAGGAACATTCTCACTACCTGATAGTCTTCCATAGTGGTGATTACGTTGAAATAGGACTTATCACGGATTACTCTATCTTTGGTGTCCTTGATTTCAATCTGAGTGCCACACTCGGGGCATAGACACATTCCGTTTCGTGTCTCCAACCACTCGTGTCCGCATTTCATACAGGTGCACATTCCGGATTTCAGTCGGTATCCATAGTGGTTGATGGTTGAGTTGACTGCCCACTGCTTTTGGGGAGTGGTGAGCGGGCGAAGTCGCCCACTCAGTTCCACTATATGCTGTTGGTTCTTATTTCTCGGTTTCATAGTCTTGGGGGTGTTTAGAGTTCATCAAACAGATTGGGGATTGTGTCAACCTCTGCTCCGGATTTGGGAGCGGTGGCGGTCGTCTTGGATTGAGCCTTTGGCTTTGACTGACTGCGGAGTTCTCGGAGTTGTTCCTGCTTGAACTGCTCCATAGCCTGCTCCTTGAGTTCAGCCTTGTCCTCATCGGTCAGTTGGTCTTTGGAGATTACCACCTTGCAGTTGATAGGTTTGCCGATTTCCTCAGCGGTGCAATCGCCGTCAAAGTAATGAGTGGCAAGCGAATAGACTTCATCATTTGTCATGACCGCCACGCCTTGACGCTTGACTTCGTTCAGTATGTACTGGCAGCACTCCGAAATGGATTTGGAGGGGTCTGCATAGCGGATAGCGAAGAGACTGTCGCTCTCTGCACGGCTATCAAGATAGTTGCGGATAGCCTCGATAAAATTTTCAGATGATTTCATAGTCGTATGTTTTTAGAAAGTTAATATCCAATAGATTATCGCTATTATCGTCAGTATGGAGATTAGCCACCCCACACCTCGGAATATCGGTCGGATTACCACCCACATCACCACTGCCACGATTAAGCCGATGATGACACCAACCACATTCGCAACAGCCTTGATTATGCGGTATTGATGGGAGGTTTGGTGAGTATTGCCTCGACCTGAATTTCTAATATGTTGATTTGTAGCTGTCATATCGGTGGGTGCTTTTTTTTTAACCATGCGTCCAATGACGGTGTGGCTGTATGAGTTGCTCGACGCCTCAATGTCGTGTGGCGACAAAAAGGACGGTTCAGGCAGGCTGGAACAAATACTACCTCCGCAGGAGCGTGGAGATTTTTCCGAGACTGAATGAACTGCCCTTAGCCACACGTTACATCTGGCGAGCGACTTATACTTGCCCATCCGTTAGTGTGATGCCCTGATTGAATGGCACCCCCGGTATGACGGCACAAAGCGGCATATCTGTCGGCAATCCTTGTATTGCCGATGGACTATGAAACACTGAAAAACAAAAAGGAAAACGGGCAGTCCCATTAAGGCGAAGTCTATGCCAATGCAGTGAGGTACGAGCAAATCGGCATAGTCTTCGACAGGTGGCTGCAAATAAGTGATGAGTGGCGGAGCGGTCGTAAAAGTCCTTATCAGGCAATGCGTCCCGGAACACGGACAACAGCCATTCAGTCTTATGGCTTAGGTCAGCGTCTTCGATGACCGCCATGAGGCGATGGCCGTTGTCGGTGTTCAGCATTGCCCATAGGCGAGATGCGGTCAAAGGTGTCAGTGCCTGCACCGTCATCTTTTGACGGCATAACGCCGACAGCACGGAAGACCGCTCCGCCTCTCATCGCTTTCGATAGTGAAAAAACTAATAATCAGGTAGATTATTTGATCTGGCGAAATCTTTGAAATGGAACCGTTTTAAGAACTTATCCACATCTTCCTGAGTGTACCAATATTTATCACCTTCACGAGAGTATCCGAGGAAACCATTATCACGGAGCTTTTTAAGGTATCGGTCTTTAATATTAAGCAGTTCCTTTATTTCCGTATTGCTATAGACTCGAAATTTTGTTTGTGGAGGACTTGTAGAACTGTCCTCTAAAATGGTGAGAATCCTACGAAGAATCTCACTATCATTTAGTTTATTTTGTAACATATTTGGGTGGGTTTAGTGGATTACGCCACTCACATATATCCCTGACAGTATATATTCCGGACTTTACGCTGCCATCTTTGGAATGTTATGGTGAGGGCTTATTTGAGAGACTGAATAGATTGGATCACCGTCTCTGGTTTTGAAGGTGTAACAAAAGAAGATGTAAAATTGATTACTGAAAATCAACGATTTCCCAACATGTCCCAATCTTTCCCCAACATGTCCCAACTTGCGAAATTGTCTTAAACAAACAGTGCGGGTGTCGTTGTTTCATAATCGAAACCGGCACGAAACCGCTACGGTTGAAAAGCGATTGATTGGTCTGAGTCGCGAATCAGAATGACCGATGGATTGCATCCGTAAAAAGTAATAGCGGTAAGCCCGACACTCCCTGTAATTAGGATTGAAATAAAGATTATCCCGAAATATAATGTTATCCGGGACGGCTAAAGTTATACCCAATTTTAACGATAGCAAGAATCTTAAAAAATTTTAAATATTCAGGAAATCACGGGGAACTACCCGAGGTAGTACCTTAGTGGATTTCCGGGGTTTAGCGAAATTCGTGGCGTAAAACACTAAATCCAAATAAAAAAATGAAAACAAAAACACCACAAATTACATCTGTCGAGTTCGACATACTCCACGAGATGCTTGCCGAGATTCGCCGGGAAATACGAAGTCTTAAAGACGGGGTCCACGAGAGAATTGACGTTGCTGTAAAGGCCGTCAAAGATGCTTTTCAGGGTTTCGGCATTCTCGATCCTGACGAAGAAATGTGGACAGAGAAACAGGTATGTGAGAGATACCATATCGAGCGCAAGACGATGTATCGCCATCGTAAGGCTGGAAGAATCACCGGATACAAATACGGTAAAGGAAAGAATTGCAAAATCTACTACCGTAAAGCTGATGTGATTGAGCTTTTCTCGACACTTAATGCGTGACACACACTACACACACAATAATTATCGTGCCGGCAACGGCACAAGTTTCTAACCCAAAACACTTTTATATTTATGGCACAAGACCAGAATTTAGAAGAAGTCCTTATCGCCCGTAACAACGATACTGGCGAGGTAGGCGCAGTAACCGGACTCAATGAGGACGGCACACCCAAGATGACCGATGTAAAGTCGGCAAAACTCTCTGACCTCGTAAAATTCCAGAAGGGTCAGAATCCTATCGAGGCGTTCCTGTCGAACTTTGTTCGTCAGTTCCAGAATCCTACAACTTTCGGATTTTTCCGAGTTCCCGCAGACCGATACGACACCGTCGGCGCTGTAATCGGCGACCTCGCCAAAGACCCTGAGGCAAATGCCGAGATGCTCAAAAACAACAAGGTCGAGCTTCCCACAACGGAGCAGAAAGTCGATCAGCCGCAGGAGGCTACTGCATCAAAAGAGCAGCCCCAGCAGGAAGCCGCCCCAAACAACGCTCAGGCTCCCGAAAAGGAAGTAAAGCACTCGGCAATCGACGAGAGCAAAATCGACTGGGCAAATCTCAAAGAGAAATGGGGCATCGACCGTGACGCTTTGGAAAAGAGCGGAGACCTGAAGGAGATGCTTTACAACCGTAAGTCGAAGCTCGTAACAGTGACACCGACTTTCGCCGGAGAGAAGTTCCCCATCGACGCTCGTCTCTCTTTCCGCACTGATCCCGACGGCAACGTAAAGGTCGTTCCCCACTTCATTCACCGTGAACCGAAACTCGACCAGAAGTTCGAGGGCTACGAGTTCTCCAAGGAAGAAAAAGCTGCCCTGCGCGAGACCGGTAATCTCGGTAAGGTCGTTGAACTTACCGACAAGAATGGCAACAAAGTTCCCTCCTATGTCAGCATCGACCGCCTGACAAACGAGGTGGTATCTGTCCCGGTCAAAGACGTTTTCATCCGAGACACAATCGGGCAGACCAAACTGACTATCGCCGAGGTCATGCAGCTCAAAGAGGGTAAGGCACTCCCCCCGAAGGAAATCTCCGACAAAAACGGCAGAACCTACAATGTAGTGCTTCAGGTTTCAGCCGACCGCAAGGGAGTGGAGTTTGTTCCCGGTGGTGCCCGCCGAATGGAGCAGAAGGAACAGCAGTCCAACGGTCAGCAACAGTCCTCTTGGCTCACAAAGGACGGTCAGATCAAGCCTATCAGCAAATGGGCCGGTGTCCCGATGACACCTCAGCAGCAGGCGGACTATGCAGCCGGCAAGGTTGTGGTGATGACTGATATGGTTGACAAAAAAGGACAGCCTTGTACGGTGTATCTTCAGTTCAACCCCGATAAGCAGCGTCCTACCACTTCGCTCAACGACCCGCGTGTCAAGGTTGCCGAGGAGTCAAAGACTCAGAAGGCGGTCAACAACGACGGTCTGACAAACGAGGCGACAAAGCACGTCGCAGAGCCGCTCCAGAAGTATCAGACAGAGCCGAAGAACAAGTCTCAGCAGGAGCAGCAGCGTAAGCCCAAGGGACCCAGAATGTGACACTGGGCTGATGCAATCCGGATAAAATAGCTGAGGGAGGTCCGGAACTCCCGACGCTTTTCTCTCCGAAACCACTAAATCCAAAACAACTATAAGTTAAGAAGTTAAAAATGATACAGAAAAATCTCATAACAGTCGTGACAGACAATCAGCTCACGGCTGACACAATAGCTAAGGCTATTGGCGCGACCGAAAAATATGAAGGCTACTATTACGGCAACGGTTACGCCGTAACGTGGACTAACGGTCGTGTCATCGAGGCAACTTTCTCTCACGATGAGAGTTTCGTTCTCTCGACCTCAATGGACTGCCGCCTCGTCTATGCCCACAACTTCAAATTTGCCATGCGAAACTATGACAATCTGGTGGGCTACAACAAGAGTGAGCAAGACGCAAAGCAACTTGCCACAATCAAGTCCCTCTGGGAGAATAGCGGTGTCATTGTCAACGCCATGATACCCGATGCGCACGGCGATCTTGACTTTCTGAACCTTTATTACTATCTCGCTATGCCGAGAGAAGTTCGTCGGGCATGGCTTTCCATGCTTACCAAAGGTGCCATACGACACGGTGTGTCTCACGGTCCCGCAGACCGCAAGGAATACGAGACTTGGCTGGCCGAAACTATATACAATCATCTTATCAAGATGAATGAAGAGAGCCTGCCGCTTGAAGGTGCACCCATTGTCGAGGAAATTACTCTTGATGAGGCCACAAAGATAGCCGAGGCAATCGGTATCGAGCCTCCTAAAGATGGCGACTTGGGTGTTGGAGACAAATACGTGGCAATCTTTACCGAACACAAGCCTCTTTACAACGTGAATGCGCTTCTGGTGGATGCCGCAACTGAACTGGATTTCAACCACCAGAAAACAATCCAGACCGCATACACTCTTTATGCGAAGAAGCTGATTTCCTATCCGCTGGCTATGCAGAACACAATCCCCACCGGAGTATGGAACATGATGCGTCGTAACAAGGAGATTTTGCGCTACAACAGCAAATGGGGCAAGTCTGTATCAAAAGGAAAGCCCTCCCGTCGCCACAACTTCCGTATGGGTGAGACTATCTACAACGGTCACGGTATAGTCACCACCGGACTTCATCCGACCGACCTGAACCGCGATGAGGAAAAACTCTACAATATGATAGTGAAGCGCGTCATCGAGGCACTCACTCCAACTTCTGAGGAAATCAAGGCTTCCCGCCAGAAAAACCGTAAGAGCAAGCAGAAAAAGGCTAAAAATGCATGACTGCCATCGCATATACAAAATAATATCCTTTCCCATGTCCCAAAGTTTTATTAACTTTGCACTGATTCAACGTCATAATGTTTTGTTTCATTTTTGACGTGGATTTAGTGGTGGACATCGGGAGGGATCCCGATGTCCTTTTTACACACACATACATCATACACACCGAGGACGCCGGTAAACCACTAATCCCGAATCCCAATGAAACAAAATGTTGAATCAAGGGAGATGGACGATTACCGCGTCTATCTCCAAGGTCATCTGCGTGACCACTATTTTCCACAACGCAATAATAAAAAATTCATAGAGCAGCGCGTAGAAGATGCCTATGATAAGTTTGTGACACTGCATCTAACATTTGAAAAGGGACCCAGGTACAGCATTTGAAAAGGGCCCCAC